>ENA-OQBT01001291-OQBT01001291.1-human-gut-metagenome-genome-assembly--contig:-NODE-1291-length-10202-cov-3.577270_pt1 | contig 10202 bp, 10 predicted proteins | sample MGYA00242749_ERZ504557 | MGnify/ENA primary metagenome ERZ504557 (study PRJEB26092, sample SAMD00036243) | human gut metagenome | host: Homo sapiens | study: EMG produced TPA metagenomics assembly of... | reverse complement strand
TATATAATGATTTTTGGGATCGTTTTATTCCAGCATTAAAAAGAGGAGAACATCCAGAAAAAGTATCTTATGAAACAGTCGAAGAAAAAGGAGATGTTTTATGATGAAGAATTCTATTGAAAACATCATCAAAGAAAATAAGATCATGGTCATTGATGACTCTATGTCCACACCACTGGAAAATAGGGGGGAGTCTCTCTGAATTCCAAGTTGTGGACAGCTAAGATCTTAGCGGAACAGCCAGAACTGATCAAACAGGTTCACAAAAATTACTTCAAAGCAGGAGCAGATATCATTTTATTTGAAACAGTACCATCTCTAAAAGAAGCTAAAGTTGAGGCAGAAATTGCTGAAGAATATGGATATGATTACTGGATCAGTTTCTCATGTCTAAGTGAAAATATCATCTGCGAAGGAATACCGATCGCAGAATGTGCAACAACATTTGCAAAAGGATATCCCCATTTAAAAATGATCGGTGTCAACTGTACAAAACCAGAATATATCACAGGATTGATCCATAAGATCAAAGAAAACTGTGATATTCCGATCGGAGTTTACCCAAACAGCGGGGAAGAGTACGATGCAGTGAAGAAAGTCTGGTTTGGCAAACAGTCAGCCTGTCATTTGAACAATACGCATACAATTATATGAAATCTGGAGCAAGTGCAGTTGGAGGATGTTGTACAACCGTAGCAAAACATGTAGAGGAAGTCGTAAGAGCCAAAAAACGGTTTTCTGAAGAACAAAAATAACTGAAAAAAATGAAATCATAAAAATGACCTCAGGATAATCTCTAAATAGATTGTCAGAGGTCATTTTTTTCTTTATAATGAGTATATTGGAAATCTAAAAAGAGAAGGAAAATATATGGATAAAAAGAAAAGATTAATTCAGTTAACAGAAGGAATATTGCTCTGTTGTGTGATCGTTGTCATGACGTTACTCTGCATAGGAATCATAAAAAAAGAGGTAAAGAATACAAAAGGAAAATTAACAGAGACAACTGGGTGGTATCGAATACAAGATAATAAAAAAGTGCAAGTAGATCTAAATCAGAAGATAAAGACAGATACGCAAGGAAAACTTGTACTATATAATGATACGATTGCCCAGAAATACAAAGGATATCTGATGACAACAAAGGCAGCAAAATATTCTGTCAGAATTTATGCTGGAGATCAGTTGATCTATCGATACAGTGATTCTAATTTTCATCGCAATGATCAAATGAAATCTAAATTAAGCTGCGATGCGAGAATCCCAGAACATGGGAAAAAGGGAACCGTTATCAAGATCATATATCAGAACGGAAGTAACGGAAGTTATCAGCTTGATGATATTTTAGTTGGACGTGGAGATGTAGTTATGGGATTCCATGTTCAACAGGAAATAGTCGGTATCGTGATGATCGCGATCATGTTTTTCTTAAGTTTTGTAGCGTTGGTCACTGGAATTTATCTGAAGCATTTTAAATTAAACAGCACCAGATTCTTAAACATAGCAGCATTTCTGGCACTAAGTGGGATCTGGTTTTTGTCAGATTCAGCATTAGCACAGGAATATACATCATTTCCGGCACTGACAGGAATGATTTCTTTTTATGCATTTATGCTGATGTCAGTACCGATGGTTCATTTTGTAAAAAATACACTGAAGTTTGAAAAATATAAAGTCTTAGATGTGATCAATTTGTTATTTTATGCGAATGCGTTGATTCAGGGAATTTTAAACAAATGTTTGAAAATCCATATGGTCCATATGCTGTTCGTAACACATGTGCTCTTGTTCATTGCAGTAATAACCATTGTTGTTTTGATGATAGAAGAATACCGAAGAACAAAAGATAGCGAACTTAAGATCATTATGAATGCCTTTGGGATCATGGCCGTTGCAGGGGTATTATCATTATGCATGTACTGGAAACTTGAGATTCCTTTTTATGGAACCATTTTTGAAGTGGGTGTTTTGATCTTTGAACAGTTGTTATTAACTAGTATTTTTGTAAATCTTGTTGAACAGGCGAAAACAAGATCTGAGCTTGAAGTTTATGAAAGACTTCTAAAAGAAGATCGTATGACAGGTATTAATAACAGGACTGCATTCGAGGAACAGCTTCAAGACATTGAGGATCACGCACAAGATTACGATAATGCTGCATTGATCTTTATGGATGTAGATGGATTAAAAAATACAAACGATCTTTATGGACATAATGCAGGGGACGAACTGATCATTTCTGCGGCGCTATGTATAAAAAATGTATTTGCAACATATGGAAAATGTTACAGGATCGGCGGGGATGAATTTTGTGTGCTTATTTTTGATTCAATAGAGAATATGGATGAATTATTGAAACAAATGGATCAAGAGATCATAAAGTATAATAGAAATAACAGATATTATCTTTCAATTACAAGAGGGGTAAGTTTCTTAAAAGATACAGAAGGAAAACAGAAGAAGATCAGTGATTGGAAATATGAGGCCGATCAGGATATGTATTGTAACAAAAAGAGGAGAAATATAAATGACAGATTATAATATAGATTTTTTGATCGCAGGACTTGTATTTTTAATATTTCTGTTGATTCATTTTCAGCGTTATAAAAAACTGAATAATATCAGTGGAAGAACATTCTGGTTCTTAATTATTGCAGGAATATTTGATATCATATTTGATCTGTTAAGCTCCATACTATTGGTAAAAAGTAATCCTGCTTATAATTCATGGATGATCTTTTTTTCCACGATGCTTTATATCCTGCAGATGATCGTTGTATATATTTTCTATAATTATACACAGGCATTAAGACATTGTGATGAAGATATAAGAAGAAGAAATATAAAGATTATGGCAGTACCAATACTATGTATGGAAGTAGCTATCGTGACCAATGTTTTACACAAACAGTTTTTTTATTGTAATGAACAGGGGCAGTATGTTCATGGAAAAGCATATTTGGTAACATATATTTTTACATTGATCTGTATAGCTGCTGTCATTATAAATTGCTTTATCAATCAGGAAGAATATCAGAAGAATGAGCTTCGGGCAATCAAGGAATTCCTTGGAGTTGCATTGGTCTGTGTTACGATACAGATGAAATTTCAATCTGTATTAATGACAGGATTTGGATTGTCTCTAGGGATTACGATCTTGTTTTGGGCACTTTATAATCCACAGTTATATATAGACAGTCTGACCGGATCGTATTCTAAAGGATATTTCAGGCGATGGTTTCCAGAGCAGATCAAGAGAAAGAAGGAACTTCATCTGCTTATGATCGATTTGTGGAAACTAAAACAAGTTAATAAGCTATATGGAGTTACAACAGGAGATGAATTGCTGATCCAGATCGCAGAATACCTTCACAAGATTAATGAAGCAAACCATGTTTTCAGGATTCATGGGAATCGTTTTTTTGTGTTCACAACATCATTGATGGATTATGAAACGAATAAAGATGCGATCATGAAACTATTTAAACGACTTTTAAAGTAAAAGGGGAACGAATTTCTTTTTCCGCTGCGATATGTGGAATTATCAACGTTCAAGAAGTCAAAGAGATCGATGTATTGATCGATTATCTGGAATATCTGGTACAGTTAAAACCTAAATCAGACAGAACGATACTGATTCAGAATGATCAACATACAAAAGAAGGATTTCTTTATGAACAGGAAGTTAAAAAATATATGGCGACAGCAATTGAAGAGGATCTTTTTGAAGTATATTATCAGCCACTGTATGATCTAAAAGAAAAAAGATATCGTACAATGGAAGCATTAAGCCGATTGAGACATCCGTCACTTGGAATGATCTCACCAGAAGTTTTTATCGGAATCGCAGAGAAACATGGACAGATCGCAAAGCTTGGGTATCTTCAATTCCGAAAGGTCTGTAAGTTCATAAAAGAACATCCACATATCATGGAAAAGATTGAAAGTATAAAGTATAATCTGTCTCCATTGGAATTATTAAAATCAGGATATAGCAAAAAACTACTCCGTACGATCGAAGAGTTTGACATACCGTTTTCGTATTTTCAATTTGAGATTACAGAAACTGTTGCGACAGAGTATAGTGAAGCATTGTATCAGACGATCGCAGATTTCAAAAAGTCAGGAATTCAGATCTGCCTAGATGATTTTGGATCTGGATATGCGAATCTAAATACGGTACTAAAACTACCATTTTCAACGATCAAACTGGATCGCTCTTTGCTAAATGGAATCTGCTATGATGACCAGGTCGCATTATTATACAAAAATATTGTTGCAGTCATGCAGAATCTGGGACATAAAGTCGTAGCAGAAGGAGTGGAAACTCAGGAAGAGATCGACCTGTTAAAACAATGGGGTGTTGATCTTGTACAAGGATATTATTATACAAAACCATTAGATTCAGAGCAGATCATTCATAAATTAGAGAAAGATGTTTGTTAGGACATCATCATTTTTATAATAGCAGCAGAAGCAAAAAAGAAGTTTTGTTTCTGCTGCTATTATTTTCTTTAAATTCTTGTGAAAATAGAACAAGTACAAAAAATATTGTATACAGTATCGAACCAAATAATATACATCATGAACAAAAACAATACAAAAAAATTGTATAAAACTCCAAAAATAAAGTGAATTCGCATAATCACGACAAATGTCGTTTTTGAATTTATTGTGGATTTATATAATAAACGAGAAATGGAAACAATATAAGTTGTCTAAAACAAACAAAGAACAAAGGAGAGAAGTTATGTACAAAAAATTGATGACATGTTTGGAAAGCGTACAAAAGAAAATTGATTTCAAACCAGAGGTTGCACTGATCTTAGGATCTGGACTTGGAGATTTCGCAGATGGGATTAAGATTGAGCAGACGATCGATTACACAGACATTGAAGGATTCCCAGTGTCTACAGTCAAAGGACACAAAGGACGTTTTGTATTTGGTTATGTAGAAGAAACTCCAGTTGTGATCATGCAGGGAAGAGTTCATTACTATGAAGGATATGATATGACAGATGTTGTGCTTCCAACAAGATTAATGGGAATGATGGGAGCAAAGAAAATCCTTCTTACAAATGCAGCAGGTGGTTGTAATCCAAATTATAAACCAGGAGATTTTATGATGATCACAGATCATATCACAACAGGAATCCCAAGTCCATTGATCGGACCAAATGCCGATGAATTAGGAACAAGATTCCCAGATATGAGTGAAGTATACAGCAACAGACTTCAGGATGTGATCAGAAACTGTGCGAAAGAATGTGATATCGAACTTCAGGAGGGTGTATACGTACAGTTTAGTGGACCAAACTACGAAACACCGGCAGAAGTAAAACTTGCACAGATCTGGGGTGGAGATGCAGTTGGAATGAGTACCGCATGTGAGGCAATGGCAGCTCGTCATATGGGAATGGAAATCTGTGGAATTTCATGTATTACCAATATGGCAGCAGGAATTTCCAAGGGAGAATTAAATCACAAAGAAGTACAGGAAACAGCGGACAAAGTCGCAAAATCTTTTAAAGAATTAGTTGCGAAAGTTGTTGTAAATATGTAAAGATAAATTTAAGAAAAGTAAGAGACATCAGAAAGGAAAGAAAGCAAAATGAGACGATTTGTAATGAAAGGAAACATCTGTTACAGCAATGACAACAAAGAACTTTGTGTCATAGAAAATGGATATGTAGTCAGTGAAGATGGGATATGTCAAGGAGTCTACGAACAACTGCCAGAAAAGTATCAGATGATACCATGTTATGACTATACAGACAGACTGATCATTCCTGGATTTACAGATCTTCATGTTCATGCACCGCAGTATTCATTTAGAGGCTTAGGAATGGACCTTGAATTGTTAGACTGGCTAAATACCCATACCTTTGTGGAAGAAGCGAAATATCAGGAACTAGCATATGCCGAGAAAGCATACGATATTTTCGCAGATGATATGAGAAAGAGTGCTACGACAAGAGCTTGTGTATTTGGAACGATCCATAATGAGGCAACTTTACTTTTGATGGAGAAGTTAGAAGAAGCCGGGATCAAAGGATTCGTTGGGAAAGTTAACATGGACAGAAATAGTCCAGATTACTTATGTGAAGCTAGTGCAGCACAGTCAGCCAAAGATACCGAAGAATGGATCAAAGCCTCCAAACAATTTGAAAATATCCGTCCGATCTTAACACCAAGATTTATTCCAACATGTACGGATGAACTAATGGAAGAATTATCAGATCTGCAGAAGAAATATGATCTTCCAATGCAATCACATCTGTCAGAAAACTTTGGTGAAATTGCTTGGGTGCAGGAACTTTGCCCTGACACTTCTTTCTACGGAGAAGCCTACAATAAATATGGGATGTTCGGAAATGATTGCAAAACGATCATGGCACACTGTGTACACAGCACAGAAGATGAGATCAAGATGATGAAAGATCAAGGAGTATTTATCGCTCATTGCCCAGAGTCAAATACAAACCTTTCCTCTGGGGTAGCTCCGATCCGAAAATATCTTGATATGGGAATGAAAATAGGTCTTGGAAGCGATGTGGCAGCAGGTTCTACATTATCCATGTTTACAGCAATGTCTATGGCAATCCAGTGTTCCAAACTTCGCTGGAGACTTTCAGATCAGGAATTAAAACCATTAAATATTGAAGAAGTATTTTATTTAGCGACAAGAGGAGGCGGAGAATTTTTTGGCAAAGTAGGAACTTTTGAAAAAGGATATGAATTCGATGCAGTCGTATTAGATGATTCAAGTCTTCGACACCCGCAAGAGTTAACAGTGAAAGAACGATTAGAACGAATGATCTATCTTGCAGATGATCGAAATGTAGTTGCAAAATTTGTAAATGGAAAGAGTGTTCCGAGGGATAAAGATGGAGACGAAACAGCAATTTTTGGAGGAAATCAATAAAGTCAAAGGAAGCAAAAGAGATTACTTAAATAAGTTATTTCAATATGTATCAGAAGCAGTCATCCGGGCGGCGGTACATAAAAATGTAAAAAAAGATGAGTTTATTATTCGAGCAGGAGAGCCATGCGATACTGTCTATATCATCTTAAAAGGCGATGTTGCAGGGTAGATTATCAAAAATTAGGAAAAGTATATTATTTTATGGATTTCGCAAAGATGTATATTGTAGGAGATTTTGAAATTTTTTCCGAAGATACAAATTATAATGTTTCCATCTGTGCATCTAAAGATAGTGAGCTGTTAGCAATTCCAGCATCGATCTACTGGAAATGGATCAAACATGATGAAAATGCATTGCTGTTAAGAATAAAAAATATAATGACCATTTTGACATCAGAAAAAGCAAGTGATCGAAAATATATGTTTATGAGTTGCAAAGAAAGACGGATGAAATATCTTATTATATCTTATGGAAGTAAGCGCGGAAAACAAGTGGGAACTCTCCGTCTTAAGAAAACCCAGGCGGAATTGTCAGAAAGAATCGGATTTAATGTAAGAAGTGTTCAGAGAAGTATCGCAGCACTGGAAAAAGAAAAACTGATCGGAAATGAAAACGGTAAGATTACGGTAAATGAAGAACAATATCATGCAATGTGCGATGCTTTAGAAGAATAAAAAAGGAGAAGATCATGAAAAAATTTAAAAGAATATTTACAATCGTTATTGACTCATTTGGGGCAGGTGCAATGCCTGATGCAGCTGAATATGGAGATGCAGGAACAGACACAATGGGACATATCTCAGAAAATGTTGATGAATTCAAGATTCCAAATCTTCAGAAACTTGGAATTGCAAACCTTCATCCATTAAAACAGGTAGAAGCGATCGAACGCCCAATGGGTTACTATTCTTTCTTAAAAGAAGCAAGCACAGGAAAAGATACAATGACAGGACATTGGGAAATGATGGGTCTGCATATTACAACTCCATTTAAAACATTTACAGAAACAGGTTTCCAAAAGAACTGATCGATGAATTAGAAAAAAGAACCGGACATAAAGTCATTGGAAACAAAAGTTCTAGTGGAACAGAAATCTTAGATGAACTTGCAGAAGAAGAAATTGCAACAGGAAATATGATCGTGTATACATCCGCAGATTCCGTCCTTCAGATCTGCGGAAATGAAGAAACATTCGGGTTAGATGAACTTTATCGCTGCTGTGAGATTGCCCGTGATATCACAATGAAAGATGAATGGAAAGTTGGTCGTATTATTGCAAGACCTTATGTGGGAAAGAAAAAAGGAGAATTCAAACGTACTAGTAACCGTCATGATTATGCATTAAAACCATACGGAAGAACGGCATTAAATGCGTTAAAAGACGGTGGATATGAAGTTATTTCTGTTGGAAAGATCTTTGATATTTTTGATGGAGAAGGATTAACTCAATCAAATAAATCAAAAAGTTCTGTACACGGAATGGAACAGACAATTGATATTGCAAAGAAAGATTTTGAAGGATTATGCTTTGTAAACTTAGTAGACTTTGACGCATTATGGGGACACAGAAGAAATGTCAAAGGATATGCAGAAGAATTAGAAAAATTTGATGTGAAATTAGGAGAACTTCTAAAAGAACTAAGAGAAGACGACCTTCTGATCATCACAGCAGATCATGGAAATGATCCAACACATACAGGAACAGATCATACAAGAGAAAAAGTACCATTTTTCGCATACTCTCCATCCTTAAAAGGATATGGAAAATTAGAAGAAACAGACACATTTGCAGTCATTGGGGCGACCATTGCAGACAACTTTGATGTAGACATGCCAGATGGAACAATTGGAACATCCCTTCTCGACAAATTAAATTAAAAAGATAGGAGAAAAAATATATGAAATTAGTATTAAATATCGTAGGAATGTTGATCGTTTTAGCAATCTGCTTTCTGATTTCATGGGACAGAAAAAAATGTTGAATGGAAAAAGGTAGGAATCGCATTAATTGCAGAGATCATTATTGCTATTATTATCGTAAAAGTACCACTTGGACAAAAACTAATCAGCTTATTATCCAATGGATTGACAGCAGTTATCAACTGTGGAAATGAAGGATTAACTTTCGTATTCGGAGATCTTTTTACTGGGAATATGAGTATTTTTATCATTAAGAGTCTTGGAAATATCATTTTCGTATCAGCACTGGTAAGTGTTCTTTATTACTTAGGAGTCATTGGATTTGTCGTAAAATGGATCGGAAAAGGTGTTGGTAAATTAATGGGAACAACAGAAGTAGAAAGCTTTGTTGCTGTAGCCAATATGTTCCTTGGACATACAGACAGTCCGATCTTAGTCAGCAAATATTTAAAAGATCTGACAGACAGCGAAATCTTTTTGATCCTTGTATCAGGAATGGGAAGTATGTCAGCATCTATCCTTGGAGGATACCATGCATTAGGAATCCCAATGGAATACTTACTGATCGCAAGTGCGATGGTGCCACTTGGAAGTATCATGATCTCAAAGATCATTTTACCTCAGACAGAAAAAGCAAAATCCATCACAGATGTAAAAATGGATAATAAAGGAGATAATTCCAATGCTATCGATGCCTTAGCAGAAGGTGCAAACACAGGAATGCAGATGGTCATTTCTATTGGGGCATCCATTGTAGGATTCGTCGGTATCGTAGCGGTATTTAATCTGATCCTTGGAAGATTTGGAATCAGTTTATCTCAGATCTTCTCATACATCTTTGCGCCATTTGGATACCTTCTTGGATTAGATGGACAGAATGTTTTATTTGAAGGATCTTTACTTGGAAACAAACTGATCTTAAATGAATTCGTAGCATTCCAGGATCTGGGAGCCAAATTAAGCACTCTTGATCCAAGAACAGGTATGATCTGTGCGATCTCCTTATGTGGATTTGCAAACCTTTCCAGCATGGGAATGTGTATCGGAGGAATCGGAGTTTTATGTCCAGAAAAGAGAGGAACAATCTCTCGTTTAGTATTCCGTTCTATGATCGCTGGTGTATTCGTAAGTTTAATGAGTGCATTGATCGTCAGCATGGTAACACTTTTTTAAATTCATTTAAATGAAGCATCAGATATTAGATAAAATAGGAAAATAATACAGTTAACGAAAGACTAACTATTAAAAGTCAAGCCTTAAAATGATATTTTTTGAATAAAGTACAGAAATGTATTTTAGATATATTTGGAACTCAGTTAGAGTTCATTGAACCTTGAAAACTGCATGACAAAAAGA
>ENA-OQBT01001290-OQBT01001290.1-human-gut-metagenome-genome-assembly--contig:-NODE-1290-length-10207-cov-1.846528_pt1 | contig 10207 bp, 15 predicted proteins | sample MGYA00242749_ERZ504557 | MGnify/ENA primary metagenome ERZ504557 (study PRJEB26092, sample SAMD00036243) | human gut metagenome | host: Homo sapiens | study: EMG produced TPA metagenomics assembly of... | reverse complement strand
TGGGCCTTCGGCCAGGCGATCAATCCGGGCCATACCGGAACTATTAAATGGCGTATCACACCGGAATCGGCTTTTTATTACAAATCATCGGACTGAAAAATGCAGGTATCGTAGTCAGCAATCCGTCTACACTGGTAAGTATGGTAGACTTTGCACAGTGGAGAAATGGACAAAATACAGAACTGATCTGCGGAGCACTGGTTGCTTTATTCGGTCTGATCGTGATCAGTGTTTTAAATGCAAGAAAAGTAAAAGGTTCTATCTTTTTAGGGATCGTGGCAGCAACTTTAGCAGGTATTCCCTTAGGCGTTACAAAATTATCATCCTTTGATCTGAATCTGGCAAATAAATTCAGGGATTTTGGGGAAGTATCTCTGTTTAAGCTGGATATAGCCGGATTATTTGAAGGAAAGAGCGTGACAGAAGCTGTATTTATTATTATCATGCTTGTGCTTAGCTTTTCACTGGTAAATATGTTTGACTCTATGGGAACGCTGATGGGAGCAGGAAGACAGTCTGGTCTGGTGGATGAAAATGGGGAAGTCATCCACATGCAGGAAGCGTTAATGGCAGATGCTATCTCTACAGCAGCAGGAGCATTAATGGGAACTTCTACAGTTACAACGGTTGTAGAGTCCAGTGCAGGTATTGCAGAAGGCGGAAGAACAGGAATGACCAGTCTTGTAACAGCAGTTGCTTTTCTGGCAGCCATTGTGTTTGCACCGGTAGTTGGCATCGTACCTGCAGCAGCAACTGCTCCGGCACTGATCTTTGTAGGTGTGCTGATGCTTGGAAATATCAAAGATGTGGATTTTTCTGAGCCAACAGATGCAGTGGCATCCTTCTGTACGATTGTATTTATGCCATTTACCTATTCGATCGCAAATGGCATTGCAATGGGTTTGATCACTTACTGTCTGTTAAAGGTTTTCACTAACAAGGCGAAAGAGGTAGAGGTACTTACATCAGTAATTGCAGTAGTATTCGTTTTCCGCTATGCATTTATGACATTAGGGTAAAAATGTCCGGGGTTCTGGGGTCAAGGAGGAAACATATGGAAAATAATATATTTGCTTTAAAAGGAAATATTATATACGCAAAAGACAGCAAAGAAACTGTGCATTAACGAACAGAGTTATCTTGTCTGTGAAAATGGAAAGGTTTATGGGATCTATTCTAAACTTCCGGAAGATATGAAGGATATCCCGGTAGAAGATGTGGGCGATAAGCTATTATCCCGGGACTTACAGATCTTCATGTTCATGCGCCTCAGTATTCCTTCAGGGGTCTTGGAATGGATATGGAGCTTCTTGACTGGCTGGAAACCAATACATTTCCGGAAGAAGCAAAATACAAAGATCTGGAATATGCAAAAAAAGCATATGGCATTTTTGCAGAACAGATGAGAAAAAGCGCTTCTACAAGGGCGTGTATTTTTGCAACGATCCATAAAGAGGCAACGATCTTACTTATGGATCTGATGGAAGAAAGCGGGCTTTCTACTATGATCGGAAAGGTAAATATGGACCGCAACAGCCCGGATTATCTGCGGGAGCTGTCAGCAGAAGAATCAGAAGAAGCCACCAGAGAGTGGCTGAAAATGGCAGCTGATAAAAATTATGACCACACAAGGCCGATCCTTACACCACGGTTTATACCAAGTTGTACCGATGAACTGATGGAACGGTTAAAAGGTGTTCAGGGAGATTTTGGTCTGCCTGTGCAGTCCCACCTGTCTGAAAATCAGGGAGAGATCGCCTGGGTGAAGGAATTATGCCCTGGTCCGGATTTTATGGGGATGCCTATGATCATTTTGGCCTGTTTGGGGGAGAGTGCCATACGGTCATGGCTCATTGTGTTTATTCTGGCGAGGAAGAAATCGCCCGTATGAAAGAAAAAGGCGTATTTATTGCCCATTGCCCTGATTCCAACACCAATCTTTCCTCTGGTGTGGCTCCGGTGCGCAGGTATCTGGAAGAGGGAATGAACATAGGACTGGGAAGTGATGTAGCAGGCGGAACAAGTGAAAATCTGTTTGCAGCTATGGCACAGTCCATTCAGGTATCCAAGCTTCGCTGGAGACTGTTTGATGATTCTTTAAAGCCGCTGACCATTGAGGAAGCTTTCTATATGGCATCTAAGGGCGGCGGGGCTTTCTTTGGAAAAGTAGGAAGCTTTGAGCGGGTTATGAATTTGATGCAGTGGTCTGCGATGACAGCCGCTTAAAACATCCCCAGCCACTGACTGTAAAGCAGAGGCTGGAGCGGATCATTTATCTGGGGGATGAGAGAGAAGTAGCAGGAAAATATGTAGAAGGCAGAAAGCTGTTTTAAATGTGATAAAAAAGAGTTTTGCAGGCAAAGAGGTGTGGAGAGATCCATGCCTCTTTTGCGAATTATAAACATTTTTTCCAGTTGTCCGGTCCGCTTGTAAACCATTCGTCTTCATGCTATTATGTATACAGTAATCTGTTGCAGGGCAACAAGATCTTGTATTGGCGTAATAGACTTACAGACAAAACTTCTCTGGGCAGCAGAAAGGACAAAAACACGATGAAATACGATTTTACAACAGTTTTAGACAGAAAAGGAAAAGATTCTATTGCAGTGGAACCATTTGAGGCTGACTGGATCAAGTGGCCGGGAACGGTGAAGGAAGGTTTTGACATTATCCCCATGTGGGTAGCAGATATGAACTTTCCGGCTGTACATACTATTCCGGAAGCCATTATTGAGAGAACAAAGCATACCACTTATGGCTATTTTTCCCCAAGAGAGGAATATTTTGACGCCATTATCCAGTGGCATAAAAACAGAAATGGTGTGGAAGGCTAAAGCCAAAGCATATCGGGTATGAAAATGGCGTTTTAGGCGGTGTAGTCAGTGCGTTAAATGTACTTTGCTCTAAAGGTGACAGTGTACTTTTACATTCCCCCACTTATATCGGTTTTACCAACAGCCTTACCAACAACGGTTATCACATTGTCCACAGCCCGTTAGTAAAGGATGAGAATAATGTATACCGTATGGATTTTGAGGATATGGAGAAGAAGATCATGGAAAACCATATCCATGCAGCAATCTTCTGCAGTCCGCATAATCCTACCGGCCGAGTGTGGGAGCAGTGGGAGATCGAAAAGGCAATGGAGATCTACAAGAAGCATGATGTATATGTAGTTTCTGATGAGATATGGTCTGATCTGCTCTTAAATGGCCATAAGCATACTCCCACCCAGTCTGTATCTGAGGATGCAAAGCAGAGGACAGTAGCTCTCTATGCTCCATCCAAGACCTTTAATCTGGCTGGTCTTATTGGAAGTTACCATATTATTTACAATGACTGGTTAAGGGAACGGATTTTAAAAGAGTCCTCTTTAAGCCATTATAACAGCATGAACCTGTTATCAATGTATGCATTGATCGGTGCTTATAAACCGGAAGGTTATGAGTGGGTGGATGAATTAAAAGAGGTGTTAAGCGGGAATGTAAACTATGCCTGCGATTACATTGAAAAGCATTTTGACGGTGTTAATGTTTCCAGGCCGGAAGGCACTTACATGCTTTTCCTGGACTGTACAGAGTGGTGCAAAAAGCATGGAAGGACCATTACAGAACTTCAGGCAGCAGGCATTGAAGTAGGCGTGATCTGGCAGGACGGTGTAGCATTCCACGGTCCATGCCATATCCGTATGAATCTGGCACTGCCGTTGTCCAGGGTAAAAGAAGCCTTTGACCGTCTGGATAAATATGTGTTTAATGTTCTATCGGCTCCGAGAGGACATTTTAACCCACAGGAGGGATAACGAACATGATATTTGACACACATGCTCATTATGACGATGAAGCCTTTGACGAGGACAGAGAGCAGCTTCTGTCAGCCTTTAAGGAAAATGGCATCGGCGCTGTTACAAATGTAGCAGCCAGCATTTCCAGCTGCAAGACCACACTGGAGCTTGCCAGGAACCATGATTTCATGTATGCTGCTTTAGGCGTGCATCCAAGTGAAAGTGCAGAGTTGTCTGATGAAGGTTTAAAAGATATTGAGGCCTGGTGTACAGAAAGACAGGACGGGAAGTCCGGGCATTGGTGAGATCGGCTTGATTATTACTGGGAAGAGCCGGATAAAGGGATCCAGAAGAAATGGTTTGTGGCCCAGTTAGACCTGGCCCGCAGGCTGAAGCTTCCGGTGATCATCCATAGCGTGATGCTGCAAAAGATACCTTGGATATTATGAAGGCAGAACATGCAGAAGACATTGGCGGCGTGATCCACTGCTTTTCCTACACAAAGGAAATGGCAAGAGAATACCTGAATATGGGATTTTTCCTTGGTATTGGCGGCGTGCTTACCTTTAAAAATGCCAGAAAACTGGCAGAGACGGTAGAATATGCCCCTTTAGACCGTCTGGTACTGGAAACGGACTGTCCATATCTGGCACCTGTTCCCAACCGGGGAAAGCGAAATTCTTCCTGAACCTGACCTATGTGGCAGACCAGCTGGCTGCCATTAAAGGCATAGACCGGGAAACAGTGGAGAAAATCACCTGGGATAATGCCAGAAGCTTTATGGTTTACAGCCATAGTTTTTTTGCTGACGGCATGCAGCAATTTGGTATCAGAGGGGTCAAAATACCTTTTGCCCCAACATTAAATGATAGAAATATAACATAGATAGAAAGAAGACAAAAGCAGGTAAAATCATAGATGAACCAGAAATTATCAGATCCGAAAAAAACAAATTGAAGTCATCCAGAAATATCAGTTCGCATTCCAGAAGCGCTTCGGCCAGAACTTCCTTATTGATGCCCATGTTCTGGAAAAGATCGTAAGCGCAGCAGGTATTACAAAGGATGACTGTGTTCTGGAGATCGGTCCGGGGATCGGAACCATGACCCAGTATCTGGCAGAAAGCGCAGGACAGGTGATCGCAGTGGAGATCGATACCAATCTGCTGCCAATCCTTACAGATACATTAAAGGATTATTCCAATGTAAAAGTCATCAACCAGGATATCCTGAAAGTGGATATTAATGAGCTGGTAAAGGAATACAATAACGGCAGACCTATTAAAGTAGTTGCAAATCTGCCATATTACATTACTACCCCCATTATCATGGGACTGTTTGAGAGTAATGTGCCTATTGACAATATTACTGTTATGGTGCAGAAAGAAGTAGCAGACCGTATGCAGGTAGGGCCGGGATCTAAGGATTATGGTGCCCTGTCTCTGGCAGTGCAGTATTATGCAAGTCCGTATATTGTAGCAAATGTACCGCCAAACTGCTTTATCCCAAGACCGAATGTGGGTTCTGCGGTGATCCGCCTGACCCGCTATCAGGAGCCGCCGGTACAGGTGAAAGATCCAAAGCTGATGTTTAAGCTGATCCGGGCATCCTTTAACCAGAGAAGAAAAACACTGCAGAATGGTTTAAATAACTCTCCGGAAATTTCTTTCTCAAAAGAAGAGATCACAAAGGCTATTGAGAGCCTGGGAGTATCACCTTCTGTCCGTGGAGAAGCCTTAAGTCTGGAGCAGTTTGCACAGCTGGCTAACTATTTTGCACAGTAATTAAGCCGTTTATAAAAAGAAAGGCGAAAATGCCTATGTCAGATAAAAAAAGATGGATCCGGCTGGCTGTGGCCGCAGGCTTAGGTGCTGCAGCCGGTGCATGGACTTATCAGATAGAGAAAGATAAAAAAGCGGAAAATGATGCCAGACTGGCGGCGGTGGAAGCTGCTGTAGTGCGGAGCAGGGATTATGGGAAGCAGAAGGCTTATATTATAGGAAATGGTTTAAGCTCTCTGGCAGCAGCAGTCTGGCTTATAAAAGACTGCCATTTTCCAGGAAGCAGCATTATGGTGTTTGGAGAAGGCACTGAGGGAGAGGAAGAAATACGCCCTCTTGTAGTAAGCCGGGAAAACTGCAAAGATTTTCTGGAAATGTGTGGAAAAATACCGGATTCCGGGGAAAAAGTATTTACTTTCCCGAAAACAGAAGGCAGAGAATGTCTGGACTGGGGGATCTTCCTGCACTTTGGCGGTTGTTGTGTACAGAAGAAGAAAGGCTGGATATTTTTAAGCATTGAAGACTGGTTCAGTGAAACACCTCATATATTTGAGACAAATCTGTGGCAGCTGTGCCAGTGTGTGTTTGGCCTGCAAAAGGACAGCAGCCTGGCAGGATTTCGCAGAAGTTTATGGGAAATAAAAGGACCGTTTCTCTTCCTTTCGCCAGATGAAATGAAAGATCTGATCTGTTTGCTGAAACAATACCTGCGCCGTAAAGGTGTATTATTGCTGGAAAACAGCCAGGTAACGGATCTGGAACTTGAAAATGGCAATGAAGGCGGAAATGGACTGGCAGTAAAGAAATTGTATGTAAAACGCAGGCTGCAGGAAGAAGAAACCGACCGGGAATCCTTTGTATTTGAAAAAATAAATCTGGGTTCCGGGGATATCTGCATTATGGAAAATGGCAGCGGTTCTGGGAAATTATGGAAAAAAACGGCTGATCTGCATATTGCTATGGGAGAGCCGGAAGCTTTTTCAGATGAAACAGGTAAACTTTCATCACCTCGGCCCCATCATTTTACAGACCGGCCTAAAACCGTTCCGGCCGGAAGCCGGAATCTTGGTTTTGTTGGAGCATTTTCACGGCTGGAAAAAGGCTTCTGCCTTACAGGAAACTATGCTGTGTCAAGTGCCAGAAGCACAGTAGATGAGCTGATGCATGCAGGAAATGGGCTGGAGGAACAGGAGAGAGAAAGAAGTCCCGGACCGGAAAATGGCTCACAGTTTACAAGGTGGTCAGTTCATTGTACCGTGCAGGTCTGTAACTTTCAGGTCTGTAATTTTCGTGCATGGTCATGCCGCTATAGGTGGTACATTTTGTTAAAAAGGAGATGGATAAATGCTGTTTATCGGAGGTATCAGTCAGGGCAGGAAGCTGCTTAACTACGCAAAGAGCATTCTTTGCGGAAGCTGCGGCAGCACCAGCCAGTGTCAGGTCTTTATGACCTATATGTATTTCAGTTTTTTCTTTATCCCGCTGTTTAAGTGGAATAAGCGCTTTTATGTGCAGATGTCCTGCTGCAGTGCCATTTATGAGCTGGAGCCGGAAATCGGAAAAGCTATTTTAAGAGGGGAAGAACCGTCGATCACATCTGCCGACCTCCATCTGATCCAGGAGGGAAAATACACCCGCACCTGGCAGGAAGGTTCCGGAAATCCCCATAAAAAGTGTATGCGCTGTGGATTTGAGACAGATGAAGATTACAATTACTGCCCCAAGTGCGGGGGACGGATCTAATGAGCGCAGAGCGAAAACAAGCGACGCCAAAGGCGGCATTTGTTTTCGATGCGCCTTTAACGAGCAAACCCAGGTGCTGCGAAATAAATATTAAATTCTCCCATATGCGATCAACGGATCTTTGTATTTTACACCCAGACTCAGGGTGTAATAAAGTATAACGCCGTCAAATGGGGCAGTATATCGGAAAATTTCATTTCCATAAAAATCTTTCAGGGTGCCAAGGAGGGCGCCCTGTTTTAATTTCTGACCGGCATGTGACACAGCGGGATACCAGAAACCATTTATAGGTGCTTCTTCATAAATTGACTGACGGATCTCTTCCTGGTGAAAGGCTGTATTTGAAAAAGTTTTGATCTTAAGATGATCCATTAGCTCAAAAATGTTTCTTTTGCAGGCTGTAATTTCGTTCTCACTCCATAGTCCCCGTTCTCCCCGTTCTACTAAAAGCGATGGAATACCACACTGGGCGGCCCAGCTGTATAGCCCATTTTTGGAAGTGGAAGCAACACGGTATGGAACAGAAAGAGCCGCTGCAGCAGCAGAGGTTTTGGCAGCCAGTGTATCAGGAACGGCTGCAGGAAAGAAGATCAAAGGAGTCAGAGCTTCGTTTATATCACCGCCATGGAGATCCATCAGAAAATCAGCTTCAGGATACAGGACTTTTTCAAGGATTTTTGCAAAGCGGCTGGAAAAGGTACCGGCAGGATCACCGGGAAACATGCGATTTAAATTCTGGCCATCCGCAGGGATCGTTTGTTTGGCACCCATGTAAAAGCCTTCTGGATTTACCAGGGGAAGCAGGATGACACGTCCTGAAAGACCGGCGGGATCCAGTTCTTTTTTCAGACGGTTCAGGGCTTCTATGCTACATATTCACAGCCATGGATACCTGCAGTCACTATCAGGGTTTTTCCAGGCTGGCTGCCGCATATGGCAGTTATCTCAACGGGGTAAGGGCTGGCCACAGGCAGCAGGAGAGTTTGCTTTGTATTGCTGCCGGCTTTCAAGTCAGACAGTTTCATGTTTAAAGATCTCCTCTAGTCAAATTCAATAATAGAAGCTAAAAGCTTTCTGGCATAGTTATCCTTTGTTTCTGCAATACGGGATACCGGAATGTGTTCGGTAATACGGCCATGATACAGGAAAAGCACATCATCGCACAGATAAGTGACGGAAGTCAGGTCATGGGTAATGAAAATATAAGTGAGTCCCAGTTTTTCCTTCAGATTATGGAGAAGATCCATGATCTGGACCTGGGTATGTGCATCCAGGGAAGAGATAGCTTCGTCAAAAAGAATGATCTCTGGCTGGCATGCTACAGCACGGGCAATGCAGACACGCTGCAGCTGTCCGCCGGACAGTTCATGGGGATATCGGTTTGCATAGGAGGGATCCAGTCCCACAAGCTCTAAAAGGCGGTTAGTTTCTTCCAGCCGATCCAGCCGGATCTTTTGATTTCGTTCTCTTGCAGCCAGACCTTCAGCAATGATCTCTTTTACGCGAAAACGGGGATTGGCAGAGGTAGTATAATCCTGGAAAACAACACTTAAGCGTTTTTGAAGGTTTTTCCGGCCATTTCTGGATGCATAAACAGACACATCCTGGATTTTTACTTCTCCTGTGTCGGGTTTTAAAAGACCGCAGATCACACGGCCAAGGGTGGATTTTCCGCTTCCGGATTCCCCAAGTATTCCCAGGCAGGTTCCCTGTGAGACTTTTAAGGACACATCGAATAATACCTGGTTTCTGGTAGTTCCGAAAATTTTTTCCTGTCGTTCGCTCCGGAAGCTGACACATACATTATTTACTTCCAGCATGGGATATCTCCTTTCTATGTAAAACTTCGCGATAGTGATGCATAACCGCAGAACGTTTTTCTATGAGAAGGCGGGTGTAAGGATCCTGGGCATGATTTCGGATATGCTCAAAGTTGCCACTGTCTACGATATGTCCGCTGTTCATAACCAGGATGCGGTCTGCTACTTTAGAAATCGCGCCCAAGTCATGGGTGATGAAAAGCATGGCAGTATTTTTGTTCTTTTTAATACGGATGAATTCCTCCAGGATCTCATATTGAGTGATAGCATCAATGGCAGTTGTGGGCTCATCAGCGATCAGAAGTTCTGGCTGCAATGCCATGGCAATACCGATCATAATGCGCTGGAGCATACCACCGGAAAGCTGGTGGGGGTATTTTTGCAAAACTCTTCTCCATTTAAGATCTGCATCTGGTTCAGGATCTTTAGGCAGTGGGAACGGATCTCCTGGGCGTTCCATGTAGTGTGGGTGGCGAAAGTCTCAGCCATCTGATTTCCTATACGGTACAGAGAATCAAAACAGGTCATAGGGTTCTGAAGCACCATGGTGATCCGGCTTCCGCGAAGTCTGCGCAGTTCTTCTTTTGATTCTTTTAGAAGATCATGACCATCAAAAACAGCGCTTCCGGAAACATGGAAATTTTTATCTAACAGGCCCAAAATTGATTTTACAGTCATACTTTTTCCACTTCCAGACTCACCAAGGATTCCCAGGCATTCTCCTGGGTGGACTTCAAAATTTACGTTTTCAACCAGTTTTTTTGAAGTCTTACGGTATGTCAGTGTTACATTCAGGTTTTCAACTTTTAAAATGGCAGACATTACAGCACCTCCTTTGGATCCAGTACATCACGAATGGCATCTCCCATTAAGTTAAAGGCAGAAACTAAAATAACGATGGCAATACCAGGGACCAGCATCTGGGCCGGATTGCTGGTCAGGACATTTTTTGCTTCACTAAGCATAGCCCCCCATTCAGGAGTAGGGGCCTGTACACCAAGTCCAAGGAAGGACAAAGTAGAAATATTGATGATAGCCCAGCCTACATCCAAGGAAGAGAGAACAGCCAGATCTGCTGCA
>ENA-OQBT01001288-OQBT01001288.1-human-gut-metagenome-genome-assembly--contig:-NODE-1288-length-10219-cov-1.366528_pt1 | contig 10219 bp, 15 predicted proteins | sample MGYA00242749_ERZ504557 | MGnify/ENA primary metagenome ERZ504557 (study PRJEB26092, sample SAMD00036243) | human gut metagenome | host: Homo sapiens | study: EMG produced TPA metagenomics assembly of... | reverse complement strand
CTTTGAGATTGACGAATACACGCCCATTGAGGAAGTCAACCGCCTGTGTGAAATGGTGGAGAACTTACCAGAGGACATACAGGACGAATTATCGGAGCTGCTAGGCTATTACAGCAGCTTGGAAGATTTGTGCGAACACGCAGACGATATTATCCATTATCCGATTGTAGTGATATGACAGACGTTGCCTATTACTTCATAGATGAATGTCAAAGTCTGGGTGAGATACCAGACAGGATAAGAAGCTACATAGACTATGAACCTACGGGCGTGACCTTGACCTTGGAGGGTCGGTTTTGTTCGTCACCAATCATCGGGTGTTTGAAGTGTTCCATAACAACTGAATATTTTATCATCAGCAGTGAAATGACACTGGTATTTTTTATGCAGCAGTTTGTGAAATACAGGCTGCTGTTTCCATTTTAGAAAAGAAAGGAGCTGTGAAAATTGAAGAAAATCAAAAGCTATACAAGCATATGGAGCGTGGAAAAAGTCATTTATGCAATCAACGACTTTCAGCTCCCGTTCCCTGTCACGTTCAGTCAGATGGCTTGGTTTGTGGTATCGCTGTTCGTGGTGATTCTCTTTGGGGAGCTGCCGCCCTTTAACATGATTGACGGGGCATTTCTCAAATACTTTGGAATCCCCGTCGCTTTTACTTGGTTCGTATCGCAAAAGACCTTTGACGGGAAAAAGCCATTTGGATTTTTAAAATCCTGTGTGAGTTTTTTACTCCGACCAAAAGTGACCTATGCAGGAAAAGCCATTAAGCTGAAACATGAAAAATTCAATCCCGTTATTACAGCAGTTAGGAGTGTGATGTATGTTCCCGATTAAATATATTGAAAACAATCTGGTGTTCAACCATGACGGTGAGTGTTTCGCTTACTATGAGCTGACACCTTACAATTATTCGTTCTTGTCACCAGATGAAAAGTACATGGTGCATGACAACTTCCGCCAGCTTATCGCCCAGAACCGTGACGGGAAAATCCATGCCTTACAGATTGCCACAGAGGACAGTTTACGTGCAGTACAGGAGCGTTCTAAAAAAGGAATCACAGGCAGATTGAAAGAAATAGCCTGTAAAAAGGTAGACGAACAGACAGAAGCGTTGGTTGAGATGATTGGGGAAAATCAGATTGACTACCGTTTTTTTCTTGGCTTCAAGCTGCTAGTGAATGAGGAAGAAATCAACCTAAAAAGTATGAAAAAGTCGGCAGCCATGACTTTACGGATTTTATCTATGAAGTCAATCACAAGCTCATGGGTGACTTTGTTTCCATGAGCAATGATGAAGTGGGGCGTTTTATGAAGATGGAGAAATTACTGGAAAGTAAAATCTCACGCCGCTTTCAGTTCCGCAGGCTGGATAAGAATGATTTCGGTTATCTCTTGGAGCATATCTACGGGAATACGGGAGTTGCTTACAGTGATTACAGTTATGATTTGCCAGTAAAGAAGTTAAAGCGTGAAACGCTGGTGAAGCGATATGACCTTATCCGACCTACACGCTGCATGATAGAGGAAAACCAGCGATACCTAAAGATTGAGCGTGAAGATCAGACAACGTATGTTGCCTACTTCACGATTAACAATATCGTGGGTGAGTTGATTTTCCGTCCAGTGAAATCTTCTACTATCAACAGCAGCAATTCACGTTCCCTGTTTCCACTTCTATGAATGTGGAAATCGTCACTAATAAAAAGGCTCTGACAACGGTTAGAAATAAAAAGAAAGAACTGAAAGACTTGGATAACCACGCTTGGGAAGCAGGCAACGAAACAGGAAATAACGTCATTGAAGCTCTGGATTCAGTCAATGAGCTGGAAACGAACTTAGACCAGTCCAAAGAATCCATGTATAAGCTGTCCTACGTTATCCGTGTGGCGGCTAATACTCTGGAAGAACTGAAACGCCGCTGTGATGAAGTCAAGGACTTCTACGACGATTTGAATGTGAAGCTGGTACGCCATTCGGGGATATGTTGGGATTGCATGGTGAGTTTATCCCAGCAAGTAAAAGATATATCAACGATTATATCCAGTATGTCACTTCTGACTTTCTGGCTGGACTTGGATTCGGTGCGACACAGCAGCTTGGGGAAACGGACGGTATCTATATCGGCTATAACCTTGATACAGGAAAAAATGTATATCTGAAACCCAGCCTTGCGGCACAGGGCGTTAAGGGTTCCGTCACCAATGCGTTAGCTGCCGCTTTTCTTGGTTCTCTTGGCGGTGGCAAGTCATTTTGTAACAACCTTATCATCTATTATGCGGTGCTGTTTGGAGGAAAAGCGGTCATTGTAGACCCTAAATCAGAGCGTGGCAACTGGCAGGAAACACTACCCGATATTGCACATGAATCAAAATCGTCAACCTTACCAGCGAGAATAAGAACAAAGGACTTCTTGACCCTTATGTGATTATGAAGCGTACAAAAGACGCTGAAAGCCTTGCGATTGATATTTTAACATTCCTTACAGGTATTTCTTCCCGTGACGGGTGAGAAGTTCCCTGTATTAAGGCGTGCAATCCGTTCTGTTACCCAGAGCAAAAAAAAGAGGACTGCTCCGTGTCATTGATGAACTCCGCAAAGATGGTTCACTCGTGGCAGAGAATATCGCAGACCATATTGAGAGCATGACGGACTATGATTTTGCACACCTGTTATTCTCGGACGGTGATGTGGAACAATCCATCAGTTTAGACCGACAGCTTAACATCATACAGGTGGCTGACCTTGTATTGCCAGACAAGGACACAAAATTTGAAGAATATACCACAATGGAGCTGCGTTTCCGTGGCAATGCTTATCGTTATCAGTACCTTTGCCTTAGATTTATCCATTCGGATAGGAGCATTTTCAAGATGGTGGATTTGGACGAAGCGTGGACGTTCTTGCAGGTAGCACAGGGAAAAGCACTCTCTAACAAGCTGATTCGTGCTGGTCGTTCCATGAATGCCGCTGTGTACTTTGTGACACAAAACTCTGGTGATGTGGACGACGAAAAGATGAAGAACAATATCGGCTTGAAGTTTGCCTTTCGTAGCACAGATATAAAAGAAATCAAAAATACCCTTGAATTTTTCGGTGTGGATAAGGAGGACGAGGGCAACCAGAAGCGATTAAGGGATTTGGAAAACGGGCAATGCCTGTTTCAAGATTTATACGGGCGTGTGGGCGTTATCCAGATACACCCTGTATTCGCTGACCTGTTCCATGCCTTTGATACCAGACCGCCAGTGCAGACGGAAGAAATGAGGTGAAGCCTATGGACAAGAGAAAAATAGGCCGTTATCTGCTTATCACACTTTCGGTGATTCTCGGTGTGCTGGTGTTTTTATCTATCACGGGTACGGTAGCCCATGCGGCTGGTCTGGTAGATTAATACAGTTCAGTGACGCTAACGCCTATTTCAAAATATCCTTTGGAAAACTACCAGCTAGATTTACTATTGTGGATTCAAGTTGGGATTGGCTTACCGTGGAACTGGCTTGACGGTATCGGAAAAAGTATTCAGTACGGACTATATGCTATCACGAACTTTGTCTGGACGGTAAGCCTTTATATCTCCAATGCGACGGGATATGTGGTGCAGGAAACCTACAAGCTGGACTTTATCTCTGATACCGCAAGCTCTATCGGAAAGAACATTCAGACGCTTGCAGGTGTCACTTCCAGCGGCTTTTCCAGTGAGGGATTCTATGTGGGATTTTTACTTATCCTTATTCTGGTAATGGGTATCTATGTGGCATACACAGGACTTATCAAGAGGGAAACCACAAAAGCAGTTCATGCGGTGATTAACTTCCTTGTGGTGTTTATCCTGTCAGCTTCTTTTATTGCATACGCCCCAAATTATATCAGCAAAATCAATGACTTTTCCGCTGATATAAGCAGCTCGGCGTTATCGCTTGGCACAAAAAATTGTGCTGCCCGATTCCAGCAGCAAGGGAAAAGACAGTGTGGACTTGATTCGTGACAGCCTGTTTTCCATACAGGTGAAACAACCGTGGCTACTCTTACAGTATGGGGAATCTGATATAGAAACGCTCGGTTCTGACCGTGTGGAAAGCCTGTTATCGGCAAGTCCAGACACGGACGACAGGGAGGACGTTGTGATTGAGGAAATCGAGGATAAGGACAACGATAACCTAAGCGTCACAAAGACCATGACACGTTTAGGTATGGTGGTGTTTCTGTTCATCTTTAATATCGGTATCTCGGTTTTTGTATTTCTGCTTACGGGCATGATGATTTTCTCACAGGTGCTATTTATCATTTACGCTATGTTCCTGCCAATCAGTTTTATCCTGTCTATGATTCCGACCTATGAGGATATGGCAAAAAAGGCACTTACGAAGCTGTTCAATACCATTATGATGAGGCAGGAATCACACTGATTATTACGACAGCATTTAGTATCTCGACCATGTTTTACTCTATTTCTTCTGGCTATCCGTTCTTTATGATTGCCTTTTTACAGATAGTCACCTTTGCAGGAATCTACTTTAAACTGGGTGATTTGATGGCAATGTTCAGTCTGCAATCTTCTGATACACAGCAGGTCAGCAGACGAATCATGCGACGACCTTATATGTTCCTTAACCGCAGAGCAAGACGCTTGGAGCGTAAAATCGGAAGAACGGTTGCGGCTAGTGCTGTTGGCGGTGTTGCTGGTGCGGCGGCTGCTTCTGCTTCTACGAAAAAAGCAGATAATAAAAAATCAGCAGGCAGCGGTCATACCAAGACCAAACAATATGCCATCTCCAATAGTGGAGGTAACGGAAAGCCGCCTGCTCTGCCAACGAATCAGAAGCCGCTTGCATTACCCGATAAGCAGAACAGTGATTCTTCGCAATCAACAGTACATAGCAGCTCTGTAAGCCAGTCGCAGGAAACGAAGTCCGCTTCTAAGCGTGGTATCGTGGATAAAAAGGCGGTATCGAAACAACCGCAATCAGAAAAACAGGATAAGCAACGTCCGATAGTGGATAAGACACAGAAGAAACAGGAAACACGGGATAAGGAGCGACAGGACAATAGATCAAGCGACAAAAGCTGGTACAGCGAAAGGAACTGCCCCATTGCATGAGCGACCAGTGACAACGCCTGTATCTGCGAAAGCAGCTCCACAGGCGGCAGGTTCTAAAGAAGAAACAGAATATCAAAGAACGTCCTACTACTGTTAAGAGGGGAGCAATCAACAATCTGCCAGAGCAAAAAAGAGCCTGTCACAAAGCAAACAGGAAGTAAGGACGCAGGTTGGCCAGAGAATCTTCTTCTCCAGCAGCTACACCAAAACATTCGGGAACTGTGACAGATATGCCCCGTCAGACAGTCAAACATCAAAAGCAGACAAAGACCGTACAGAAAAAGACCACAAACCCGTCAACCATGAAGAAAACGACCAGCAGGAAAGGCGGTAAGAAATGAAGCTAAGACACTTCGCTGTGTTCGGTGGGATTTTTACGGTGATTATCTGTCTGCTTTTGTTCCTGTTTATCGTGACCGCAGATGATGAAGAAAACAGCACTTCCTACTTTGATTTTTCTGGACTGAATCTGTCAGAGGAAGTGCTGAAACATCAACCGACGGTAGAAAAATATGCGAAAGAATACGGAATCTCGGACTATGTGAACTATCTGCTTGCCATCATGCAGGTGGAATCTGGCGGTACAGCTACGGACGTCATGCAGTCGTCAGAATCAATGGGGTTGCCGCCTAATTCCCTCTCGACGGAGGAATCCATCAAACAGGGGTGTAAATACTTCTCGGAGCTTTTAAAATCCGCAGAAGCAAAAGGCTGTGACATTGACACAGTGGTACAAGCCTATAACTATGGCGGTGGCTTCATTTGACTATGTGGCGAAGCATGGAAAAAAAGTACACTTTTGACTGGCTGTCAGTTTCGCTAAAGACAAATCGGGCGGTGTCAAAGTCACCTATAAGAATGAGATTTCCATTAAGGAAAATGGCGGCTGGCGTTATAAGTACGGAAATATGTTCTATGTCCGTCTGGTGAACCAGTATTTAGCTGTTCCCAGTTTCAGTGACGCTACCGCACAGGCAATCTTCAAAGAAGCATTGAAGTATCAAGGCTGGAAGTATGTCTTTGGCGGCAGCAATCCAAACACCAGCTTTGACTGTTCTGGTCTTACGTCTTGGTGCTATGGGAAAGCTGGTATCAGTCTACCTCGTACCGCACAGGCACAGTATGACGCTACACAGCACATACCGCTGTCACAGGCGAAAGCTGGTGACTTGGTATTCTTTCACTCCACTTATAATTCTGGAACGTATGTCACCCATGTGGGAATCTATGCAGGAAACAACAGAATGTATCACGCTGGCGACCCTATTGGATATGCAGATTTAACAAGCCCGTACTGGCAGAAACACTTGATTGGTGCTGGTCGGGTAAAATCAAAATAGAAAGGAAATGGTACTATGATATTTAAGAAAAAGGACAAGGAATCAAAACCGAAAAAAGAGAAAAAAGTGCCTGTGATGAAAGTCGGCACACACAAGAAAACTGTGATTGCCTTATGGCTGGTGCTGATTACAAGCGTCAGCTTTGGGGTGTATAAGAATTTCACCGCCATTGATATGCACACGGTACATGAAAAGGAAGTCATTGAACAAAGAATTGTTGACACTAACAGGATAGAGAACTTTGTAAAAGCCTTTGCGAAGTCCTACTATTCTTGGAGCAATACGCAGGAATCCATTGATAAAAGAACCGCAGCCATCAACAATTATCTGACTAAGAGCTTGCAGGATTTGAATGTCGATACGGTAAGGCAGGATATACCCACAAGCTCTACGGTAACAGATGTAAAGATTTGGGATATAGAACAGGCTGGAACAGACGACTTTACCGTTGTCTACTCCGTAGATCAGACGGTAACGGAGGGTGAAACGTCAATCGGTTACACCTCCGCTTATATGATAGTGGTTCATGTAGATAGCAATGGAAACATGGTTATCACACAGAATCCGACCATTAGCAGCACACCGACAAAATCCAGCTATGAACCAAAGACAAAGGAATCTGACGGAACGGTGGATGCTGCCACAACGGAGGAAGTGACAGAGTTCTTGGGAACATTCTTTAAGCTGTACCCTACCGCTACGGAAAAGGAGCTTGCCTATTATGTATCTGGCAATGTGCTTGAACCTGTAAACTGTGGTTATCTGTTTTCAGAGTTGGTAAATCCTATCTTCATCAAAGATGGGGAACAGGTCAAAGTTTCGGTATCGGTGAAGTATCTCGACCAGAGAACAAAAGCAACACAGATTTCACAGTTTGACTTAACGCTGGAAAAAGATAGTAACTGGAAGATTGTAGGATAAAAAGATAATCTGATAGATTGACACATTAAAATGAATGTGTTAAAATTTCTTTGTTTTATAAAGGAGAAAAATTATGAATTACTATATAACAAATCAACCAAAAAGAAACTTAATCTCTGTACAATTAAATACGATGAAACATTGTACAGAGTATAGCATATAAAGAAATGCGTAAGATTTCATCGGGAATGTGGCAATAGAGTGATATACTTTTATTGTCTCTTTTCCGTATGTTATAAAACGTAAAAAAATTAAGGCTATAGGCAATGTTTTGTCTATAGTCTTTTGTTATACATTCATAATTTTAACAGGAGCTATTGCACTTTGTGTATTTTGCCTCCTATTTTTTATGCTCAAAAACAGAGAAAGGAACATGAAACATGAGTTTATTAGAGATTACAAATTTATCACATTCGTTTAGTGAAAATGTTTTATATAAAAATGCAGATTTTTCATTAAACAAAGGAGAACATATTGGAATTGTCGGGCAGAATGGAACGGGAAAAAGTACGCTGATTAAACTTTGTACGGGGCAACTTCTCCCCGATGAAGGGCGTATTATATGGCAGCCTAAAACAAGTATCGGCTATTTAGACCAATACGCTGAAATTGATATGCAGCTTGATATGAAAAGATTTTTGAAAACTGCTTTTTCACATCTATATGAATTGGAAGAAAAAATGAACTGTTTATATGAGAATATACATGATGGTGATTTTCAAAACTTAGACATAGCAGCAAAGTATCAAGAAGAATTAGAACGACAGGATTTTTATTTGATTGATACGAAAATAGAGCAGGTCGCAACTGGTTTGGGATTATCAGCAATCGGTTTAGATAGACCTATTGCACAAATGAGTGGCGGTCAACGTGCAAAGGTAATATTAGCAAAACTATTGCTTGAAAAGCCAGACGTATTATTGCTTGATGAACCAACCAATTTTTTGGATAAAGAACATATTGATTGGCTGTCGGAATATCTCTGCGGTTTAAGTAATGCCTTTATGGTTGTTTCGCATGATTATAGTTTTTTAGAAAAAAATTTCAAATCGAATTTGTGATATAGATAACTACAAAATCGGAAAATATTATGGCACTTATTCGGAATTTTTGAAAAAGAAAACTGCTCTGCGAGAGAATTATATACGTCAATATTCCGCACAGCAAAAGGAAATCAAGAAAACGGAAGAATTTATCCGTAAAAATATAGCAGGAAGAAAATCAAAAATGGCAAGGGGCAGACAAAAGCAACTAGACAGAATGGATAAGATGGAGGCTATTGAACAAAAAGAAGTTGTGCCATTTTTTCATTTTCGTGAAATGCCTTTGACAAATACAGAACATTTAAGCGTTAAGCATTTATCTGTTGGTTATCATTATCCTGTTTTATCTGACATTGATTTTGCTATTAATGGTGGACAGAAAGTTGTAATAACTGGTTTTAACGGTATTGGAAAATCGACATTAATTAAAGACATTGGTCGGAAAATTAGATGTTTCTAAATGGTTCATTTTCTTTTTCCGAGCAAGTGAAGTTACGATATTTTGAACAGGATTTATATTGGGAAAATGAAAAGGAAACTCCAATACAGATAGTGTCTGATTGTTATCCGTCCCTTACGATAAAGGAAGTAAGAAAAAACCTGGCATGTTGCGGAATCATAGGAGAACACGCAATGCAGAGTATTGGCACATTAAGCGGTGGAGAACAAGCAAAAGTAAAAATATGCCTATTAACTCTTACTCCTTGTAATTTTATTATCATGGACGAGCCAACAAACCATTTGGACATTCAAGCAAAACAAGCTTTAAGAATTGCATTAAAGGAATTTAAAGGCACAGTTTTGCTTGTTTCTCACGAACCTGCTTTTTATAAAGAGATAGCACAAAAAATAATTAACATTGAAAATATCATTAAGAAAAAATAACTCTGATAAATGTAAAATTATTCTTTTATTTTTTTAAACTTGATAATTCCGTCAGCGACACTTTCCATGATAATTAAATCCTTATCGGAAAGGTTGTCAAGTTGTTTTTCCAACTGTCGTCTTCTGGTGCTTTTATCCAGATCAGACGCAGGCAGGAAAATTCATCAACGGAAATATTAAGTAATGATACAAGGTCATAGAACACCTGTAAACTTGGGTGCTGCCCTTTGTTTTCAATATTTGTCAAATAGCGTGGGTCAATTTCAATCATAGCTCCCACCTGTTCACGAGTAAGACCTCGTTTTTTACGAGCTTCTTTGATGGCAAGACCAAAGGCTCTGAAATCATACTTATCTTCTTTTTTACGCATATTTAATCACCTCACTACATTTTACTGTTCCTGTTGATTTTCTAACAGGTATAGAAAAACGTATAGTAAGGTTTATCAGTTCCTATTATGCGTAAATCAATTAAAAAGTAGCTGCATAGCGGCAAATAAAAAAACCGCTATCAACAGTACCGTTTTTGCGTGTCACAAAATACCTTTTTCCAGATGGCGGTTGAAAAGCCGTCCTTTTTCTTTTCCCATCAATAGAAAAACAACATAATGGTTTTGGGTTAGCGGCTTTGGGAGGTAGCCGCATTGAAAGACCTGTATAATCGACAATCTTCAATATATCCGTTATTGTCAAAAAAATCCTAGCTTTCACAGCGGCACAATATACCCTTGAATATGGTTTTTCACGTTACATAACAGGAACAATTTTAAAAGCACAAGAACAGCATTTCTTATATGCCCTTGTGCTTTTTTGCTACTTTAAAAAATTTTTTGATTTTTTTGCAGCACTTTTCTTGAAACAACTAGATATGCAAACCAAAAAAAAGCAATAGACTTGAACATATCGACATACTAAAAAAGGATTACTAAT
>ENA-OQBT01001285-OQBT01001285.1-human-gut-metagenome-genome-assembly--contig:-NODE-1285-length-10231-cov-5.792557_pt1 | contig 10231 bp, 16 predicted proteins | sample MGYA00242749_ERZ504557 | MGnify/ENA primary metagenome ERZ504557 (study PRJEB26092, sample SAMD00036243) | human gut metagenome | host: Homo sapiens | study: EMG produced TPA metagenomics assembly of... | reverse complement strand
GTCCAGACAATGGTATGATGGAGTCTTTCTTTGGCATTCTTAAGTCTGAGATGTTTTATGGTTACGAGAAGATGTTTCACTCACTTGAGCAATTGGAACAAGCTATTGTAGACTATATTGATTATTATAATAACAAACTAATCAAGGTAAAACTAAAAGGACTCATTTCTGTGCAATACAGAACTAAGTCCTTTGTGTAAATTAATTGTCTAACTTTTTGCAGTCAGTACACATACTTCAGGCTTTTTACCTTGCTTTGAAAATTTATTTAGGATAAATATATACCTTATAAGTGGAAAAATTATTTTGAATCAGGAAATAGACTAAAGAGATTTTTATGAAAATAACAGAGATTTATTTTTGTGACAGCAATATAAATAAAAGGAGACTTTTTCTAGCGATGGAAGCAACTGAAACTACATGCATTGCTGAAATTATCCACAGGGAAATATCACCTGACGACCGTTATCTCCTTAGGAAATCTCAAAAAGACTATGTTTTTTTATTAAATATACAAGAAAAGCTTGCATTGTTTTAAATTTTTATGTAGAATAATTTCAAATTAAATCGTTGAGAGAAAAAAGTCAGATCGTTTTACAGAGAATGCGGGAAGCTGAGAACGCATGAGATCAAAGACGACACATTCTTGAGAGCGTATGCGAACTCTGGATGACAGTAGTGTACGACGGATGGTTCCGTTAGAGACTGGGTGTTACAAGTGAAACTTTGTGACTTCATGAGGAAGAGGGGGTGACCCCTGTTCGAATTAAGGTGGAACCACGTGCCAACGTCCTTGCAAAAGTTATTTTTGCGAGGACGTTTTTTGTTACACTTTTTTTAGAGTGTGTAGCGAGAAGTACACTTGGTTAGAGTCAAAGAGAAAGGATAAACTATGGAAATCAAAGGATTACGAAAGATTGAACCCTATGTAGCGGGTAGTCAGCCTGCTGAGAAAAATATCATTAAGTTGAATACTAATGAAAATGCTTATGGACCAAGTCCAGCAGTTCATCAAGCTTTAGCATCCTTTGATGCCCATCAGTTACGCAAGTATTCGACTTTGGATCAAATGGCTTTGCGTCAAGCTTTGTCTGATCAATTGGGTGTGCCTGCCGATCAGTTTATTATTGGAAATGGGTCAGACGACATCTTATCAATGGCTTTTCTAGCTTTCTTTAACAGTGAGGAAAAAATCATATTTCCAGATTTGACTTATGGTTTTTACAAGGTATGGGCAGATTTGTATCGCATCCCCTTTAGAGAAGTGTCTTTGACCTCCTCATTTGAGATTGATACTCAAGATTATTTGGTCGAAAATGGTGGAATTATCCTTACTAATCCGAACGCTCCAACAGGTATTTATAAACCTTTAGATCAAGTCGAGGAGATTGTAAAGGCCAACCAGTCGGTAGTTGTGATTATTGACGAATCCTATATCAACTTTGGTGGGGAGACGGCCTTACCACTCCTAGAAAAATATGACAATGTGTTTATCACCAGGACCTTTTCTAAGGATGCCTCCCTTGCTGGTCTGCGTGTCGGTTACGGCATAGGAAGTCCAAAACTAATGGCTGTCATCAATGCCGTTAAGAATTCAGTCAACCCCTATAATGTGGATAGCATTGCTGAAGCTTGGGGACTGCAGCGGTTAGATCTTGGGACTATTATGAGGACATTTGCGCTAAGATTATGGCAACACGTGACTGGTTTAGCCAAGAATTGCAGGCGATTGGCTTTGATGTCCTACCTTCAAAAACTAATTTTGTTTTGGTCAAGCCATACGGAGTGACTGCAGGCCAATTGTTTGCCTATCTCCAAAGTAAGAAAATTTATGTCCGTTATTTTCCAAAAGTGGAGCGTATTTCTGACAGACTACGCATTTCTATTGGAACTCAGGATGAGATGGAGCGTGTATTAATGACCATACAGGAGTTACAAGCATGAAAAAAACGACCTTAGCCTTAGGAATGCACGATAAACTTTTCAAACGTGCCCGTACCATGTATCAGATTGAGCATTGCATTTGTGATTTGTTGATGACAAAGGGTTTTCTTCGTATTGAGACACCAACCTTAGAGCATTTTGAAGTCTTCAGTGATGTGGTGGACAATGGTAACTATAATTTCTTTGATAAAAATGGAGATCTTATTAGCCTACGTCCTGATATTACCAGTCAAATCGGGCGCGTAATTGCTTCCACACAAGTTCATACACCGATTAAATTTTCCTACTCTGGAAAGGTCTTTAACTACAACGAAGAGATGCGTGGCTTGTCCAATGAGCATACGCAGGCTGGTGTGGAAATCATTGGTTTTCCAGTTCATCAGGCATTGGAAGAAGCTGTGATATCTGCTAAAGAGGCCTTGGATGTGGCAGGTGTCAGAAATTACAAGTTTGAATTTTCACATGCCCAGCTCCTGCAACTCATTTTTGAAGAATTAAACCTTCCAGCAGTAAAAGAAGCAGAGTTGGCCACCTATATCCGTGATAAATCAATCACAGGTCTCAAGGAGTTCACTAAAGAAAATCCAAGTCAATATGACAAGGTTTTGGAGCAGTTGCCATTCCTCTTTGGTGAGACAACTGCTGTCTTGACCGAGGCGAGACAGTTAACCGACAATGAATCCTTTTTGACAGCTTTGGATAGTTTGGAAGTCTTAACCAGTCGCCTAGCTGATAATCTCCCAGAGACGACGCTCGATTTGGCTCAATTACCAGCAGTGCCTTACTACACGGGCATAATGTTTAAGGTCTTCGGTGATAAGGTACCGGATGCTTTTGTATCAGGTGGCCGCTACGATAAACTATTTGAACGTTTTGGGGCTACCGAGTTAACAGCGGTTGGTTGGGCTATTGATATCGACTCAGTTTATCAAGCAGTACATGACGATGTGGAATTTGGAGGTGACATGGATGACTAGCAATCAAATCACAATTGCCTTGACCAAGGGGCGTATTGAAAAAGATGCGGTTACATTGCTGGAAAAAGCTGGCTTTAATATGTCTTTCATGGCTGATAAGGGACGTAATTTGATTTTCGAGAGTCCTGACAACCGTTTCCGTTTTCTCTTGGTTAAAGCTCCAGATGTGACAACCTGTGTTAGACACGGTGTCGCAGATATTGGAATTGTTGGGAAGGATGTTCTGGTTGAACATCCGACAGGCTATTTGGAAATGTTAGACCTTAATTTTGGCCTTTGTAAATTCTGCGTGGCTTCAACAGAAGACTATAATCCTAATGACCATAAACGTAAACGTATTGCTACCAAGTATCCAACCATTGCAACTGATTATTTTAATCAAAAGGGTGAGGATGTCGAGATTATTTCGATTCAAGGGAGCGTTGAGATTGCCCCGTTATTGGTCTGGCGGATGCCATTGTCGATATTGTAGAAACAGGGAATACCCTTGTTGCAAATGGCCTAAAAGTTTATGAAGATATTTGTCGGATTTCAGCACGAATGATTGTTAATAAGGCTTCTTTGAAAAATAATAAGGAAGTCCTGCAATTCATTCGTAAGATTGAATCACTTGTTGGAAACGAGGAGGTACCGTTCGAATGAAACGATTAACTGGAACTAATAAAGAAATTGCTGAGCTTCTTTATCAGGAGCAATTGGAACTTTCAAAAGAAAATAGAGACGTTGAAAGAACGATTCAAGCTATTATCGAAGACGTTAAAGAACGTGGAGACGAGGCCCTTCGTGATTATTCAGCGAAGTTCGATAAGGTTGATTTGACTGATATTGAAGTTGGACAAGATCTTATTGATAAAGCCTTTAAGGAAATTGATCCAGAGGTTTATCAAGCCCTAGTCAATGCTAAAGAAAACATTGAATCTTACCACAAACATCAGTTGGAGGCTGGTTTTGAGGACCAACCAAGTGAGGGAGTTATTCGTGGTCAATTGATTCGTCCCATCAATCGTGTTGGTGTTTATGTGCCTGGAGGAACAGCGGCTTATCCGTCATCAGTTCTTATGAATGTCATCTGCTAAAATTGCTGGGGTTAAAGAGATTATTATGATTACGCCGCCACAAGAACACTTTGTTCCTGCAATTCTAGTAGCCGCAAAATTGGCTGGTGTGGACACCATTTACCAAGTCGGTGGAGCTCAAGGAATTGCGGCCTTGGCTTTTGGTACAGAAACGATTCCAAAGGTTGACAAGATTACAGGTCCCGGAAATATTTTCGTGGCGACTGCTAAGAAGCAAGTTTACGGCATTGTCGGTATTGATATGATTGCAGGACCATCAGAAATCGGTGTTATTGCTGATAGTAGCGCTAATCCAAGCTATGTAGCAGCTGATCTTTTGTCTCAAGCAGAGCACGACAAGCGAGCACGTGCCATTTTGGTAACAGATTCTGAAGTCTTGGCCGATGCGGTTGAAAGCGAGATTGAACGTCAACTCAAGCTTTTACCACGAGAAGCGATTGCTCGTCCTTCCATTGAAAATAACGGCCGTATTATTATCACTAAGGACACAGATGCCATGTTTGAGCTCATGAACTCGGTTGCGCCAGAGCATTTGGAAATTGCTATGGACAAGGCCTATGATTATCTAGAAAAAGTGGAAAATGCTGGTTCCGTCTTTCTTGGTCACTTTACGAGTGAACCAATTGGTGACTACTATGCCGGTGCTAATCACATTCTTCCAACGACAGCAACCAGCCGCTTTTCATCAGCTTTAGGTGTACATGATTTTGTCAAACGTATCCAATATACGCAATACGACAAGGCAGCAGTCAATAAGGCAAAACACGATATTACAACCTTGGCTTATGCGGAAGGCTTGCAGGCCCACGCCAAGGCTATTGAAGTCAGAAATGACAATAATTGAGAGAGTAGAGGAAGCAGTTATGAGACAAGCAGAAATTGAACGTAATACCTTTGAAACCAAAATTAAGTTAAGTCTCAATTTGGATGCTCAAGAACCAGTAGACATTCAAACAGGTGTCGGATTTTTTGACCATATGTTGACCTTGTTTGCCCGTCACGGTCGTATGTCTTTGGTGGTAAAGGCTGATGGTGACCTTTGGGTTGATAGTCACCACACTGTTGAAGATGTCGGTATCGTACTTGGTCAAGCTCTTAAAGAGCTTTGGGTGATAAAGCAGGTATCAACCGTTATGGAACGTCTTTCGTACCTATGGATGAAACCCTCGGAATGGCAAGCTTAGATTTGTCTGGACGTAGCTTCTTGGTCTTTGATGCTAGTTTTGATAATCCCAAATTGGGTAATTTTGACACAGAATTGATTGAAGAGTTTTTCCAAGCTTTAGCCTTTAATGTTCAAATGAATCTTCATCTCAAGATTCTCCACGGAAAAAACAATCACCACAAGTCAGAAAGTCTTTTCAAGGCAACAGGTCGTGCCTTGCGTGAAGCCATCACAGTCAATCCTGACATTCACGGCATAAACTCGACAAAGGGGATTCTATGATTATCGTCATTGATTATGATTCGGGGAATACCGCAAATGTTCTGCGTGCCCTTGAAAAATCGGTGTGACTGCAGAATTGTCTGCTGACAAAGAGAAAATTCTAGCTGCAGATGGTTTGATTTTACCTGGTGTAGGTGCCTATCCAACAGCCATGGCAGAGTTGGAGCGAAGAGGTTTGGTAGTTGTAATCAAAGAGGCCGTAGCAAAAGGAGTTCCACTTTTAGGAATTTGCTTAGGTATGCAGATTTTAACAGAAAAAGGACTGGAGCATGAAGAAACAGATGGTCTTGGCTTTATTCCTGGTGTTTGCCGTGCCATTCCTGCTAATAAGGAGCGGCCTGTCCCACATATAGGATGGAATGATTTGACTGTTAAGCAAGCTAGCCCTTTGACAGATGGTTTAGATGGCCAATCTGTCTACTTCGTTCACAGTTATTTTACGGATGTACCTATCCAATATATTGATGTTACTGCAGATTATAGTATCGAGGTTCCAACCATGATCCATAAAGACAATGTTTATGGTGCCCAATTCCATCCCGAAAAATCAGGTGATATTGGTTTAGGTATTATTGAACGGTTTGTGGGATTATGTAAAACCTAGAATCTCGTGAGAACAAAGATTTTTTAGTTAGAAAGGATGGTAGGGGAGATGCAAATTCTACCAGCAATTGATATTAAGGATGGACAGGCTGTTCGTCTCTTCAAAGGAGATTTCAACCAAAAAACCGTCGTCAATCCAGATGTTATTGAGCAAGCAAAAACCCTTAAGAATGCGGGCATCCAATTCATTCACCTTGTTGACTTGGATGGTGCTCTTGATGGTCGTGCCACTAACCGTGACTTGATTGCGGAGGTCAAGAAGATTTCTGGACTTGGCATCGAAATGGGTGGCGGTATCCGCACATTGGAGCAGATTCGTGACTATTTGGCAGTTGGCATCGACCGTATCATTATCGGTTCAATGGCCGTCAAAGATCCTGACTTCGTTAGAGCAGCTTTGGAGGAATTTGGTGCCGATAAGATTGTCGTGGGTATAGATGCAAAGGCAGGTCTTGTCGCTACAGAAGGTTGGTTGGAAACCAGCAATGTGGACTACATCACCTTGGCCAAGGAAATGGAAAAAATGGGCGTAACCCTCATTGTTTATACAGACGTTGATCGAGATGGCACACTGACAGGACCCAATCTTGATCACTACAAATGTTTGGTATCTGAACTCACAACCGCTAAAGTCATCGCTTCAGGTGGGATTGCAGAGCTATCCGACTTAAATCACCTACAAGAGATTGGTGTAGCAGGAACCATTGTCGGTAAGGCCTACTATAACGGCAATATCACTTTAGACCAGCTCAAGTCTTTCGGAGGTTAATATGCTTAAAAAACGTATTATTCCTTGTCTGGATGTCAAGGATGGTCGTGTCGTCAAGGGAGTTAACTTTGTGAATCTAACAGATGTTGGTGATCCTGTTGATTCTGCCGTGCCTATTATGAGGCTGGTTGTGACGAACTTGTTTTTTTGGACATCACGGCGACTTCAGATAATCGTGACACAACGGTTGACATGGTGCGACGCGTTGCCGATCAGGTCTTTATCCCTTTCACAGTTGGTGGTGGTATCCGTTCGGTTGAAGACATGAACAAGATGCTCAAAGCCGGTGCAGATAAGGTTGCTGTTAATTCCTCAGCCCATGCCAACCCGCAACTAATCGCTGATTGTGCCCAAAAATTTGGCAATCAGTGTGTCGTGGCTGCGATTGATGCTAAAAAGATGGCTGATGGGAGCTGGCATGTTTTTGTGCAGGTGGCCGTAAGAATACCGGTAGGGATCTCATCCAATGGGCTCAAGAAGTCGTCGCCTTGGGGGCTGGAGAAATTCTCTTAACCAGTATGGACAAGGACGGCACCAAGTCTGGTTTTGATTTGGAAATGCTTAATCGTGTGGCAGAAGTCGTCGATGTTCCGATCATTGCTTCTGGTGGTGCAGGAAATATTGAGGACATTGTAGAAGTCTTTGAAAAGACAACAGCGACTGGTGCACTGGCAGCCTCTATCTTCCACTTCGGTGAGGTAAATATAGGTGAAACCAAACAAGTCTTGGCAAAAACAGGAATTGAGGTGAGACAATGACAGAGGTTAAACTTGATTTTGACAAACAAGGAGGACTGGTACCAGTTATTGTGACCGATTACAAGACAGGACAGGTGCTTATGTTGGCCTATATGAATGAGGTGTCCTATCAGTTGACCCTTGAGACTAAACAAATGCATTACTGGAGCCGTTCCAGAAATGAGCTTTGGCATAAGGGCGCCATATCTGGTCATTTCCAACATGTCAAAAGCATCAAGACTGACTGTGATTGGGACACCCTACTTATTGCCGTTGAACAAGAAGGAGCAGCCTGTCATACAGGAGCTTACAGCTGTTTCATCACGGATATATATGATGACAATCAAGATAGATAGGAGTAGCTATGTTAGAAACACTTTATAAGGAAGCCTTGGATCGTAAAAATAATCCTAAAGAAGGGTCTTATACCAATTACCTTTTTGACAAGGGTCTAGACAAGATTCTTAAAAAGGTTGGCGAAGAAGCGACAGAAGTTGTAATTGGAGCTAAGAATGCTGATAAAACGGAAATTGCCAACGAGACAGCAGACGTCCTCTATCATTTAGCCGTCATGCTAGTTGAAACAGGGGTTAGCCCTGAAGACGTTGAAGCCGTACTTAGGGCACGACAAGGCAAGCAAAGCAATGTTCATGACCGAAAAGAAGTAACAGATTATTGAGGTTTATCTCAACAGATTGAGACTAAGAATAAAAGTTTGAAGTGACGCCTCAGTTTTTTGCTAGAGAAATCCCATGAAGAAAAATACTCCTAATATCTCAATGCTTTCTAGCTTAGCTGTTTTCTTCCTCTGTAATCTAGCGTGTCATATTAGGATATTAGAAGTGTGGGTTACACAGTGAAAACGAAAACTTCAAAATACACAAAAACATCTCCGAAAATCAGTCGGAGATACCTTTTTGTTTTACAGAAACGATAGGGGTTACCTTTTGACAGGACTGTTGATCGCTAGGTCCAAATTCCTTCAGCGCAACGTGTATGCTTCAATGCTCAAGGAAAAGGATACATGTCAAATTAAGACTAATGAAAGAAGTCAACCACTTTTGTGGTTGCTTTTTTCCTTAAAATTAACAACTTTTTACACATTCAAGTCATTTGTCTGGCCGAAAAAGTGGTATAATAACTCTTGCTAAATCTTTATTTTGGAGTACACATGGCTAAGTCAAAAAATACTATTGAAAATCGGATAGATTACTCGATTCTCTTGCCAGTCCTTATCTTACTGCTGGTTGGTATGGTCTCAATTTTTATCGCGACAAATTTTGATTATCCAAAGAATCTCGTTCATGTCATGTCTCAGCAATTACTATGGATTTTTCTTGGTTCAGTACTTGCTTTTGTTGTCATGTTATTTAATACAGAGTTTCTTTGGAAGGTCACGCCCTGGCTTTATATTTTTGGCTTGGGACTTATGGTTTTGCCTCTTATTTTTTATTCACCTTCTTTGGTTGCCTCGACAGGAGCAAAAAACTGGGTCAGTATTGGATCAGTCACCCTTTTTCAACCATCAGAATTTATGAAGATATCCTACATCCTTTTTCTTTCGAGATAGGTGTTCGGGCTAAACAAGGAAAAGAAGTAACTGAGCTTCAAGATGACTGGTTGTTACTTTTCCAATATGTAGCGGTCACGCTTCCTGTCTTAGGCTTACTGGTTCTTCAAGGTGATATGGGAACGGCCTTAGTCTTCCTCGCTATTTTAGCGGGTATAATAGTGGTTTCGGGAATATCCTGGCGTATCATCTTACCGGTAGTGCTAGCTTTGCAGCAAGTATAGCTCTGTTTATAATGGTGTTTATCACAGATTGGGGAAAGGAAATCTTGCTCAAGTTAGGGGTTCAGACTTATCAGATTAACCGTATCTCAGCTTGGTTGGACCCCTTCACTTATGCGGATGGCATCGCCTTTCAACAGACACAAGGGATGATATCGATAGGTACTGGTGGTATCTATGGAAAAGGTTTTAATCACCTTGATTTGAATGTACCAGTTCGTGAGAGTGATATGATTTTCACGGTTATTGCAGAAGACTTTGGTTTAGTAGGCGGTGGATTGGTTCTGTTGACCTATCTCTTCCTCATTTATCGTATGTTGCGAGTGACTTTCAAGTCTAATAACCGCTTCTATACCTTTATTTCTACTGGTCTTATTATGATGATTGTCTTCCATATTTTTGAAAATATTGGGGCGGCAGTAGGAATTCTTCCTCTGACAGGTATTCCTTTGCCTTTTATTTCTCAAGGTGGATCTTCACTCATCTCAAACTTGATTGGTGTTGGCTTAGTGCTTTCCATGGCCTACCATACCAACCTCAACGAAGAAAATAAAATTCTTCTGGCTATGTCTCGTCGTATGCGTGCATCTGGGACTAGTAAAGTAAAGGCAGTGTCTAAGACCAAAACTAAGAAAAACAAACCTTCGAAGAGTGCAATCAAGGCCTCACAAGAATTGGTCAAGGCTAAAGATAAGGTTGATAAGGCTACTGTGAAATTACGTCAAACGATTTCTCAAATTATGCCTAGCCTTCACCAAGCAAGCGTCGTAAAGGGTCTAAAAAGAAACCAACACGTAAACACTAATTAGAAGCAAGTTAGGACAATCCAACTTGTTTTTCTTTATAAAAAATTAAGTCTGTCCCCTTCTCTTTAGGTCTCCCTGTGG
>ENA-OQBT01001284-OQBT01001284.1-human-gut-metagenome-genome-assembly--contig:-NODE-1284-length-10239-cov-5.139438_pt1 | contig 10239 bp, 11 predicted proteins | sample MGYA00242749_ERZ504557 | MGnify/ENA primary metagenome ERZ504557 (study PRJEB26092, sample SAMD00036243) | human gut metagenome | host: Homo sapiens | study: EMG produced TPA metagenomics assembly of... | reverse complement strand
TTGGGGATATGGAGCGTGAAAACAGGGATTATACCTGCCGGCAATGGGGACCAGAATGGCGGAGGAAAACGGAGCCGTGACAGATAAGCTGATTGCGTATCACGCAGCCAGAGCAAAGGGCGGATGCGCATTGAATATCGTGGAGGTGGCAGCCGTACATATGCCGAGTGCACCGGCACATTTTGTATCCATCAGTGAGGATCATCTGATTGAGGGACATAAGAAACTGACAGATGCGATCCATGAGAATGGAGGAAAAGCGGGAATTCAGCTCTGGCAGGGATCTATCGCGGTTTCCATGGATCCAAAAGCACAGGTTTTGGTTGTTTCAGATATGAATTTTGGACCATATACGATCAAAGCGATTACAAAGGAACAGATCCAGGAAGTCATTGCATGTTATGGAAAGGCGGCAGCCAGAGCTGTGGAGGCCGGATATGACTGTCTGGAATTTCATCTGGCGCATAATTATCTGCCGCATTCTTTCTTAAGTGCAGGATTCAATCACAGAGAGGACGAATATGGCGGCAGCTTTGAGAACCGCTGCAGATTTCCGTTGGAAGTGATCGATGAACTGCGCAGAAATATGCCGGAAGGAATGCCTTTGTTCATCCGGATCGATGCGCAGGATGATATGTTGGAGAACGGACTGACGATCGAGGAAGTGATCCGATTCTGTAAGAGTGCAAAGGAGCATGGAGTCGATGTGCTGGATGTATCCAGAGGAAATATCATTACGGCAGCATCCATGTATGAGGTGCCGCCAATCGATGTGCCAAATGGATTTAACATTGAAAATGCGGCCAGAATCCGCAAAGAGACAGGCATGCTGACAGTTGGTGTTGGAAGGATCAACACAGCAGAACTGGCAGAAGAGATTTTGTCTCAGGATAAAGTGGATATGGTAGTACTAGGAAGAGCCCAGCTTGCGGATCCGGAATTTGCAAACAAAGCCAGAGCGGGAAAAGTGGATGAGATCGTACACTGTGTGGGCTGTAATCAGGCTGCTATGACGGATTCTGTGATGTGGCCAACCGTCCGCATATTACCTGCATGAGAAATCCGATGATCGGTCACGAGGCAGAGTATGATCTGAATAAAGCAGAAGCATCGAAAAAAGTATGGGTGATCGGAGGCGGAGTGGCGGGATGGAAGCTGCAAAGATTCTCCATGAAAGAGGACATGAAGTAACACTGTTTGAAGCGACAAATCAGTTGGGAGGAGAATTCCTTCTTGCAGGAGAGGCGCCTGGAAAAGCTGAGATGAAATCTGCAGCGATGGGAGATGGCAGCGCAGGTAGAAAAAACTGGTGACGGTTCATAAAAAATACAAAAGTTGATGCGCAGATGCTGGAACAGGCAGATGTCGATGCAGTGATCCTGGCAATCGGATCTTCTCCGATTACCATCAATCTGGAGGGAATGGATAAGCTTTGGCATGTATCTGCACCGGAGGTGCTTCGGCATGAAGTCTGTCCGAAAGGAAAGGTAGCGGTGATCGGAGGCGGTCTGGTTGGTCTGGAAACAGCAGACACGCTTGCGACAGACGGATGTGAAGTCACTGTTCTGGAGATGAAAGACAGTATCGGAAGTGATCTGGGAAGCCTGCGTAAGATAGCTGTTATGATGAAAATGCAGCAGTTACAGGTAAAACTTTTGCCAAACAGCAAAGTATGTAAATTTACAGAAGAGGGGATTGTGCTGGAAGACGGAACGCAGATTCCATGTGAATGTGCAGTATTTGCGGTTGGATTTTTGGCAAACGATTCTCATCCGCTTGCAGAAGTGTGTGAAAAGAGAAAGCTTCCATATTATGTGATCGGAGACGCAAAATCGGCAAGAAGAGCTCTGGATGCGATTGCAGAAGGATTTGAGGTAGCGAGAACACTGTAGGCTGTCCGGGTAGTATATGAGCTGGAATATCGATTACAACAGTTACATAGTTTTATTTAAAATAAAACGCAGCAGACATTTTAATGAGATCTGCTGCGTTTTTTAGTGTTATGTAACGGAAAGAATTCCTTAATCTAACATAGCCTCTTTTGCTTTTTTAATATCTTCTTCGTCTTTCATAGGAAATAAAAAGTTTGCAACGATTGCCACAATACAGGTTCCTGTTACAGAATCACTGAAGATAAATCTTAATGCGGATGGCAGCTGTGCAACTGCGTCCGGATGGCTTGTCATACCAAGACCGAATGCAAAGGTAAGGCCCATGACAAGAATGTTGCGCTCACTGAATCCTGCTTTGGCGATCATCTTGATACCGTTGATCAAAATCATACCGAATACGGTAATGATTGCACCGCCGAGGACTGCATTTGGAATTGCTGAAAAAATAGCGCCAAGCTTTGGGAAAAACCCGGAGATCATTAAAATAAATGCTCCGGTAGCAATACACCATTTGTTTACTACTTTTGTCATGGCGACAATTCCGGCGTTCTGTCCGAATGCTGTATTTGGAAGTGCGTTAAATACAGCAGCAGTTGTGGAACCAAGTGCATCTGCCAGGATTGCACCGGAAGTTTCTTTTTCGGTAGCTTCTCTGTCGAAACCGGCGATGGTGATACCGGAAGTATTGCCGATCGTCTCCAGACCGGAAGTTACGAACAGTGCGGCAAAGCTTAAAATAGCGGAAAGGTGGAATTCCAGTTTAAACTGCATAGGAAGCGGGATTCCAAACCATGCGGCATCTGCGATTACAGAAGTGTCTACCATTCCGAGAAAGTAAGCGAGGACATATCCTGCGACCAGACCGACAAGAATGGCAGAATTTTTTAATAATCCTTTTCCGAAACGCTGAAGCAGTACAACGATCAGCAGAACAAAGAATGCAACGCTGAGGTTTTGAATGGAACCATAATCCTCGGCTCCTGAACCACCGGCAAAATAGTCCACTCCGACGTCCAGAAGATTAACACCGATCGTCACGAGCGTACAACCCACAACAAGTGGCGGGAAAAAGCGACGGATGTATTTGTAGAAAAATCCCATCAAAACTTCGATCATACTTCCTGCAAGACATCCTCCGAGAACAGCGCCGATTCCGCTGGCAGCTCCAATGGCCGAAGCTGTAGGTACGAATGCAAAGGAAGTACCCATTACAATAGGAAGATTGGCTCCGATCTGACGGTTTTTTCCAAGCTTAATGGGATACAGCTGAATAAAAGTTGTCAGTCCGGAAACAAACATTGCACATTGTACCATGATTACGGTATCAGCTCCGGACAGTCCACAGACGCTGGCAATGATAAGTATGGGCGCAAGGTTGGAAGTAAACATTGCAAGTACGTGCTGAAGCCCCAGAGGCACAGCTGTGGATAACCCCGGACGTCCTTCTAATTGATAGACCATTTCGCGGTCCTTTTGTCTTTTTGTTTTTGAATTCTGAGAATGATTCATAGAGTGTCTCCTCCTGTGATTGGTTATAAATGTTTATACAGAAGTTCGTACAGTGTATCAGTAACTTGTTTTTCACTGTACTTAGGAGCGGCTTAAATAGTTTGTGACGGATTTCCGAGCTTCAGATATAAATTTTTCCTCGTGAATGTTTACAAGATGCCCGTTCTCGACAACAATTTTTCCGTTGACGATCGTGTAGTCAACAGAACTTTTTAGTCCAACGGTACCAAGCATAGATTTTACATCCAGATCTGCCCCGATAAGGTCGAGGCGGTCCCGACGAATGAGGAACATATCTCCGGCTTTTCCCACAGCAAGAGAACCGATATCGTTTCGTCCGAGTATTTTAGCGCTTCCATTCGTAGCAATCTTTAGTATATCATATCCACTTGGTGCGTGGCTACTAGAATTCAGGCGATGTAGCAGAAAAGCGACACGCAATTCTTCCAAAAGGTTTGATCCGTCATTGCTTGCACTTCCGTCTACGGCAAGACCAACCGGTACATCGAGCTTCAACATATCAGGAATTCTGCAGATTCCGGAAGAGAGTTTCATGTTAGAGATTGGACAATGTGCACACCGGTGCCGGTTTCTGCCAGAAGACGTAATTCCTCATCCTGAAAATGAATTCCATGAGCATACCAGACGTCATTTTCTCAGAATTTCCTCCACATTCTGTACGACGCTGTCTGGGGGAAGTCCTCCATCCTTTTTGCTTAGATCCATACTGCCCCGTGAAGCGTACATACGAATGCCGAGGTCTTTTGCGGCGGAAAACTGTGCATCCAGAAGTGCATCGGAATTTCCGTCCGGGAATACATAATGATGATCAAAACAAGTAGTACATCCGGTTTTTAAGAGTTCTCCCATGCCGGTTATAGAGCTGTGGTAAATAACATCCTGATCCAGATTTTTCCAGATTTCATATAAGGTGGTGAGCCAGTCGAAAAGTTCCATATTCTGTACTTGAGGGAGATTCCGGCTGAATGTCTGATAAAGATGATGATGCGTGTTGATAAGTCCCGGATAAACGAGATATCCGGATGCATCCAGCGTTTCGTCTGCGGTCTGTGCTTCGGGACCGATGTAAGAAATAACACCGTTGTTTATCAGGATGTTGGCGTGTTCCATAACGGTGTCTTTACTGTCACAGGTGATGACAGCAGAAGTATTTTTGATTAATAAGCTGTTCATAGATTGTTTCCTCCGATTGGGCTTTGTTGTTTGAACGGGTATAAGAACAGATATCAGAATCATGGTTTCCTCTGGCGCCGGCAAAAACAGAGAAAAACTGCCGTAACAGATAACCACAAATTGGAATCCCAAAAACCTGTAGTCAACTGTTACGGCAGTTGGTAGAAACGTTCATCCGATCACGAACTTATACAAGTCAATTTCTGGTATAAATATACATTTTTTATCTGGTTTGTCAATATGATATGTGAAAAGTGTTAAAATAATAGAGTTGGAAAGTATTTAGAAAAATTTCAAAATACCTGTTGCAAACGATAGAAAAATGGATTATAGTGTTTGTAAGGAATTTAGAAAATATTCTAAATAGATTCCGGGAAAGGATGGTGCCGATGGCATTTGCGGAGACTTTCAAAGCGCTTTCGGATCCGGTACGCAGGGAGATTCTTGTTCTTCTGAAGAAAGAAAAACTTTCAGCAGGAGAAATCGGGAAACATTTTGAAATGACAGGAGCAACGATCTCCTATCATCTGAAAATCCTGAAGAAGGCAGACTGATACGGGAAACGAAATACAAGAATTTTATTTATTACGAGCTGAATATTTCTGTGGTGGAAGAGCTGATGCTCTGGCTGTCAGACTTGAAAGGGGATTCAACATTATGAAAGAAAATAAATCAAAAGTTATCATTACCAGCATTGTTACTGTTTTTCCAATGGTGATCGGTTTTCTGCTCTGGAATCGACTGCCGGAAAAGATTGCAACACATTTCGGGAGTGAAGGGGCAGATGGATGGAGTACAAAGCTGTTTGCAGTGGTGATTTTCCCGCTCATATTATTAGTCATCCATTTGTTCTGCCTGGGTGTGACCTTAAATGATCCCAAGAAGAAAAATATCGGAAGAGCGATGATGACGCTGATCTTCTGGATCGTTCCGGTTCTGTCTGTCGTGTCTAATCTGTCTATTTATGGATATGCACTTGGCATGGATGTGAATATGGAGGTGATCGTCAGTATTTTGATGGGTGGCATATTTATCCTGTTGGGAAATTATATGTCGAAGAATCATCAGAATTATACGGTGGGGATCAAACTTCCATGGACCTTGAACAGTGAGGAGAATTGGAATCGTACGCATAGAATGGCAGGAAAATTATGGATTCTGGCAGGACTGGTATTTTGGGGAAGTGTATTTTTTGAAAACAACATGGTACCAATTGTGATCATAGTCGTTGTTGTGACGATCCCGATGATCTATTCGTTTGTACTTTATAAAAAGGGAATCTGAAAAAGAATCAGACAGAAATTTTGTTTTGCTATTTATCACGATACCGTTTATAATAAAACGATACGAGATAAAGGAGAAAGAGAATTATGGAACAGAAAATAATAGCAGTTGTGGCAGGAAGAGAAATCAAAGAATCTGATTTTGAAAAATTCCTGCAGAATGTACCGAGAGAGCAGCAGGCGTATCTTTCCAATCCACAGTTCAGACAGCAGTGTCTGGATCAGTTTGTAGCACTTCATATGTTTGCGGAGCTCGGCGGGGAGATGAAGCTGGAAGAGACAGAAGAATATCAGGAGATGGTAGAAAATGCCAAGAGAGATATCCTTGCACAGATGACAATGCGAGAAGTGATGAAAGATGCAGTTGTGACAGAAGAGGATGTCAAAAATTATTATGAGGAGCACAAGCAGCAGTTTACAAAAGGAGAGACTGTTCGCGCAAAACATATTCTGACAGATTCCAAAGAAAAATGTGATGCGATTTTAGCGGCGATCCAGAGCGGAGAGACATCCTTTGAAGATGCTGCAAAAGAAAAATCTACATGTCCGTCCGGAGCAAAAGGCGGAGATCTTGGAGAGTTTGGGAAAGGACAGATGGTAAAAGAGTTTGAAGATGCTGCGTTTACAGCAGAGATCGGTGCGATTGTGGGACCGGTTCAGACACAGTTCGGATATCATCTGATCAAAGTGGAAGAGAAAAAGGATGCGGCAGTTGCAGATTTCGAGGAAGTAAAGAATTCAATCAGGAACCAGCTCTTGCAGCAGAGACAGAATAAAGTCTACAGTGATAAAGTAAAAGAACTGCGGGAGAAATACGTTCAGGAATAAAAAGAAAACAGGACGATCAGGAAACGAGCAGTCCTGAAATAAAGAAGGTTGTGACTTAAAACAGTTGCAGCCTTCTTTACAATTAGTAATGAAGGGAGAAACACGTGATACGTAAATATCAACCACAGGATTTAGAGCACATAATGAAAATCTGGCTGGAGACAAATCTTGCTGCTCATGGCTTTATCCCGGCAGAGTATTGGAACGAGCAGTATGAAGCTGTAAAAGAGGCTCTGCCGCAGGCCGATATTCTGATTTATGAAGAAGAGGGGACAGTTCTTGGATTTCTGGGATTACAGGACAGTTATATCGCGGGACTTTTTGTGGAAAAAGCATCTCGGTCCAGGGGGATTGGCCGCTTGCTTCTGGAAGCTGCTAAATCGGGACGGCAGGAACTGACACTTCACGCTTATGCAGAGAACACAGGAGCAGTCCGGTTTTATGAACGAGAAGGGTTTCAAACGGCAGCATTTGAAAAGGAAGAAACGACGGGACGTGAGGGTGTTTTGATGCGCTGGACAAGAGAAGAAGAGAAAAACAGCCTTTAAAAAAGAGGATATTTGGTGTATAGTAATCTCTGTAAGTAAAATTAGGAGAATCGACATGAGTGAAAAAATTGTTTTGATAGATGGACACAGCATTTTAAACCGGGCCTTCTATGGAGTGCCGGATCTGACCAATGCGGAAGGCCTTCATACGAATGCGGTGTACGGATTTTTGAATATCCTGTTTAAAATTCTGGAAGAAGAAAAACCGGAGTATCTGACGGTCACATTTGATGTTCATGCACCGACATTTCGTCATGAGATGTTTGCTGATTATAAAGGAACAAGAAAGCCGATGGCAGAAGAACTCCGTCAGCAGGTTCCGGTCATCAAAGAGGTGCTGAAGGCGATGGACATTGCGATCATCGAGAAAGCCGGACTGGAGGCGGACGATCTGCTCGGTACGATTTCCAGAACCTGTGAGGAAAAGGGGATGGAGGTTGCTGTTATTTCAGGAGACAGAGATACTCTGCAGCTTGCTACGGAGCATGTAAAGATCCGGATTCCGAAGACAAAGGGCGGACGCACGGAAATCGAAGATTATTATGCAGCAGATGTCAAAGAGCGTTATGAAGTGACACCGACAGAGTTTATCGATGTAAAAGCGCTGATGGGGGATACAGCGGATAATATTCCGGGAGTGCCGGGAGTTGGTGAGAAAACTGCCACCAAGATTATTGTGGAATACGGATCACTGGAGAATGCCTATGCACATGTGAGGAGTTAAAGCCGCCGAGAGCAAGCAAGAATTTAAAAGAATTCTGGGAACAGGCAAAACTGAGTAAAGTTCTGGCGACCATTGATACGCATGCAGAACTGGAGTTCTCTCTGGAAGATGCAAAGCATGGAAATATGTTCACCAAAGAGGCATATACGTGGTTCCAGAAACTGCAGTTTAAAAATCTGCTCGGAAAGTTTGATGTGGAAGCAGCTGAAAATGAAGTTGAAAAAGCATTCCGGGAAGTAACAGAGCAGGAAGAAATCGAGCGAATTTTCTCAGAGGCAAAAAAGGCAGAGTGTGTGGGAGCTGCACTGATCAAATGTGACGGGAATGTGCTGCCGTTATTTGCACATCCGTCAGGATACGGCAGGATTGCTCTGGCATACGGGAAAGATCAGGTGTATTCCATTGCATGCAGTATGGATACAGATATGGATGCACTGTTTGCACAGCTTTCGGATGTGGCACGTTCTGCCGGTCGTTTTGTCATGTTTGATCTGAAAAAATATCTTCCGGTATTGGGCGCGGTTTGTCAGAAAAACTGCTTTGACGCAACAGTGGCAGCCTATCTTCTGAATCCGCTGAAAAATGATTATACCTATGAAGATGTGGCAAGAGAACAGCTGGGACTGATGATGGATGACAAGGCAGATGAGTGGACAAAGAGCTGTTATGAAGCATATACTGCCTATGCGGCATCTGAAAAATTGATGGAAAAACTCAAAGAGGAGCAGATGGACAGGCTGTTTCTGGAAATTGAGATGCCGCTTGTTTTTACCTTATTTGATATGGAACAGGCTGGGGTGCGCATTGAGGCTGAGGAGCTGAAAAAATATGGAGAACAATTGGGCGAACAGATCGTACAGCTGGAATCCGAGATTTACGAGATGGCAGGGGAGAATTTTAACATCAATTCTCCGAAACAGCTGGGTGTGATCTTGTTTGAGAAGCTGCAGATGCCTCATGCCAAGAAAACAAAAACAGGATATTCGACTGCGGCGGATGTACTGGAAAAGCTGGCTCCGGAATTTCCAATCGTGGATAAGATTCTGGAATACCGTCAGCTTACAAAGTTAAAATCTACGTATGCAGACGGACTGGCAAATTATATCGGACCAGATGGACGGATTCACGGAACGTTTAACCAGACGATTACCGCGACCGGGCGGATCAGCAGTACAGAACCGAATCTGCAGAATATTCCGGTAAGAATGGAACTGGGAAGGCTGATCCGGAAGTATTTGTGCCTCAGGAAGGCTATGTATTTATTGATGCGGATTATTCGCAGATTGAGCTGCGTATACTGGCGCATTGTTCCGGAGATGCACATCTGATCCAGGCATACCGGGAGGCACAGGATATTCACCGAATGACAGCGTCTCAGGTGTTTAAGACTCCGTTTGACGAGGTGACAGATCTGCAGAGACGAAATGCCAAGGCAGTCAACTTTGGAATTGTTTACGGGATCAGTTCGTTTGGATTGAGTCAGGACTTGAGTATCACGAGAAAAGAAGCGTCTCAGTATATTGAAAGTTATTTTGAGACGTATCCGGGAATCAAAAAGTTTCTTGACGATTCCGTGACGCATGCAAAAGAAGAAGGATATGCCGTTACATTGTTTGGAAGAAGACGTCCGATACCGGAGTTAAAATCCAGCAATTTTATGCAGAGGAATTTCGGAGAACGTGTGGCAATGAATGCGCCGATCCAGGGAACTGCGGCAGATATTATGAAGATTGCCATGATCGGAGTCAACCGGGAACTGAAAGAAAAACAGATGAAATCCCGTATGATCCTGCAGGTTCATGATGAACTTCTGATCGAGACACATCCGGATGAGATCGAGACAGTGAAAGAGATCCTCAAACGGCAGATGGAAACAGCGGCTTCCTTAGATGTGCCGTTGATCGCGGATATGCAGGTCGGAAAAAACTGGTACGAGGCAAAATAGTGATGAAGGTAATTGGAATTACAGGTGGAGTGGGTTCCGGGAAAAGTGCAGTTTTAAAGCTGCTGGAGGAAGAATATCATGCAGTTGTAGTACAGCTTGATGAAGTTGCAAAAGCGCTGCAGAGAAAGGGCACTCCCTGCTGGAAAGCGATCGTAGAAGCATTTGGAAGAGAGATTTTAGATGAAAACGAAGAGCTGGACCGAAAAAAACTGGCCCAAATTGTGTTTCAGAGCAGTGAAAAGCTGGAACAGCTCAATGGGATCGTCCATCCTGCGGTAAAACAGCAGGTGCTTCTGGATATCGAAGAAAAAAGAAA
>ENA-OQBT01001283-OQBT01001283.1-human-gut-metagenome-genome-assembly--contig:-NODE-1283-length-10255-cov-2.883393_pt1 | contig 10255 bp, 10 predicted proteins | sample MGYA00242749_ERZ504557 | MGnify/ENA primary metagenome ERZ504557 (study PRJEB26092, sample SAMD00036243) | human gut metagenome | host: Homo sapiens | study: EMG produced TPA metagenomics assembly of... | reverse complement strand
AAAAGAGAAGTTGAATTGGCTAAGTCCGGTAAAGTATCGCTTAAAGAATACAGTAGCATAAAAAATTCCGAGAAACCTATTCAGGCTTCTCGGAAATAAAAGTCTAACTTTTTGGGGTCACTACAAACCCCGAAAGGGCCATTAGCATCTTTTTCATAAAAACCTCCACAAATACAGATATAGAACCTGCAATTCTGAATAAACTTCAAAGATATAAACGAGCCTTCGAAATATACTTTCGGAGGTCTTTTCTATTTTTATAATGTAACTAAATTTTATGTTTTAATCGTTTGTTTTTTACTTTGAAAACAAATATCAAAACTTAATTCTATTATACAGTAATCATATGAAAAAATGGTAATTATTTACAACAACGGTAGCTGATTAATTCTTATTTTACTATCCGTATATAGGGGACTTTAAACACCGTATTGTGCTATAATAAAGTGATATATTTGAGACAAAGAGACCATTATTTCATGTTGTTTGTAAATTACAAGGAATTAAGGAGTAAACATCTTGGAATTATTATGGCTTATTTTTGACATGGTGGGCACCATTGCCTTTGCCGTTTCGGGGACGCTTGTAGGCATCGGGCGGCGTATGGATATTTTCGGCATGCTTGTTTTAGCTTTGGCTACGGCCATTGGTGGCGGTATTATGCGTGATTTAATTGTGGGTAATATTCCGCCAAATTCGCTTCGCACCGGCATTTATGTGGGAACGGTCATTGCGGTAACCTTTATTATGTTCCTTATTTATCGCTCACGCAGCGATCATTACATCGGGACTCGTTGGGTTCGCCGGATGTATTTGGCAGCCGATACGTTGGGGCTTGCATCCTTTACGGTTACCGGCGCGGCATCGGCGTGTACAACTATCCGGATATGCCGGTTTTGAGCGTTATCTTAGGTTTGTTGACGGCCGTAGGTGGCGGGGTAATCCGTGATATCTTGGCACAGCGCGTACCGTCGGTGCTGCGTGAAGAAGTGTATGCCTTGCCGGCCATTATCGGCGGTATCGTGTATTGTGCGTTTTACTACGGAGGCATGTGGCAAATGGCGTCGTACAGTGCGTTTGTCATTGTAGTTGTTATTCGTACGCTGGCCATTCGGTATAATTGGAGCTTGCCGCGCATTAAATAAAATAGGGTCACATATTAACTTAGTTCTATATGTTTAATTAACACAAAATATGATATAATACTAGAGATTACAAGAATTTCGATGAAAATCGATGTTTATTATGTTAATATAAGTCAATTACATTTTATAAAAAAATCAAGTAAAGCTAAGAAGAAGGAGTGAGTGTATTGAAAAAACGATTTTCCTGGCTGGCAGGGGCTTTAGCGGCTGCTGTTTTATGGGGAACATCGCAGGTAGAGGCAGCTACCATTTTATTTGTACCGCAGGATAACCGTCCGGTTAGCTTATCTTACACCGTTGACACGGCGGAAGGTGCCGGTTATACGGTGATTACGCCGCCGGATTATCTGATTTCCGGTAAAAATTATCATGGTGAAGCGGATAAAATTTGGCAGTGGGTTGATGAAAACGCCGGCCGCGCCGATGTGATGGTGCTCAGCACGGATACGTTGGTGTACGGTGCTTGGTAGATTCCCGTAAACACAACTTATCCTTGAATACGTTGTTGAACCGCACGAAACAAATCGGAACTTTGCACGACAAATTCCCGAATGTGCCGATTTATGCGTTCGGTACGGTAATGCGTTCGCCGCGAGCCAGTGGGGGCGGGGTAGAGCCATCCTATTATGATGAATACGGCCCGACTATTTTCCAGATTGCCGCGTTGCAGGATAAAATGGATGCCGGTAATTTGACACAAGAAGAACAGTCTTCATTGGTACAACTGACCGCTACGGTGCCGGTTGAATACTTACAAGACTGGTTTAACCGTCGTCAGAAGAATATGACGGTTAACCGTGCGCTTATTGATGAAACTCGCAAAGGCGTTTTCAAATATTTCGCCTTAGGTCATGACGATACGAGTACTTTATCGCAGTCAGCTTTGGAAAGTCGTTATTTGAAGTTATACAGCAAAGGGCTTAACATTGATCGTTACGGCAGCTTCCCAGGCGCCGATCAGCTCGGCTTGTTGCTTATTGCCCGCGCTCATGTGGACCGCAATAACTTGAAACCGTCCTTTGAAGTGATTTATCCGTTGGGCGGTGCCGGTGAAACGGTGCCTCATTACGAGGATCAGACCGTTGCCAAGACGATTGCGGAGCACGTGGAAGCCGTAGGTGGCACGCTGGCTACCAAAGGCAAACCGGACATTTTATTGGCCGTAAATACGCCGCTTGGCAAAGTAACCGGCGAATCGGAAGCGTTTGAAAACTTCCCGATGATTTCTGCCAGCACGAATGCCTTTTTAGACAAAATTCAGACCGCCATTGAACAGAACGTACCGGTAAGTGTTGCCGATATTTCTTACTCTAACGGCGCTGACAATACATTCGTATATGGACTCTACAAACGGGATTTACTCTACAAAGTAGATGCGTACAATGGTTGGAATACGGCAAGTAATACCGTAGGCTATGCCATTGCGCAGGGCATTTTGGGCAAAGCTATGCCAACTCAGGCTCATCGCGATATGTTGACGCAGCAGTATTTGGATAACTGGGCTTACCAGGCTAACATCCGTAAAGATATTTATCGCATGCAGGATTCGATTCGCACCGATAATGTGCGCTACACCGGTACTTTGAATGAAAAACTGGAAAGCTACATGGGTGAACGCGTTCAGGATTTTGCCGAAAAATATCTGAAGATTGATCCGCGTACTGTTTCAGCACGATTCCCTTGGGGCCGTCTGTTTGAAACAGATATTACTGTGTATGATCAGCCGATAGCACCTTTGCAAAAAAGAATTACGTTTACAGCGTGAAGCGGAAGCCAAGGCTAAAGCGGAAGCCGAAGCAAGAGCCAAGGCCGAGGCGGAAGCCAAAGCTAAAGCGGCAGCCGCCGGCAATGCAGCCCCGGCAGCACCTGCTACGGGTGGCATGTCCACTCAAATTCCGGTAACGCAGGAATAAGTGAGGCAGCATCAAATCTTAGCGGCAAAGGGTTGCGATTCAGCCGTTAAGAATAAGTGATATAGCATCAAATCTTAGCGGCAAAGGATTGCGATTCAGCCGTCAGGAATAGTGATGTAGCCGTAATTTACCAAAAGAAGTAACAGATATATACGGGACGGAGGGCTTAGTCCTTCGTCCCGTTTGTGTTAGAGAGGAGATACTGTTTTGAAACAGGCCTTTTTACCTGAAATAACTTATATGCGCGGTCTCTGTATGCTTGGCGTTATCGGCATACACGTAGCTCATTTGCCCTCGCCAATCCGCAAGCCAATGTACAGTTAATCGGTTTGTTGGAGATTTTATCGCGCTTTACCGTGCCGGCATTTTTCTTCTTGTCAGCCTTCGGTTTGTTTTATCACACGTCAAGCTTTGACGAGTTTTCCTACAAGGATTTTCTGTGGCGCCGTTCCCGCGTTGTCTTGTTCCCCTATATTGCTTGGTCTATTTTATATATTGCGTATGCCGGGGCGACAGTGGGCAATTTTGCAGGCTTAACACCGCGCTATTTATTGCCGGCCTTGTTTTTTGGCAACGGCTACTACCACTTGTATTTCATGGTTATTTTGCTCTGGTTTTATCTTATGATGCCCCTTTGGCGGGCCATGGTGCGCGGTATTTTGCAAAAGCCCATTCTTTGGTTGTCGCTCATCTTCGTGGTTCAAGTGGCGTTCAACTTTTGGTCGTCCTATTACAGTGGCCAGATTAAGTTTGCTAATCACTGGCTTCAATATGCGTACTCCATGAAGCTCAATTATTGGGTGCTTCACTATATTTGGATCTTCCTCTTAGGCGCGGTGGTAGCGGAACGCTATGAAGCAACCTGTGAGTTATTGTGGCGCTATAAAGGGCTTTTTGACAATCATCTTTGCTTTTTCGGTGGCCTCATGATAGGCAGTTATTTTTACGTCCTCAATGAGCGGCATTATACCTTGTTGGAAGCAATTTATACGGTTCATCAATTGAGTCCTATGGGGATGCTCTATACCGGTGCCGCCACGCTGTTCTTCCTGTTCTTTTTCATTGCCACGCCGATGAGCAGTGCTGCGAGGGCTATTTGGGAGCAGATTGGTGAGACGTCGTACGGGATTTACTTAATTCATCCGTTTATGCTCATCATTCTCTCGGCCGGTATGTTTGAGGCAAAATTGCAATATACGGCTTTGGTTGTTATCGGGATTTATATTTGTACGGTGTGTCTGTCTTATTTGGGGACGCTTGTTTTAAAAAAATTACCAAAACCGGTGCGTCGAATTCTTCTGGGCCGTTAATAATCTTTTTGACGGAGTACGCTGCGTTTGCTTGGCTGATAAACGATTTTGACTATACCGTAAATTGAATAGTTAATAAAATTATTTACCTTGTGGGCAAGTGTCCGTCGACTGTGCTATAATCGTTACATAAACAATATTTGATTTTTGTTGGATGTTCCCGATGTGTAATTTCGGGTTGCCACATAGGATATGCGAGGTGTTCTTATGAAAGAGTTAACCTATTTTAACGGTGAATTTGTAGAGCCTGGTGCTAAATGCGTCAGCTTAGACGATCGCGGCTATTGCTTCGGCGACGGTGTGTATGAAGTAACACGTGTTTTTGACGGCCGTTGCTTTGCTTTTTCGTACCATCAGGACAGACTCTATCGCTCCATGCGCTTCATGGATATTCCGGTAAAAATGCGTCCGGAAGATTTGCAGGAACTGCATGAAATTATGATTGAACAGAGTGGTATTACGGACGGCTATATTTATCTGCAGATTACCCGTGGTGTGGAACCGCGTCATCATGCATATGATCGCTCCAAATTGGAACCGACCATGTACATGTATATTCGCCCGATCAAAGAAGATTTGAGCAAATTGGGCGAAGGGGTCAAAGCAATCAGTTTGCCTGACGAACGTTGGCTTAATGTGGATATTAAAACTTTGAACCTCATTCCGAATATTTTGGCCCAGACTAAGGCTGAAAAGAAATTCGCTTATTCCGCCGTTTTATTCCGCGACGATATCTGCACGGAAGGGGCTACTTCTAACGTATTTGCTGTTAAAGACGGCATTTGCTATACCCATCCGGCCAATAACTTGATTTTAAAAGGTATTACGCGTCAGCTCGTAGTAACTCGCGTAGCTCCGACGGCAGGCGTTTCCGTCATTGAAAAAGAATTTGACCGTGAATTTGTTGAAAATGCGGATGAACTCTTCTTCACCGATACAATCGGCGGTATTATTCCGATTACGACCTATGACCGCAAGCCGGTTGGCAATGGTGAAGTAGGTCCTGTAGCCGCCAAATTGCGTGCCGGTTATGAAAAATTATTGGCAGAAGGTTGGCTTAATTAATTTATGAATACCCGAATCATTACGGGGACGGGATTATTATTGGCGCTGGCTTTGCTTAGTCAAAGTCTGCGCCTTATTATTCCGTTGCCCAATATGGTAAGTATGTTTTTGATTGGCTCCTTAGTGGGGCTTTGTATGTTGGTGGCGGCCATGCGTTACGGCTTGGCAAGCGGTCTTGGTATTGCGTGGGCAACGCCGGTGATTGCTTTTATGCAGGCCATGTTGCCATTTGCGCCTTTCGTGCCGCTCGTGGCGTTAGGGAATACGGTATTTGTAATACTTGGTTATCTCCTTAAAAATCAGTCCGTATGGCTGCAAGCTCTTGTGTGCAGTGTGGCCAAATGCGTCGTTTTATATTGCAGTTTTGCCCTGCTGTTTGTAGGCTTTGCCGTGCTGTTTGTAGGCTTTGCCGTGCCATATCCGATTGGACGGGCCGTTCTGTTTATGATGAGTTGGCCGCAGATTGTGACGGGCACGTTGGCTGTTGTAGGGGCGAGGTTCCTTTTGAATCACAGCTCACTGGGAGGCAATAAATAATTTTATAAATGGTTATATAAGAACTCTATAGGTAGCTATATAAAAGCCCTATAAGCTGTCTATGAGTCTTCTATTGACAGTCATTCGCTACAGTGTTATGATTTTATCACGCTAAAAATACATAGGTTCATCAAGAGTTGACTGAGGGACTGGCCCTATGAAGTCGCGGCAACCATCCGGTAAGGAACGGTGCCAATTCCAACGAAGCTAGGCTTCGACAGATGAAGAAACTGTAACTCTTCATGTGTGTGAAGAGTTTTTTTTATTGTATTAAATATATTTCAAATAGAGAGTTAGAGAAAAGGAGAGCGATCACATGATTGAACTTACGCATATTAGCAAAGTTTATGACGGTCCGAATCGCGTAGAAGCGCTAAAAGACATTAGCCTATCCGTTAAAGAGGGCGAAATCTTCGGGGTTATCGGTCAAAGTGGGGCCGGTAAATCAACCTTGATTCGTTGTATTAATATGCTGGAACGACCTACATCCGGTTCTGTTGTAGTAGACGGTGTAGATCTTACGAAATTGAATGAAAAGGACCTCAGGGAACAGCGGAAAAACATCGGCATGATTTTCCAGCACTTCAATTTATTGTCGTCCCGTACGGTTTATGATAATGTAGCCTTCCCGCTGGAGTTGCAGGGGATGAGTAAAGCGGAAATCAAGGAACGCATTTTGCCGATTCTTGATATCGTTAAATTGGGCGACCGTTTGAATAACTACCCATCTCAGTTATCGGGTGGTCAGAAACAGCGTGTCGGCATTGCCCGCGCTTTGGCAAGTAATCCGAAAGTATTACTTTGTGACGAAGCCACGTCTGCGTTGGATCCGCAGACTACCAAATCCATCTTGGAATTATTGAAAGATATTAATGAAAAATTAAAATTAACTATCGTCCTCATTACACATGAAATGCAGGTTATCAAAGAAATTTGCGACCGCGTTGCCGTTATTGAAGGCGGCGTTATTTTGGAAGAAGGTCGTGTAGTCGATGTATTTACAGGCCCTAAAGAAAAGACAACGAAGGAATTCGTAGGGGCTATTATCAGTCATAAATTACCGGAAGAAGCATGGCGCCATCTCAATGTACAGCCCGATTGGAAAGACGGCTTACATCCGATTATTCGTTTGAACTTCACCGGGGATGTTGTGGATGAGCCGATTGTAGCGGGCATGATTCGCCGCTTCGGCCTCGATGTAAGTATTCTCTTCGGCGGCGTCGATTACATTCAAGACACGAGCTTTGGTCATTTGATTGTAGTGTTAGACGGTAACAGAGAGAATGAAGAGCAGGCGATTCAGTACTTGAATGAATTGCCTATTGGAAGCGAGGTGATCGGCTATGTCGCAACAAATCATTAATTTGTTGATTCAAGGTTTAGGCGAAACCTTGCAAATGACAGTTATCTCTACCATTGTATCCATGATTGTAGGGATTCCGCTCGGTGTTATTTTGGTAATCACCGGCAAAGGCCATATTATGGAAAATAAGGCAGTGAATGCCACATTAGGTTCGGTTGTAAATGCACTCCGTTCCATTCCGTTTATTATTTTGATGGTAGCGATTATTCCGCTGACCCGTATTATTGCCGGTTCCTCCATCGGGACTACGGCGGCTTGTGTACCGCTTACGATTGCGGCTATTCCGTTCTTGGCGCGTTTGGTAGAAACATCGATTCGCGAAATCAACAGCGGTGTTATTGAAGCAGCGCAGGCTATGGGGGCTTCACCAATGCAGATTATCCGCAAAGTGTTATTGCCGGAAGCATTGCCTACAATTATTGATAACATAACTGTTTTGGTAGTTAACTTAATCAGCTACTCCGCTATGGCCGGTGCTATTGGGGGCGGCGGTCTTGGGGATATCGCGATCCGTTACGGTTATCAGCGTTTTCAAGGCGACGTAATGTTGGCGACTATCGTTATCTTGATTGTATTGGTGCAATTGATTCAGTCTTGCGGTGATTTCTTGTCCCGCAAAGTGAATAAACGTTAAGCTTTTGTAAAAAGCATTGGCATGCATGACGTGCCGGACAGATAAGTTTTTTTGAAAAAGAAAAAAGAGATAGATGCGCTGTTAGAGGAAATGCAGGATGAAGCTGAGCAGATGGCTTTTCAGGAGTTTGTTTTTATGAAGGATGAACTTTGCGAAAAGCTGGATGAACCCTACAAATTTGATCTTCACAGGCAGCAATTTGATGGTGTACGTAAAAATATACAAAGTGGATTTCAAATATTGGAAGAACTGAAGATCCTTGAAAAGCAGAAAGATGAAATGCTCCAGGCGCGGGAAAAACAGATACGGGAACTGGATCAGGTGCAGAGAAAAATAGCGGAGCTGGAAGATCTTCTGATCCAGGTAGAAAATGAATGGAAAGAGGCTTTTTATAAATGGAATGAGGATAATACGGAACTGAAGCTTGACCGGGATCTTTTAGGAAGACTGAGTACATTTGCAGATCATTATGATAAAACTTCTGATTTTGTGACGGTCCGCCAGAAAGTGGGAGATAAATGGGCTGAAAAGAATGCTGGGATCGTTACAGATATCGGTGCAAAAAAGCATGAATGGAATCTGGAAAAAGAGGAACTTTCCAGGGTGAAAATAGAGCTTGCGGAATGGGAAAATCAGAAAGAGCCGCAGCCTGAACGGCCGGATACAGTGGTAAGGAACCGTGAACGTCTGAAAAAAGCGGGAATACCATATCAGGAATTTTATAAAGTGATCGAATTTGGAGCAGGACTGGATGATGAGACCTGTGATCATCTGGAAGAAGCCCTTCTTAAAATGGGGATCCTGGATGCCATTGTAGTAGAGGAACAGTATAAAGAACAGGTGCTGGTTCCGGTAAAGGGATGTGAGGATCATTACCTTTTTGCAGGTAAACCGGCAGAAGGAAAAAGCCTGCTGGATGTTCTTGAACTGAATGAAAATGTAAATGATATTTTTTCCAATCAGAGGCTTACCGGAATACTAAGTAATATTTCTTACGGTGGTGAGGAAATGGTATCAATAACCTCTGATGGCACCTATCATATGGGGGTTCTGACCGGAACGGTCACAGGGGAGTACCAGGCCGGTATTTAGGCATAAAGGCAAGAGAACGAAATCGTCTGGTCAGAATAGAAGAATGTAAAAAACGGATTGCAGAGATAGAAGAAAACATCGCATTGATCCAACGTGAATGTGAGATCTTGCAGCAGAGAAAATGCAGGTTAGAAGAGGAATATAAGTGCCTTCCGGATGATACTGATATGAGGGAAGCACTTAACAGCCTTATGGAGCAGGAACGGGAGCAGGAGCAGCTTCGTATTGCAAACAGAAAGCTGGAAGAACAGTTGACTGCATTTTTGGAGAATATTAAAAATAAGAAGAGGGCAGTTCTTGAAATTGCAGAAAAATTGTATCTGACCTGTTCTTATGAAGTATTTTTTGAAGCAAAAAATGCAGCAGAAGGGTATGATAAAGCACTTATTGGTTTAAAGTCAGATCATGAAATGCTGGTGCACAGCGTGCGTTATCTGAAGGACAGAAAGCAGCATCTGGAAGATCTGGATGATGACCTGGATCAGATCCGTTATGATATAGCAGAACAGGAAAGGCAGATCAAAAGGCAGCAGGAAGAAAGAGAATCGATTCTGGGGCAGCTGGCGCTGACTGATTATGAAGCGATCAGGGAACGTCTGGATACATGTGTTAGTTGGCTGAAGATATTTCCTCAGGAACTGCAGAAGCAGGTAGCTGAAAAACACAGACAATAGATAAAGCGCAGCAGATTGAAAAAGATCAGAAGACCAATGAAGATAAGATAAGTTTATATGAGCACAGAGCAGGATTTTTTGCAAAGTGTTATGAAAGTGAAAAAGGCCTTGCATATGTAAAATTACCTGATCAGATCGTAGATGATGTAAAACATATACAGGAATATCTGGCGACTGATGTAAAGGGAATGGATAAAGACAGTGTGATAACAAATCTGAACCAGGTGTATTTTGAAAACAGGATTTTTCTGACTGATCATCAGCTTACCCAGAGTTCTTTATTTGAGGATTTTGACAAAGAAGAAAAGATAGAAGGATTTTCAGCAAAACGTCTGGATATAAGTGCCAGATATCAGGGGATAAAAGTATCTTTCACAAGTCTTCTTACCCATCTGGAAGAGGATATTCTGGAATTGGAAAATCTGATAAAGGATGGTGACAGGGAATTATTTGAAGATATCCTGCTAATACTGTAAGCCGCAAGATAAGAGGCAAGATCAATGCATCCAACATATGGGTCCA
>ENA-OQBT01001282-OQBT01001282.1-human-gut-metagenome-genome-assembly--contig:-NODE-1282-length-10256-cov-2.443874_pt1 | contig 10256 bp, 13 predicted proteins | sample MGYA00242749_ERZ504557 | MGnify/ENA primary metagenome ERZ504557 (study PRJEB26092, sample SAMD00036243) | human gut metagenome | host: Homo sapiens | study: EMG produced TPA metagenomics assembly of... | reverse complement strand
GGGCATCAAGGAGCGGGTGTTACCTGTGCCGGTGAACTCGCCCGAGCGATACGCCGGCGCGGCGGCGACTGGATCTTCCCCGGACGCTTCGACGGCCACGCCTGCGGGATTACGTCGGTACCCGCATCAAGGAGGCCACATCGTTCCCCAGCCACAGCCTGCGGCGTAGGTTCGCCACCTTCGCCTACTACCGCACCGGCTGCGACATGCTGCTGGTGTCCCAACTGCTCGGCCATTCCAGCGTCAGCACGACCATGCGCTACATCGGGATCAACACCGACCTCATGCGCGACGCCGTGGAAGCCACGACAAGGGCCGACGTGTCGGAATGCCGACAGAGGGAGCCGTGACCGCGTTCATGCCGGCCAAAACCATGCAGGGCCTCACGTTCGGGGGCTAGACATCCTGATGACCCTCACCGCAGTTTTCGGCATGCCGGATATGAGGTAAATACCGGCATACCGAAAACCGACAGTTCATTTGGTGTCAAAATATCTTCTTCACCGCGTTGACAACCAACGGCCCCACCTTGCTGACGACCTTAGGACCATATTTCTTGGCGACGGCAAGGGCACCGCCGGCAAGGCCAACGGCCAGGACCGCCTTGTTTCGATCCTTTTTCGTGGAGCAATCCAGGCACAGTCCCAATTCCCTGCGGGACTCCGGTATCGCGTGCCTGCACACGGAGCAAAGAGCTTGCTCGGATGACGAAGCGGCTCGGGATTCCACGTCAGTCTTCTTCTTGAATGGGTTCATCTTCCGTTTCCTTATCGGTGATCGCAGAGGCCCCATCCGGTCGAGGCCTATAGGGTTCGAGCAATCCCGACGGAATGCCTTGCTCCAAAGACATGCCGCCAAGGAGCGAGATTCTCTTGGAAAGCTCTGCGAACTGGTCCACAAGTTCCGGCATCTTCCTCTCGGATGGAAGTCCGCCGTCGATGACGAGAAGGGTATCCTCATCGAGTCCGTTCGCTTTGATGAATTCGCTGAACTGATCCAGGCAGGCACGGGCGGCACGTTCCTGGCCAAGCATCGAATATCCCTCGCCCTCCACACGCACTACATTCGTGATCTGCACGAGTCATCGAACGCATCGGCAGCCGCCTGATGTATACGTTCGTTGCCATTGAGAGATTCTCCCAGACGTCTCACAAGCGCCAGCGGGTTCCGATTCAGATCGATGTCCGACTGCTCAATCAGGTAATTGGCGTTCTGGGTGAAGTTACGCATCAATGTGCGCTTTGCATCGGTGGCGGAGGAAAGAGCCTGCATGATCAAAGCATCCCTCAGCCGCGAATCCTCGACCTCCCTGGCCTGCATGAGCTTGTCCCACGCGCCTCGGCCAAAGCAAGCCGATCATTCTGCAGCCCGATCCTGATGCCCTCCAACTGATCACGCAAGCTTCGAACCTCGGCAAGGACCATGGAAAGCGCCGCCTGCGTCTCCAATTGACGCATGGCATTGGTCACGTCCGGCGGCACGGTCTCCATATTGAGACGAACCTGCTTGTATATGCCCTTGTCATCGTAGACAAATGGCATGATGCGTCCCTCGGAGTCCGGACGGAAGCGCAGTCTGCCCTCCTTGACCATCCTCATGATCTCCGCTGGCAGATCGGCGACCATCCGCACTTTGTCATCGCCGAGGAATTCCTTGACGAAGCCCACTAGGGCGGGAGCGACGACTTGCAGAGACTCCCAGTCCTTCAAAGACCCCAGCCATCTTGCCACGGCCCTTCTTGCCTGGATTGGCATCTCCGACGTTTCCTCCGTCAGAGAACGAGACTTGGGATCCCAGCGTTCTATGCTCATCTTGATGCGCGGGACCACTTCGTATCCGATGGATTGGTCCGCTATCGGCGTGGCCGGATCGTTCCCCGCATAACCGCAATACGGGCATGTTAAGGCCTTGTCGGAGATACTGGTTCCGCAATCCGGACACATGATCATTGCCACGCCTTGCTCCCCTCCTGATCAGCGTCCGTATGGCCCATGAACCTGGATCCGTTGAAGTGCATCATATGATCCGGGGTGTCGGCGCACCAAGCCTCGGTCTCCCATGCGAGTTGGGCGAGGTAGCGTTGCATGGTGCGTCGGTCTGGGAAGCAGGAGACGAGCACTGCATCGTTCCACTGGTCCGCGAACAGATCATGCAGCTCGTTCTTGCGGGTCACGTCCACCGGTCCGTGCGTGCTGGCGGCTTCCATGAGGAACAGCCATCTCCTGCGCTCGTCCCATGCGATGACATCCGGGGCCTTCTCCCTTGCCTTGAGACTGATGCCGAGGTCGTCGAGGAGATCTGCGTCAATGACGCCGTGCTTGTGGTCGGTGTCATCAATGAATGCCACTTGGCATCCGGGAGCGAATCGTGGCAGCATTTCCTCGACCATCGACTTGATCAGCACCGACTGGCCGCTCGGAGACAGTTCAAGTTCCTGTCCCGAGGGAAGATGCACCGGGGTCTTGGGCATGTGGCGTCGCTCCTCGACCAAGGAACGGTAGGACAGGTGGTCGGAGAGGAACCGTTCGATCTCGGATTCAAATCTCGGTTCGCGATAATGACGAAGCACTTCCAAGGCTTCGTCGGTCACGCGGTAGTTCCATTTCGGGGAGTTGATGGGTCGGTCCGGTCGGTCGGCGTTCTCCTCGACCAGTTGCGCGATGACGAACTGGTGCAGTGTGAAGCGTCGGATGGTCTCTCGCGTGTTCGCTGCGTATTCAACACCGTACTGGTCGCGGATCCAGTCCATGATGGCACGGGTTCCCAGCATGGGATTAGTGGCCCGGGCCCAGTCGTCGCCGGGCTTGAGTTGTAGGAGCGCGAGCAATGTCATGGCGCTTCGCTCGTTAAGTTGTTCCCTGCCGACCTCGAAGTCACGCAATGCTTCGATGGCTTCCTCGATCAGCTGGCTTTTGTCCATGAGAACATTCCCTCCAAGGTATGGTCAATGCTTTGCTGGTCCACCGCGTCGTTCACGGGCAGCAGGTCGGATAGTTCTGCCAGCTGCCCCGGTGATGGGCACGGCAGCTGGCGTAGGTCGGTGGCGTTGACCTGTGTGCTGCCCGACACCTGGCGGTACCATTCATCAACGATGCTTGACGTCAGCCAAAGGGTCAGGCCTCGCGCGACCTTGTCGTTCAACGGCACCGTCCGGCGGGAGGTGCCTGGTGGACGTAGTTCAGCTTGTTGTCCGCCACGTACTCCGTATCGCTGCGCAGATACGAGGCGTAGATGCGGTGCCGTTGTTCCTTGGCGGAGAACCTGTTGACCAGGCAGTAGCTGCCCGAGGGCAGCACAACGTTGCGTGAATCCGCCTTGCCCGTGACCCACTGTTCTCTGTCGCACTTGACCGGATGCACGGTCGTCATGCCCCGCTGGTTGTCGGACCAATACAAAGGGTGGCTTCCCGCTTCTCGGTGGCCGACAGCAGGTCGCGGTTGCGGAACCACACGAGCTTGCCGGTGGACACCCACATACCTTGCTCGGACAAGGTCTTGAATCGGGAGAGCCGAGGATCCTGACGTTCGACGCGCAGGATGCGGTCCCTACCCATGGTCAGCGCCTCCAACGGAATAAGCTCGTGCGGCTGCCGGCCCAACGGAATCTCCGGGGAGATCCCGTCATAAACGGCGATTGAACCGATTTGCTTTCGCTTGGACACCTTGAGCAGCATGATCTCCTGGAGGATGTCCATGTCCTTGAAGTGGTCCTGCCGCGAGCCGTAAACGGCCAGAACGTCAAGGCTGCATTCGTCGAGCAACCATTTGCGGAAGTCCTTGAAATACTCGCCGTTCATCCATGAACGAGGAATGATGGCCACGCATTCCCCTCTTTCGGCCAATGCCTGGATAGCGATCACCAAAAAAGCGGTGTACAGGTTGGTGATCTTCACGCCGCCGCTGGCAGTGGGAATGGTTACGGGACTGATCTTCTTATACGGCGGGTTGAGAATCACGCGATCGAATCTGTCATCGAGCAACACATCGAACACCGATTTGGCGATGACCTCGACATCATCACAGACCTGTCGGATCGAAACCTCGGACGCTTGGCAAGATCGGTGTCCTGTTCGATGGCTGTGACGCCACTGCCGGCTGGCGCATGCGCGGCGACCATTGCAGCTAGGATCCCCGTGCCCGAACCGAGATCAAGGATACGCACGGGCTCAACGGCAGGAGTGAACAGTCCGGCCGCCTGCTCGGCAACAGGGGCGGGCGTCAGAAACTGCTCCCACTGCTGCTTCCGCTCCGGGGAAAGAGCGGCAGCAGCCTCGTTACGGATCTGCGCGATGGACTTGCTCATATCTACAAGACTAATACGAGTTCTGTCCTATGCTCACTGCGCGTGGGAAAGATTAGCCATCGCTCTACTCTCGCATATGCCACGAGCTCTTCCTTCTTATGGGAAACGCGCAGCTATGCCCAATGAGCCGGCATCGCTAGATATTCTCGGCGTTGCCAGCGCTACCGGAGGATTCAATGGCTTGGATCGCTTCTCCGGCATAGTCTTTTTGGGAAACGCCCTTGACAAATTCCTGATAGCGTTCACGACTCTGAGCGAGCATGTCACTGAAATACAGGAATTTTGCCCGGAACATTTCGACTTGCGCGTTCGCCGCTCCCGGAGACATCGGCTTGCCACGGTTGTCAAGCACCCGTCTGACGATGATGAGAACGTTGACTCTCTCGTCAATGCCGGACGCATTCTTTCTTCCCTCGGCTCGGTCGGTCCGGGCATCGTCCTTTTCCAGAATCCGAGTCATCGCCTCCGCATAACGCCATACCTGCTCTCGTATCTCCTCTATCTTGATATCACGACCATAGCGTTTGAATTCCACAATGGTCTCACGGTCAGGAGCCGTCAGATATTTGATATCCACGCGGCTGTTCGACTCCGAATCCGACGAAAAGTCCAGTTTGTATTCTTCTTCGCCTATTGTCCGGAACGCTTTTTCCTTCTCAGCGTTGCGCGTTGCGCGCTCCCATGCTGGATCGAGAAGCCAAGGATTGTCCGAAACGAAGTCACGCGTGGCGTTTTCAAGCTCATTGGCTTTCAACATGGATTCCAACTTGTCTATCACTTCGAGGCGCGTACGCACGACCTGCGCGTATTCCATGTTTTCGTAGTCTTTGTAAGACGTCAATATAGCAAGCAGCTGTTCTGTCGAAAGCTCGCCTACATGGTACAGTTTCTCGATGTCGTCCCGTTGAACCAGTCGGGTGAAGGCCATGATTGATGACTGATACAGTGAACGGCGGTCGGCTTCTGGAATGCCGTTGATACGCGAAACCCGATCAATCAAATCTCGTGCCGGCTTCCTCAGCCCCTCTGTCAAAGAGTCGACCCAAGCGGCAACCTCTGGGATATCAGCCATCAACTTCTTGGTGTTGGCGTCACTCCTCGCACGGGACCATTCATCAGAGGCCCGATTGAATATGTCTTTCATCTTCTCGTTGAAAGCCTTGACTCGCTCGTCTGACTCGACCAATCGCTGCCTATCAGATGTTGCGATGTCATCCTGCTGGGAGTCATCGAGAAAATCCGCCTGCACCTGACCTGTGACATAGCTGGCAAAATTTCTATTGAAGTCCAGATGATCCAGCAGTCCCTCCTGGATGGGACGTTTACGCGCCATGACGATAATGTTCTTCATGCTTTCCGTGTCGTCGCTGAAGGCTCTGTCAGACGGTCTACGGACCGTTCCAATCCATCCTGACAACTTCCAGCCAGGATGTCCGTCGAACGACACATCCTCGACACGGTGATGTTCGGCTTTTATGCTGTTCTGCTGCTCTTTCGAGGGGGAGAAATTGCCAGATACCAGATGTGCTCAAGCCGCTGCAGATCTCCGCGATCCTCATACGTGACGGGTTTTCCATTGATGACGATACGAAACGCCCCCTCTTCCTCGCTTTTATCAGCGAGATCAAGCACGTCGAAGCGACGAGCGATACGCCGCCGCAACGCTTCCAAGGTCAGGCCGATCCGTTTACGTCGAAGACTCGTCAGGACTATCTTCGTGCCATGCTCACAGTCGTTCAACGTCAATCCGTCCCGACTGATAGGAGCCGGGTGGTATTGGCGTTCGTTTGGATCCGAGCTTTTGATCGCTTCATCCAATCGGGCAACGTCAATCGTGAATCCCCTGGCCTCCGCGCCTTCTCTTTTGGATTCAACCTGCATGATATCGGCAAGGGAGAAGGCTGACAGCTTGCCGATGCCCTTACGTCCCATGTATTTTCTGTGGAAACGGAACGATTCATCGCCTTCCCGTTTTCTTTTTTGATAGCCGACGGTCAGGAAACGAGAATTGAGCGTATCGGTGTCCATCCCGCACCCGTCATCAGTGATGGTGATGCTGCCAGAGCTTCATCCGGCTTGTAGTCAATGCTCACGTTGTTCGCGTCCGCGTCCCAAGCGTTGGCCACGAATTCGGACAACACGGCCGCCGCATTGGAATACAGGTTTCGTCCCAGTGAGTCCACGGTCGCCATATCGACCGTCAAAGTGTATTCGTCACTCATTATCACTATTTCCTATCATCCAATGTCTTGATGAACTGCCGAGCTATGGCCTTGCCAAACACCGGAGGCACCGCATTACCGATCAGACGCCCAACGGTGCTCAACGTAATCTTCTCCGAAGGTCCGGTGAACACGAATGAATCCGGAAAGCCTTGAAGGCGGGACGCCTCCCGAAGCGTGAGCGCACGGTCTGCGCCGGGTGGGTGAATCTCCCGGCTCCGGGATTATAGGATTGCGTCGTGATCGTGGGAGAGGCTTGTTCCATTCCATTCGCCCATAGAACGATTTGAAGGATTTGCCTGAATCACGGGTCTGGCAGGGCGCTCTCAACTCCTCCGGCCAGTCTTCCCATGTTCCACCCGGCTTGGAGGCATGAGCGCGTTTCAGATTGGTCGGGGAAAGATTCCGAGCGAAATGCAGGGAGTCGTCATCGTCTTTCTGCCCTGCTTCCAAGGACGGCAGGTCGTGGATGGCGTCATACACGGTTCTGTACCGGTCCGCTCCCACCGTCGGCTCAGGCATCTCAATATGATCGTTTAATGCGGCCAGCAGCACCAGCCTCCGACGGCGCTGCGGAAGCCCGTAGTCGGGGCCGAACAGGACACGATACGTGACATCGTAGCCGGCCTGTTTCAGGCGTGCTACGAATTCATCGAAGATCGGCGAATACTGGACGCGCGGGACGTTCTCCATCGTCACGAAATCCGGCATGGTCTCCTGCACGAGCCGCGCAAACTCATTTAGCAGCGGCCAGCTTTTCTCATGGGATGTGTCCGCGCCACGTCGCTGCGAGGAAAAAGGCTGACAGGGCGCACAGCCGGCCAAGAGACGAACATCCGCTTGCCCCCACAGGCGCTTCAGATCCTCGCCGGTCACATCGCAGACGGAACGCTCGATGAACTTCGCCTTGATGTTATGGCTATACGGGTATGAGCAGGCTGAAGCGTTGTCGATTCCCGCGACGACTCGTATCCCGCCCTGCTTCAAGCCTAGGGACAGGCCTCCCGTTCCGCAGAACAGATCAATAGCTGCGATTTTGTTCCTCTTACCCATGAGGGGAATTATAACCTTCAAGGTCGGCAAATCACCTATTCCAAAGGCAGCCGCATGACCTGAAATCCAAGCTTAGGCACTATAGAGACAGCCACGCCGATCACCATCCGACCAGTGCACACTATGCTTGCCCGCGCCGTTGACTCCATGAAGCAGCAACCATACGACGAAACTCACCCGATGATGTTGATTTCATCAGTCACATAGACGACCCCGGTCATACTCTGCTTGACCAGACATGGCTGTCCCTCTGTTATTTGTCATTGAACTTGAACCGAGCGCCGCCTTCCTTGTCGAGGATGAGCATGGCGTCGAATTTCCGGCCAGCTTTCGATATGAATCCCTTAAGGCGGATCCGTCCGTCGGCCAGGAAACGGCGCGCGTTCGCGTCGGTGAGGGTCTTGCCCGCGATGGTGGAGAATAGTTTCCAGCCACAGCCGCCCGCATCCTTCCATGTGCCGTCCGGTTGTTTCTCTCGTTTGTTGGTCGAGCATTGCCAGACCTTGCCGGTCTTGACGACGGGCTGGCCGCAGCGCGGGCACGGGCCGAACGTTCCGTCACGCGGCTTCGCCTCGCTTGCACGAGCTCGGGCTCTGCCGTGGACTGCGCGTCGGCGGGGATACCGGCGGCGAATGCCCGGAATCTGGATTCGGTCTGCGTTGGGTCGGCGTTCCCGTGTTCCACGTCGGAGAGGACCTGTTCCATCTCGGCGGTGAGAGCCACGTCCTTCAGGCGGAGCGCCACTACGTTGATCAGATTCCGCCCCTGTTCGGTTGAGCGTAGTTGCTTGCCCTTGCGCTCCACGTATGCGGATCGGATCAGTTTCTCGATCACGTCTGCCCTGGTGGCCGGCATGCCGATGCCGCCGGAATGGGATTCGTCGTCGTCCAGCGCGGCCTTGAGACCCGCGTCGTCCAGGAGGCGGCTGGCGTGTTCCATCGCGGCGAGCAGCGTCGCCTCGGTGTAGGGCTTCGGAGGTTTTATCTTCCCCTCCACGAGTCGGGCTCCGCTGCGTGGCATCGGCATGGCGTTCGCTCCGGTGGCGAGGTTGACGGGAATGAGGTTGCCCGCCGGGGCGTCCTCCTCGTCTTCCCCGCCGTCATGCTCTTGGGTCTTCGTGGGTTCGATGCCCTTCCATCCGAGGGAGATGGTCTGGTCGGAGCAGCTGGTGAAACGGGAATCCGCTTCGCTGATCCGTAGGAGGTTCGGATGGCTTTCATCGTAATCGGGGTCGATGTTGGCGACGACGAGGGTCACGTCATGCACATGGTCGTCGGCCACCGCCTCCCACATGCGGCGAACCACGCGCGTCAGCACCAGGCGTTTGTCATCACCGAGTTGGCCGAGTGTTTCCCCGCTTGCCTGGAGCGTGGGCAGGATCGCGGTGTGGCCCGTGACCTTCGCGTCGTTCACCGTCAGCTCCAGTCGGGGCTGAGCGGGACGGACGGCGGATCAAGGAACCCGGAGGCCAGCCGGTCCCCGTTGGTGAGTTTGCGTAGGGCGTCCAGGTCGTCGTGCGTGATGAATCGCGAGTCGGTGCGAGGGTAGGTCGTCAGACGCTGTTCGTAGAGGCTTTGCAATGCCGTCAGTGTGTGGGCTGCGGTCAGGCCGTGCAGTTTCGACATGTCCTTCTGTAAGTTGGTCAGGTCGTAGAGGCGTGGCGGCGCGTCGTGCTGGCGGTGGCGTTTCACGGCATAGATTCCGAAGGCGAAGTCCGGCTGGTTCACGATTTCGAGCAATGCTTCGGCGGTCCCGTGGTTTTCGAGATGGGTTCCGGTCAGGGTCCAGCTCCCCATCGGGGCGACGACCTTCCAGAATGGCGTGGGCTTGTGCGATTCGATCTGCCGGTCGCGTTCCACGATCATCGCCAATGTGGGCGTCTGCACGCGTCCGACGGTGAACCTGGTGTTGTAGACGAGGCTGTAGGCGCGGGAGGCGTTCATGTCGATCAGCCAGTCGGCCTTCGCGCGGATCATGGCCGAGTCAGCGAGTCCACGGTAGTCGCCTTCGGGTTTCATGGCGGCCAATGCCTGGCGGATGGCCTCTTCCTCAAGGGAGGCCACCCACAGGCGGCGTGTGGGCTTGTTGACGCCGGCATGGTGGATGATGCGGCGGAAGATGGCCTCGCCCTCGCGGTCCGGGTCGCATGCGTTAACCAGCAGGTCCACGTCGTTGCGGCGCAACAGCCGGGAGACGATCTTGTATTGCCTGGCCGCGCCCTTTTCCGTTCAGCCAAGAGCACGGAAAGCGCATCGAAGCCGCCATCGCATCGAACGTTCGCGTTTATCTTGGTCTATCCGGAAAAAGCCAGACGGACCTGGGAAACGCACTGGGAATCACACGAGGCTCAATGTCTCAGAAAATGGTGGGGCGAACTGGTTGGTCAGTCACAGACCTGATTGGCACCGCTGATTTCCTTGGCGTAACCCCGGACGCACTCATGGACGACTCCGTCCTCATTCGCGCTGAGGCGGGATACAAAAAACCCCCGTCGAAGCGAGGGCCTTGGAAGCTCCTGCGACTGGGCTTGAACCAGTGACCGTCCGATTAACAGTCGGATGCTCTGCCAACTGAGCTACGCAGGAATATCATTTTCATCCCGTCCGGAGTTACCCGTTCAGGTGAGCTCCTGCGACTGGGCTTGAACCAGTGACCGTCCGATTAACAGTCGGATGCTCT
>ENA-OQBT01001280-OQBT01001280.1-human-gut-metagenome-genome-assembly--contig:-NODE-1280-length-10264-cov-1.767979_pt1 | contig 10264 bp, 10 predicted proteins | sample MGYA00242749_ERZ504557 | MGnify/ENA primary metagenome ERZ504557 (study PRJEB26092, sample SAMD00036243) | human gut metagenome | host: Homo sapiens | study: EMG produced TPA metagenomics assembly of... | reverse complement strand
TGAATATGCGCAGGGCAAGACGGAATATCTGGAAGGGTGTATTTGTCGGGAACCACGAAGTCTCACAGGGGGACGAAGGACCGGGATCTGATCCGATTCGGGCAGGATGAGGCTCATATTGAGACTGTCATTGAGAAAATGGCGTTCCATGGCAGATCGATATGCACCTGAAGAAGAACAGTCCGAAAGGGATTGCGATTAACAAGGTCCCGATCCGGAGGGCGAGTGAGCTTTTCGGTCTGACGAATTTTGTGTTTTTCTCGCCGGAGGATCTGAACATTATTAAAAAATGGTCCGGCGGAGAGGAGAAGGTTCATGGACCTGGAGCTTTCACAGCTTGATAAGGTGTATCTTAGTGACCTGGCAAATTATAACCGCACACTCAATCAGCGGAACCGTCTGCTGAAGGATGCCTATTACAGAGATGATATACTGGACACACTGGATGTATGGGATATGCAGCTGGTTCAGTATGGAGAAAAGATTATTCAGAGAAGGCTCCGGTTTATCGAGGAGGTCAATGCGATAATCGGAGACATTCACCATAAACTGACGGGAGGCAGGGAAAGGATCGGCCTTTCGTATGAACCTGGATGCGGAGCGCTTTCACTTGAGGCGGCGCTTGAGAAGAACAGGGAGCGCGATATCAGGATGAAGAGTACCTCGGTGGGACCTCACCGGGATGATATCTGTTTTATGGCAGGTGGGATCGACATCCGCAGATTCGGATCGCAGGGGCAGCAGAGGACAGCGGCACTTTCGCTGAAACTGTCTGAGATCGAGCTGGTACGGCAGATCATAAAGGATACGCCGGTGCTGCTGCTTGACGATGTATTGTCTGAACTTGACAAACACAGGCAAAACTATTTACTGGACAGTATTCATGATATACAGACTCTGATCACCTGTACGGGACTTGACGAGTTTGTCAATCATCGATTTTCAATAAATAAAGTATTCCATGTTCAGAACGGACATGTATCAAAAGAGAATTAGGAGGATCAATATGAGTGCAGAATATGGAGCAGACCAAATCCAGATACTGGAAGGGCTGGAAGCAGTAAGAAAGAGACCTGGTATGTATATCGGCAGTACATCTTCAAGAGGACTTCACCATCTTGTCTATGAGATCGTTGACAACTCGGTGGATGAAGCGCTTGCAGGATACTGTGATCATATCCAGGTGTTCATCAATCCGGATAATTCAATTACGGTTATAGATAACGGACGTGGTATTCCGGTGGGGATCAACCACAAAGCGGGACTCCCTGCGGTAGAGGTTGTATTCACCGTGCTTCATGCCGGCGGTAAATTCGGCGGTGGAGGATACAAGGTATCCGGTGGACTTCACGGTGTAGGAGCTTCCGTTGTAAATGCGCTTTCTGACTGGCTTGAGGTTGAGATCTGCCACGAAGGGAAGGTGTACAGACAGAGATATGAAAAAGGACATGTTGTTTACAAGCTGAAGGTTGTAGATGAATGTGATCCGGAGAAGACAGGAACAAAGGTAACCTTCCTTCCGGATGAAACTATTTTCGAAGATACAGTATTTGATTATGATACGTTAAAACAGAGATTCCGTGAGATGGCGTTCCTTACCAAGGGACTTCGCATCAGCCTGACTGATCTCCGGGATGAAGAACCGAAGGAAAGAGTGTTCCACTATGAAGGCGGTATCAAGGAGTTCGTTCAGTACTTAAATCGCAGTAAGACTCCGCTTTACGAGCAGATTATCTACTGTGAAGGAACAAAAGATAATGTAGAAGTTGAAGTTGCAATGCAGCACAATGATTCTTATACAGATAACACCTATGGTTTTGTAAATAATATCACGACACCGGAAGGTGGGACCCATGTGGTCGGATTCAGAAATGCGATCACAAAGACCTTTAACGACTATGCGAGAAAGAACAAATTATTAAAAGACAGTGAGCCGAATCTTTCCGGTGAGGATATCAGGGAAGGTCTTACAGCTATCATCAGTGTTAAGATTGAGGATCCTCAGTTTGAAGGACAGACCAAGCAGAAGCTCGGTAACAGTGAAGCGAGAGGTGCGGTTGACAGTATCGTCAGCAGCCAGCTTCAGATCTTCCTTGAACAGAATCCTGCTATTGGAAAATCAATTGTTGAGAAGTCGGTTATGGCGCAGAGAGCAAGAGAGGCGGCCAGAAAGGCGAGAGATCTTACCAGAAGAAAATCCGCACTGGAAGGCATGTCACTGCCTGGAAAGCTTGCGGACTGTTCAGATAAGGATCCATCCAAGTGTGAGATCTACATCGTAGAGGGAGACTCTGCGGGAGGTTCTGCAAAGACAGCCCGTGACAGAGCAACCCAGGCGATCCTGCCACTTCGTGGAAAGATCCTGAATGTAGAGAAGGCAAGACTAGATAAGATCTACGGTAATGCCGAGATCAAGGCAATGATCACTGCATTCGGTACAGGAATCCATGATGATTTCGATATTTCCAAACTGAGATATCACAAGATCATCATCATGACCGATGCCGACGTTGATGGAGCACATATCAGTACGCTGCTTCTGACATTCCTCTATCGTTTTATGCCGGAGCTGATCAAACAGGGCTATGTATATCTGGCTCAGCCGCCGCTTTACAAGCTGGAGAAGAACAAGAAAGTCTGGTATGCATACAGCGATGAAGAACTGGCGAAGATCATCAGCGAAGTTGGACGTGATCAGAACAATAAGATTCAGCGATACAAAGGTCTGGGTGAGATGGACGCAGAGCAGTTATGGGATACCACAATGGATCCGCAGCATCGAATCTTAAGAAGAGTGACAATGGACGATGAGACATCTTCCGAACTGGATCTTACCTTTACAACCCTGATGGGAGATAAAGTAGAACCAAGACGAGAATTTATCGAAGAGAATGCAAAATTTGTTAAGAACTTAGATATATAGGAGAATACCAATGGAAGATAATATTTTTGATAAAGTTCATGAAGTGGATATGAAAAAAACCATGGAAGAGTTCTATATCGATTATGCCATGAGTGTTATTGCTTCTCGTGCGCTTCCGGATGTAAGAGACGGTCTGAAACCTGTTCAGAGACGTATTCTTTATTCGATGATCGAGTTGAACAACGGTCCTGACAAGCCGCACCGTAAATGCGCGCGTATCGTCGGTGATACCATGGGTAAATATCACCCGCATGGTGACAGTTCTATTTACGGAGCCCTCGTTAATATGGCACAGGACTGGTCTACCCGTTATATTCTTGTAGACGGTCACGGTAACTTCGGTTCTGTGGACGGTGACGGTGCTGCCGCAATGCGATATACCGAGGCAAGACTTAGTAAGATTTCGATGGAAATGACAGCGGATATCAATAAAGATACCGTTGATTTTGCACCGAACTTTGACGAGACAGAAAAAGAACCGACCGTACTTCCGTCAAGATTCCCGAACCTTCTGGTAAACGGAACCTCCGGTATCGCGGTAGGTATGGCAACCAATATTCCACCGCACAACTTAAGAGAAGTCATCGGTGCGGTTGTGAAAATTATTGATGACCAGATTGAAGATAAAGATGAGACCACGATCGAAGAGATCATGGAGATCATCAAAGGACCTGATTTCCCGACGGGAGCAACGATCCTTGGAACAAGAGGAATCGAAGAGGCTTACCGTACAGGACGTGGAAAGATCCGTGTGCGTGCGGTATCCAATATCGAGCCAATGCAGAATGGAAAGCACAGAATCGTAGTAACCGAGCTTCCGTATATGGTCAACAAAGCCCGCCTGATCGAGAAGATCGCGGAGCTTGTAAGAGATAAGAAGATTGATGGAATCACAGACCTGAGTGACCAGTCAAGCCGTGAAGGTATGCGTGTCTGCATCGAATTGAGAAGAGATGTGAACCCGAATGTCGTTCTGAACCAGCTTTACAAGCATACACAGCTGCAGGATACATTTGGTGTGATCATGCTTGCATTGGTCAATAATGAGCCGAAGGTTATGAGCCTTCTGGAAATCCTGAACCATTATCTGAAACATCAGGAAGACGTTGTGACCAGACGTACAAAATACGAGCTGAATAAGGCAGAAGAACGTGCACACATCTTGGAAGGTCTGCTGATCGCCCTGGATAACATTGATGAGGTTATTAAGATCATCCGTGGATCCAAGACCGTACAGATTGCGAAGCAGAGTTGATGAGCCGCTTTAACTTAAGTGATGCACAGTCCCAGGCTATCGTGGATATGCGTCTGAGAGCTCTGACCGGTCTGGAAAGAGAGAAGCTGGAAACAGAGTATGCAGAGCTTGAGAAGAAGATCGCAGAGTACAAGGCGATCCTCGCAGACAGAAAGCTTCTGCTTGGCGTAATTAAGAAAGAAATCCTTGTGATCTCTGAAAAATACGGAGATGACAGAAGAACAGCCATCGGATTTGATGAATACGACATTTCTACAGAGGATCTGATCCCGAGAGAAGATGTAGTGATCACCATGACCAAGATGGGATACATTAAGAGAATGAGCAACGATACTTTCAAGAGCCAGAATCGTGGCGGCAAGGGTATCAAGGGTATGCAGACTCTGGATGAAGACTATGTAGAAGAGCTGTTCATGACCAATACTCACCAGTATATTATGTTCTTTACCAATACCGGACGCTGCTATCGCCTGAAGGGATATGAGATTCCGGAAGCAGGAAGAACTTCCCGAGGTACAGCAATTATCAACATCCTTCAGCTTCAGCCGGATGAGAAGATCACAGCAATGATTCCAATCAAGGATTTCAAGGAAGGTGACTATCTGTTCATGGCAACCAAGAAAGGTCTTGTTAAGAAGACGCCGATCCTGGATTACGCAAATGTAAGAAAGACAGGACTTGCTGCGATCACACTCCGTGAGGATGATGAACTGATCGAAGTTAAGATTACGGATGATGAAAGAGATGTTATTCTCGTTACGCAGTATGGTCAATGCATCCGTTTCCATGAATCTGATGTACGCTCAACCGGAAGGACCTCTATGGGCGTTCGTGGTATGAATTTAAGTGACCGTGATGAAGTTGTTGCAATGCAGCTTGATGCGCAGGGTGAAGAGCTTCTGATCGTATCTGAAAAGGGTATGGGCAAGAGAACCCGCATGGAAGAATTCACAGCCCAGAACCGTGGTGGAAAAGGCGTGAAATGCTATAAGATCACAGAGAAGACCGGAAATGTAGTCGGTGCAAAGGCAGTAGGTCCGGATGATGAGATTATGATCATCAACACAGATGGTATCGTGATCCGTATGGAATGTGCGGGGATTTCCGTACTCGGAAGAATCACATCCGGTGTTAAACTGATCAATCTGAAGGAACACGAAGAAGTTGCAAGTATCGCAAAGGTACGCAGGGCTTCAGGTGAACTGGAGGAGAACGGCAGAAGAGACTGACAGAAGAAGCAAATACAGAAGCAACTGCTGAGACGGTTGTAGAAGAGCAGACAGAAGAATAAAGATCTGAGCGAAAGTAGAAATACAGAAGCAGGATAAATCATAAAGAGACTGGACAGGGAATATGCAAATGCTTGTCTGGTCTCTTGCTTTGTTTTGTAAGGCTGCATGGAAAGAAATGTTATGGCATGGCTTGCGTTTGCTCTGGTAAAAGCCGGATTAAAAAAACAAAGAAGCCCGGAAACGCTGCAGCAAACAGGCTTTCCGGACTTTTGTAGAGGGGGCTGAATTATTATTTTGCCAGACTTCAAATATTCTGGCAGACGCCGTGCATCTTACTGTGCAACAGCTCCGAGTCTTTTGCGGATTTCAGGTCCGATGATCATGGCGATCACCATCTTGATCAGGTCCGCCGGGATAAATGGAATGACACATACTGCAAGGGCAGCAGATACAGTGTAACCTGCCTGAATGCAGAACCATGCAGTTCCGAATGCATAGCAGATTGCGGTTCCAACGATCATTCCAAGAATCTGGATCCATCTCTGACTGAATTTGTCAATTACAATACCGGCAATGATTGCCATTGGGATGAAACCAATGATATATCCGCCAGTTGGTCCGGCAAGCTTTCCGATTCCTCCGGTGAATCCGGAAAATACAGGAAGTCCCACAAGTCCGAGAAGAAGATAAAGGATATAGCTGATCGTTCCTTTCTTCCAATCCAGAAGATAGAGAGAAAGATAAATTGCAAAGTTGGTAAGTGAAATCGGCACCGGTCCGATCGGTATGGAAAGCGGTGCAAGAATGCAGGTGACAGCGGTCATAAGAGCGGTTACCGCCATTGCATAAGTATTGGTTGTACGAAGTGTCTGTGTGTTTCCCTGAGCCATGTTAAGTATTCTCCTTTTAGAATGTTAATAATGTTCGGCGTGTCAATAAATTAAGCAGATTCGATCTCATATGTAAAACCGGCATCCGTAATCGTCCGGATCGTATCTTTGATTCCCTGACCATCTGCGGTCAGATAACCGGAAGCGAAGATGGAATCTACAACGCTGAGAAGCTTCTTTTCTTCACCTTTAAAATAAACCTCACGTCCGGCAGCACAACGGATATCTGACTGCGGAACCAGAAGTCTTGCAAGACAGAGAACCTTCATGCAATACTCAGTTGTGAGTTCGGAAATATCGGCATCACCGAGCGGAGTTCCCGGAATTGGCAACAGGAAGTTGATCGGCAGAGCTTCCGGCTGGATCTCACGAAGCTCCAGAAGCATATCAACAACATCCTCTTTGCTTTCGCCCATTCCAATGATTCCGCCACTGCAGATTTCAAATCCAAGTCATCTGAAGCATTTGATATTCTGAACGCGCTGCTCAAAAGTATGGTAGAACAGATGTGACTGTAGTAAGCCCGGCTGCTGTTCAGGTTGTGGTTGATCCGGTCGAGTCCGGCTTCTTTTAACATTAGAGCCTGTTTTTCAGTAAGAAATCCGATGGAACAGCAAAGGTGGGTTCCGTCTTCTTTCATCTTGCGGATCTTAGAAGCCAGTTCTTCGATCTCTTCGTCGGTGAATTTCATACCGCTGAGTCCGATGCAGTGTCTGGAAAGATGATGTTCATTTACAAAATCATTATCTTTATATAACTTCTCATCAGCTACCCACTTATATTTGTCGATATCGGCTTTTGAACGACAGGATTGTGCACAGTAAGCGCAGTCCTGTGAGCAGTTACCGCTGCGGGCATTGGTAAGAATATGAATACTTACATGATTGCCCTTATATTTTCTGCGCAGTTTTTCAGCTTGTGCAATGAGCTGATCGAGTTCTTCGTCCGGTGTATTCAGGATTGCAATCGCATCTTCTCGTGAAAGCATCGGATCTGTAGTTGTTTCAATTTCAGAAATCATAAGTAAACCTTCCTTGGTAAAAAATATCAAATACATTTCACACTTTACCATGCAAAAGAAAGAATGTCAACTTAAAATTTTATAAGGTTAACAATTAGAGGCAATACTGGTTTATTTGAAGATGATTACATTGCAGATGAAAAAAAACATAGTATAATAAAAATCAGATTATGAAATGCAGGAGGAAAAACCAATGCGTACATTGAACGTGGAAGAGATTTCAAAGAATATCAAAGAAATGTGCATTGAAGCGAACCATTTTCTTTCAAAAGATATGGACATTGCGATGAAAAATGCAGTTTCAACAGAGAAGTCACCACTGGGGAAAAAGATATTAAGCCAGCTTCAGGATAATCTGAAGATCGCCGGAAAAGATATGATCCCAATCTGCCAAGATACTGGAATGGCAGTCGTATTTCTTGAGATCGGACAGGATGTACATTTCGAAGGCGGCAACCTGGAAGATGCGGTAAATGAAGGGATCCGTCGGGGTTATGTTGACGGATATCTGAGAAAATCCGTTGTGAAAGATCCGATTCTCAGAGAGAATACAAAAGATAATACACCGGGAATCATTCATTATAAAATTGTTCCGGGCGATCAGGTGAAGATCAAGGTCGCACCAAAAGGCTTTGGAAGCGAAAATATGAGCCGTGTATTTATGCTGAAACCGGCAGACGGAATCGAAGGAGTAAAGGAAGCAGTTCTTACGGCAGTAAAAGATGCCGGCCCGAATGCCTGTCCTCCGATGTTGTCGGCGTGGGAATCGGCGGCACATTTGAAAAATGCGCACTGATGGCAAAAGAAGCACTTACAAGAGAAGTCGGAAGCCATTCAGACATTCCATATGTAAAAGAACTGGAAGAAGAATTACTGGAGCGGATCAACAAGATTGGAATCGGACCGGGCGGACTTGGGGGAAGTACAACCGCGCTGGCTGTCAATGTCAACACTTATCCGACTCATATTGCCGGACTTCCGGTAGCTGTAAATATTTGCTGTCATGTTAACCGCCATGTGATCCGCACTATTTAATTTACCGGGGGGGATCCTGAAAAGACTTTCTGTGCCGAAGATATGTACTCGTGCGAAGATGAAGCATGTTACAAATGGTTTCTGCCCGGTGAGAGGATGTGTAATATTTAAAGGAAAATGAAAAGAGGATAATTATGAATACAAATGTAGACGTAGACGCAATGCGAAAAGATGCGGTTGAGATTTTTCAGAAAGGGTTCGCCTGTTCAGAGTCGGTGATCTATGCGATCAAAAAGGGTTTTGATCTTGATCTGTCAGATGATGCAATCGCTATGTCATCCGGATTCCCGTGGGGGCTCGGAGATGGTGGCTGTATTTGTGGTGCGCTTGCAGGAGCAACCATGTGCATCGGCTATTTTTTCGGAAGAAGAACACCTGGAGATGAAGCCTTTTTGAAATGCCAGCGGCTGACGAAAGAGTTTCACGACGCATTTAAAGAACATTGCGGAGCAACCTGCTGTCGTGTGACTGACAAGAGGAAAAGAAAAAAATTCTCCGGAGAGAAAAGCGCAGTGCATTAGTTTTGTAGACTTTACAGTTGAGAAACTGGCTGAATTATTTTAAGAGAATTATAAGACTCCTGTTAGCGGTTAAAAACGCCGCAGCAGAATACAGAAAAAGAATCAGGTAAGGAAAAGGATATGGAAAGACATATTACAGTTCCAGTAGCAAAGGAAGAAATACAGGATTTAAGAGCAGGAGATTATGTATATCTTACGGGAGTTATTTATACCGCCCGTGATGCTGCTCATAAAAGAATGGATGAAGTGCTTTCAGAAGGAAAAGAGCTTCCACTTGATATTAAGAATCAGATGATTTATTATATGGGACCATCTCCGGCGAGAGAAGGAAGACCGATCGGCTCAGCAGGACCGACAACAGCAAGCAGGATGGACAAATACGCACCACGCCTTCTGGATCTGGGGCTTGGCGGAATGATAGGAAAAGGGAAAAGAAGTCAGGCTGTCCAGGATGCAATCGTGAGAAATAAAGCAGTTTATTTTGCAGCAGTCGGAGGAGCAGGCGCGCTTCTTTCAAAATGTATCAAAAGAGCAGATGTGATCGCATATGATGATCTTGGCACAGAAGCGATCCGCCGCCTGGAGATCGAAGACCTTCCGGCAATTGTTGTGATCGACTCCGAGGGCAATAATTTATACGAGACAGCGTCAAAGAGTATGCGGAGGAATAGGGAATTGAATTGTGTAAAAAGAATTGCACTTATGGTAATTCGGAATATTCTGCTTGTTCCGTTTATGTGGTGCAAGCTGTGTTACTATGCCGCGCACGTAGACAAGTATCCGGAGATCACCCGATATAAGCTTCTGAAATATATTGTCAAAAGAGCCAATAAAGGCGGAAATGTAACAATCGAAGCATATGGAAAAGAAAACATCCCCAAAGAGGGAGGGTTTATGTTTTTTCCGAATCATCAAGGGCTTTATGACGTACTCGCAATTGTTGATGCCTGCCCGCGTCCGTTTTCGGTGGTGGCAAAAAAAGAAGTGGCAAATGTTCCACTTCTCAAGCAGACATTTAAATGTATGAAGGCTACATGATCGACCGCGAAGATATCCGTCAGTCTATGCAAGTGATCATGGATGTTACAGAGGAAGTAAAGAAAGGAAGGAAACTAATCTAGATCTTTGCAGAAGGAACCCGCTCGAAAGATGGGGAACAAGCTTCGTTGAAGTTTAAAGGTGGAAGCTTCAAGGCGGCAACAAAAGCGAAATGCCCGATCATACCGATTGCGTTGATCGATTCTTTTAAACCGTTTGATACAAATAGTATCGCACCGGTAACGGTACAGGTACATTTCCTGGAACCGATTTATTATGAAGAATATCAAAAAATGAAGACGACAGAGATCGCAAAAGAAGTAAAAAGAAGAATAGAAGAAACCATATC
>ENA-OQBT01001279-OQBT01001279.1-human-gut-metagenome-genome-assembly--contig:-NODE-1279-length-10283-cov-3.259551_pt1 | contig 10283 bp, 15 predicted proteins | sample MGYA00242749_ERZ504557 | MGnify/ENA primary metagenome ERZ504557 (study PRJEB26092, sample SAMD00036243) | human gut metagenome | host: Homo sapiens | study: EMG produced TPA metagenomics assembly of... | reverse complement strand
CACTATCGTAACTATTACTGACACAAACGGTAATGCACTTTCCTGGGCTTCTGCAGGCGGTCTTGGATTCCGTGGTTCCCGTAAAAGCACTCCATTCGCAGCTCAGATGGCAGCTGAACAAGCAGCTAAAGCAGCTATGGAACATGGCTTACGTCAGGTTGAAGTATTCGTTAAAGGTCCAGGCTCCGGCCGTGAAGCTGCAATCCGTGCATTGCAGGCTGCTGGTCTCGAAGTAAACAGCATTAAAGACGTTACTCCGATTCCTCACAATGGTTGCCGTCCTCCAAAACGTCGTCGTGTATAATTTATAGTTTTAAGTAATCGCATTTTGCGATTGCTATGATATACTATAGATAGACGACGTGTTTTATAGGAGGATTGTCCTGATGAGCGAAGAAAAGAAATTAAAAATCGAGAAAGTTGAAGTACGCGACAACGGTCGTTATGGTAAATTCGTCTGTGAACCATTAGATCGCGGCTACGGGATTACGCTCGGTAACAGCTTACGTCGAATTCTGCTTTCGTCTTTAGATGGAGCAGCTATCACTTCTATTAAAATTGATGGTGTGCTTCATGAATTTTCTACAATTCCTGGTATTCGTGAGGACGTAACGGATATAATCCTAAACCTCAAGCAATTGTGTTTCCGTCTTGACGGCGAAGCACAAGTGCCAGTAGATCTCCACGTAGATATTCAGAAAGAGGGCGTTCTAACAGCCGGTGAATTGGAACGATTCTGTCCACCGGAATTAGAAATTTTAAATCCTGACCTCGTAATCGCTACGATGGATGAAGTGGCTCATCTCGTAATGGATGTTCGCATTGAACGTGGTAAAGGATATGTGCCATCTACGAAGAATAAAAAAGATGATGATGTAATCGGTCGTATTCCAATCGATTCCATCTTCTCTCCAATTCTTCGTGCGAAATATGAAGTAAGTGATGTGCGTGTAGGTAATGAAATGGACTTTGATAAATTAACTCTCGAAGTTGTTACCAATGGTTCCATTACCGCTGCGGAAGCAGTAGCACGTTCGGCTAATATTATGATTGGCTATTTGAAAAACTTCACCAAGCTTGCTCATTCGGTTGAAGAATTTGACGTTCCAAGTGAAAATAGTGACTTGGACGGTAAAGGCGAAGTGGGCGGCGTAGATGTACCGGATGATGACGGTCCATCTAAAATCCTTATCGACGATTTGGAATTATCCGTTCGTGCATACAATTGTTTGAAACGCGCAAGCATCAATACAATTGCGGACCTCTTGGATAAGAGTATGGATGATTTAGGTAAGGTACGTAATTTAGGTAAAAAATCCATTGATGAAATTGAAGAAAAACTTCAGAAACATTCTTTGGGACCATTTTACTTGAAGAAAAAAGGCGAATAAGGAGGATGACTAATGTATAGAAAATTAGGCCGTGACAGCTCTGCTCGCAAAGCTTTATTCCGCGGTATGTTAACATCTTTCTTCCAGTATGATCGCATTGAAACGACTGAAGCTAAAGCTAAAGAATTACGTGGCTTAGCTGACCAGATGATTACCCTTGCAAAACGTGGTGATCTTCATGCTCGTCGTCAGGTGCTTGCATACCTCATGGACGAAGATGTAGTAAAAAAAATTATTTGACGAAATTGCTCCAAAATATGCTGATCGTCAGGGCGGTTACACTCGTGTAATTAAGCTTGGCCTTCGTAAAGGCGATGCGGCTCCATTAGCACTTATCGAGCTTGTTTAATAATTAAGAAGTCGGTGTTGCAACGGATGTTAGCAACACCGCTTTTTTATGCTCGTTAATACTGTGCTATAATGAGATATCTGTTTTTTACGATAGGATTAGTTATGGCTGATGTGGCGTGAGGCTAAATATTTCTAATTTTGAGGGAATACTTTCAAAAATTGGTAATATACAAATAGAAACGATATTGACAAACCTAAACAATTTAATAGGTTGACGAATCGTTGCTATTTTTATATTATCAATATAGTGATATTAGAGTTTAATCATATAAATTTACTAAGATTTGAGGATATTATGAGCACACAGGATATAATGATACAAACCGAACACATGAGTCATACCTATCAAGATGAGTCCGGCAATGTAGTATATGCTTGATGATGTGAGCCTCGCCATTCGTAAAGGGGAATTTGTAAGTATCATCGGCACGAACGGCAGTGGTAAAAGTACCTTAGCTAAGCATTTTAACGTTTTGTTGACGCCTAGCAAAGGGGCTGTTACCGTACTTGGCATGGACACGAAGGATCCTAAAAATTTGTGGGATATTCGTCAGCATGTGGGCATGGTTTTCCAAAATCCGGACAATCAGATTGTAGCCGCCGTAGTTGAAGAAGATGTGGCTTTCGGACCGGAAAATTTAGGTGTAGAGCCTTCTGAGATTCGCCGCCGGGTGGATGAAGCCTTGGCCAGTGTTAATATGACGGATTATGCTTCATTCCCCGGGACTTTTATCGGGCGGACAAAAACAGCGCATCGCCATTGCCGGTGTATTGGCTATGAAACCGGATTGCATCGTACTGGACGAACCAACGGCTATGCTTGATCCGGTAGGACGTAAAGAAGTATTGGAGACAGTCCATCGTTTAAATAAAGAAGAAGGCATTACGATTGTTTACATTACGCACTTCATGGAAGAAGCGGTGACTTCGGACCGTGTGGTGGTAATGAAAAACGGTAAACTCTTGCATGACGGTACACCACGTGAAATCTTTTCACAGGTACCGATGCTTAAAGAGTTAGGCCTGGATGTGCCGGTGGCAGCAGAAGTAGCCGCTAAATTGCGACTCGATGGGGTAAGTCTGTCGAATGAAATTATTACTGAAGAAGAATTGGGGGACCAATTATGCCAATAATTTTAAACAACGTTTCTTATGTGTATGGGGAACATACGCCGTTTCGCAAAGAAGCGCTGAAAGGAATTAATTTAACAATCAATGAAGGCGATTTTGTGGGCATCATCGGTCATACCGGTTCCGGCAAATCCACTTTGGTACAGCATCTGAACGGGCTGTTGCATCCGACGACGGGCCAGGTTACTATCGATGGTGTCGATGCGGCGCTTAAGACAGAAGAAGCCAAATTAATGCGTCATAAAGTAGGCATGGTGTTCCAATATCCGGAGCATCAATTATTTGAAGAAACGATTGCGCAAGATATTGCTTTTGGTCCGAAGAACTTAGGACTCAGCGCCGATGAAGTAGACGCCCGCGTACGGGAAGCGATGGACTTTGTAGGACTTGACTACGAAACCTACGCTAATCGTTCGCCGTTCCAACTTTCCGGTGGACAAATGCGCCGTGTCGCTATTGCCGGCGTGGTAGCACTGAATCCAAGTTATCTTATTTTGGACGAACCGTCGGCCGGCCTCGACCCATTTGGTCGTGAAGAGATTTTCCAAAAAATCATCGACTTACATGCTAAAAAAGGCATTACCGTAGTTCTCGTATCTCACAATATGGAAGATATTTCGCGCATGGCGAATCGCCTTATCGTCATCGATAACGGTAAGATTCAGCTTGATGGTAAACCTATCGACATTTTTATGAACAAACGACAGGAATTGCAATCTGCCGGTGTGGATGTACCTCCTGTTTCCAAGTTGGTGGAATATTTGCGTGACCGCGGCTTACCGGTTTCGCAGCAGGTTATCTCCGTAGATGATGCTGTTAAGGCGATTGAAGTTGCTTTAAAGGAGGTAAATCATGCTAAGTAATATTACTATCGGACAATATTTTCCGGGCGACTCTTTTTTGCATCGCATGGATCCGCGCGCTAAGATTGTGGCGACTATGATTTTTATTATAGCTATTTTCTTGGCGGAAACGACTTTGGCATATACGCTGGTAGGGTTGTTTACGCTATTTACGGTGGCGTTATCGCGCTTACCGATGCGCCTCGTTTGGAACTCCGTTAAACCGCTGTGGATTATCATCGTATTTACCATGGGTGTTCATGTTTTCACAACACCGGGCACGATGATTTGGCAGTACGGCTTCTTACACATCAGTGAAGAAGGCTTGCGCATGGGTAGCTATATGGCGGCCCGCTTGGTATTTTTGATTATTTTCTCGTCATTACTTACGTATACAACATCACCAATTCGTTTGACTGACGGGATTGAGCATCTCTTGAATCCGTTCCGCCGTTTCGGTGTACCGGCTCATGAACTCGCTATGATGATGACCATTGCCCTACGTTTTATTCCCACTTTGTTGGAAGAAACGGATCGTATTATGAACTCAAGCTTCGCGTGGTGCCGACTTTACGACCGGTAGTTTGGTAAAACGTGCTAAAAATATGGTGCCTTTATTGGTACCGCTTTTTATCAGCGCCTTCCGTCGTGCCGATGAATTGGCGGTAGCTATGGAAGCACGTTGTTATCGCGGTGGTGAAAACCGTACGCGCATGAAAGAATTAACCATTACAAGTTATGATTACATCGGCATTGCCGGCGTACTGGTGATTACTGTAGTACTATTAGTTTTACGCTTTGTGCCGATTGGCTAAGGAGGGTTGTCATTGGCGACAGAACAACGCAATATTCGTTTAATCGTTGCTTATGACGGCACGGAATTAAACGGCTATCAAAGCCAAGTTAACGGCATTACGGTGCAGGACTGCTTGGAAGCGGCGCTCACTAAAGTGTGTAATGAGCCCATCTCTATTTATGGCGCTTCGCGCACTGATGCAGGCGTGCATGCTAAGTTTCAGGTAGTGACCTTTTTTACAACCGGGCGTGTTCCCGTGGAAAACCTGACACGTGCTTTAATTGCACATTTACCGCCTTTTATTGTAATTCGCCGGGCGGAAGAAATTCCGTTAGATTGGCGTCCCCGTTGGAAAATAGTAGGGAAGGAATATATCTACACTATTCACAATGATGTCATTGAAGATCCCCTTGGCATGCGCTTTCACTGGCATGTAAAAAAGCCGCTAAATCGCGAGGCTATGGTGGCAGCGGCTAAAGCGCTGGAAGGAACGCATGACTTTACTACTTTACAGGGCGCCAATTCAACGCCGGCTAATCCGGTAAAAACTATGTTTGCCGTGTCTTTAAAGTTTAACGGCCCGGCCGTGTATATTCACGTTATCGGGGATGGCTTTTTGTATCATATGGTGCGAAATATAGCGGGGCTTTTGGTGGATGTAGGGCTCGGGCGAATCGAGCCGGCTAAGATACCGGAACTGTTAGCCGCTCGCAATCGGCGGCTTATCGGTAAAACGGCACCGCCACAAGGCTCTGTTTGGAGGAAATCTTCTTTGACGAAGAACGACGCCAAGCGGTTATTGACAGCTTGCAAGCATAATGGCAAAAGTTTGAGCATATAGTACCTTAACTTTTTAGAATTATGTTTAAAACGAGCAGCAATTAAATCGTTGTAAAGCGTTAAAGACGAACTATTTTGTAGGGATATATCATTTGCTCATAGCTTACTGAATACAGTCAAGATTTGAGCTTAGAATTTGACTATGAATTTGACTATATTCCTTTATAGCGTATTTCAAGTCATTTCTAATTCGAAAATGCAATTTAGCAGTTTACTTATATACATAAGTAAAAAATTAATAAAATGCAAAAGTTTAGTTGTAAAATTTTTACTATTTTGCTTGTCTTTGTTGCCCGATTTAATGCTTAACTTTATGAAAAATCATTATGGTAAGGCTATTTCTAATGAAAAAGTCTTACCATTGAGTACTTTAAAGCGGCTGTTTAATAGTAATACTGTGTGAATAAATATTCTGTGGTGATGAGTTAATATGTATTGCGTGATTAATGCTTCACTTTTTATACACTATAGAATATTACGATAATATAGCGAATTTAGCGGATTGCATCCAAGGCATAGGCATAATTTATCTTTAGCTGATGATGATTGATGATTTTGTATAAAAATGTTAAAATGTAAAGTAGTTGAAAGATTTAACAGATCCACTATACCAAGTAATGTTAATCCTAAGGAGGGTGAATCTTTTGCAAAAACGTAAAGATTTTATCTGGAAAATGGGTGGCCAGCAGGGCGAAGGTATCGAAAGCTGCGGCGAAATTATGGCCACAATCTTAGCTAAAGAGGGTTACTCTTTGTACAGCCAACGTTTATTTGCTTCCCGTATTAAAGGTGGGCATACAACGTTTGCATTGCGTATTGCTCTTGAGCAAATCATGACAGTAGGCGAATCCATCGACTTCTTAGTTGCTTTGGATCAGGAAACTGTTGACATGCACGGCAAAGAAGTTCGTGAAGGCGGTTATATTATTTGCGACAGCAAAGTTAACCCGGACTTCTCCAAATATGAAGGTGAGCCAATCACTTGCTTAGCCGTTCCTATTACCGAAACCGCATGAAGCAAGGTTCCTTGTTAATGCGTAACATTGTTGCTTTAGGTATGTCGGTTGCTCTATTAGGATTTGACAAAGCTCCGTTCAGAACAGCGATTGCCGCTCGTTTTGCGAAGAAAGCCGAAGATGTAATCGACAAAAACTTAAACGCTTTTGAAGACGGTTACAAACTTATCGTAGAAAAACGCGGCGAAGGCGACGTAGATACATTACCTGTTCCGGAACCAAAAGACCAGATGTTCTTATTGGGTAATGAAGCCTTGGCTTTAGGTGCTATTGCGGCAGGTTCCCGTTTCATGGCATCCTATCCGATTACGCCGGCGTCTGAAGTTATGGAATACATGATTAAGAAAATGGACCATATCGGCGCTACCGTTGTTCAGACAGAAGATGAAATTGCTGCTTGTATGACTGCTATGGGCGGTGTATATGCAGGCGTTCGCGGTTTCACTTGTACTTCCGGCCCGGGCCTCAGCCTTATGGCTGAATCCTTATCCATGGCTTCTATGGCGGAACTTCCTATGCTCGTTATCGATGTACAACGTTCCGGCCCATCCACCGGTATGGCTACTAAAGTAGAAACTTCCGATATCAACGCTGCTTGCCATAATGCTCATGGTGACTATGCCAATATTGTTATTTCCCCAACCAGCATTGAAGAATGCTTCTACGAAATTCAAAAAGCATTCAACTTGGCTGAAATGTATCAATGTCCGGTAATCTTTATGCCTGACTTACAACAGGGCCTTAACAAACAGTCCGTTCCTTCCTTTGATTTGAACCGTGTACCTATCGAACGCGGTAACTGATGAAAGAAGAAGACTTACCTGCATTGGAACGTCCTCATTACTTCAAACGTTTTGAATTGACTGAAGACGGTATTTCCCCTCGTACTATTCCTGGTATGAAGAACGGTATGTTCTTGTCCACCGGTCTTGAACATAATGAAGAAGGTAAACCTGCTGAAGCTCCGACTATGCACGTTAGCCAGACTGACAAACGCTTGCGTAAATTGAGCACAGTTGCCGAAGTATATGAACCATTCCTTAACAATGCAAAACATGATGAATGTGATGTATTGGTAATCGGTATTGCTTCCAGCCGTGGCGCTATTGAAGAAGCAGCAGCTGAACTTGAAGCTGAAGGTGTTAAAGTTAACCACTTACAACTTCGCTTGATTAAACCGTTCCCTAAAGAACAGTTAATGCCATTCTATGAAAAAGCTAAAAAAGTTGTTATTTGCGAACAAAACGCAACGGCTCAATTAGCTGATATTTTCCGTATTAATATGCCTAATAAATGTAAGCTCCATAGTTGCTTAAAATATGATGGTAATCCATTCACAGCAACCTATGTGAAGAAAGCAATTAAGGAGGTTTTATAATATGGCACAAGTGACCGATTACAGAAATGATATTCGCCCTAACTGGTGTCCCGGCTGTGGGCACTATGGGGTACAGGCTGCCATTACCGATGCGGTAGCTCAGCTTGATATTAGTCCGGATAATTTAGCCGTTATCTCCGGTATCGGCTGCTCCAGCCGTATTGGTGGTTACTTCTATGCATACGGTGCTCATACGACTCATGGTCGTGCGTTACCTTATGCTCAAGGGGTAAAATTAGCTAATGAAGATTTAAATGTTGTTGTTTGCGGCGGTGACGGTGATGCCTTCGCTATCGGCATGGGCCATACGATTCATGCATTCAAACGTAATGTAAATATTACTTACGTTGTTATGGATAACCATGTTTACGGCTTGACCAAAGGTCAGACATCCCCTCGTTCCGATATTGCTTTGTAACTAAAACGTCCCCACATGGTTCGTTTGAATCTCCATTGCCAATTTGTGAAACAGCAATTGCCTCCGGTGCTACTTCGTAGCGCAAGGCTACATGATTAATCGTGCGGAACTCGTTGAATTGATTAAACAAGGCATGCAGCATGAAGGGTTCTCTTTCATCAACGTATTTAGTCCTTGCGTAACCTACAACAAACGTAACGGTTATGATTACTTCAAAGAAAACTTAACGTCCTTAACGACGATTGAAGGCTATGATCCTACCGATCGTGCCGCTGCCCTTAAAACATTGGGCGAACATGAAGGCTTGTTGACCGGTCTTATCTACCAAGATACGACGAAACCATCCTTCGAAAAAGCAATGGCTGCCGCTAACGGTGGTTCTCATGTACGTGCTTTGGTTCATGACGTAGTAAAACCTGATGCTGCCATGTTCCGCGGCTTGTGCAATGAATTCAAATAAGATGTACGACAACAGTAATTTTAACAAGTGATGTGACGTCTTACCGGGTGCCATAGCGCTTGTATCGGTAACAGGCGATACCAAGGTGTCGCCTGTTACTCTGTTTACTGTTAGACAGTTCGTAACCATCCTGTCTTTAAATAAAACTAAGGAGATTATAAAAATGAATACTTTAAGTACAACAAAAAAGCTGACTATTTCAGGGCTTTGTTTAGCCATGTATATTGTGATTATGATGATGACGCAAGGATTTGCTTTCGGGCAGTATCAAGTGCGTATTGCTACGGCTTTATACGGTTTAGCCGCCTTATTCCCGTTTTCCGTACTGGCCTTCGGTATCGGTAATTTGGTGAGTAACTTGCTTATGGGCGGTTTAGGGCGATTGATGCCATCGGTGGCTGCTTGGTAGGTCTTATGACGGCCGGCGGTATTGCGTATGGTAAAAAACGCGGCTCGGTAATTGGATTGTCATTCCCTTTATTACATTGGTTCCCAGTTTGGTAGTGCCACTTTGGTTGGCACCGATTTTGAATTTACCGTATTTACTACTCGTAACTTCACTATTAGTGGGGCAGGGCATTTCTGCAGTAGTGAGCTTTTTTATTGTTAACGGCTTAGAACGCTATGCCGGTACCATGCTCGGTGTGGTACAATCTAAGAAAGAGACTGTTAAAACAGCTGAAGCGGCTGCCGGCGATGAAGAAGCTATACTTGATGTGAATGAAGCCAGCCGTTTATAATACGAATAATTATGGTGCATACAAACTACACAAACATGAAATTGCACTCTAAATAATTACCAATTCTATACTATGTAATTAGTTTTACTATTAAAACTGTGTAAGGAGGTGCCGTTAATGGCAAGCGGAAGAACCAGTGAAGAACTGCAGGGCGTACACGGCCTTGGCAGTCAACAAACCAAGTATCCTATGGACTATGCACCGGAAGTGCTTGAATCATTCGTCAATAAACATCCGGGCAATGATTATTTTGTAAAATTTAATTGTCCTGAGTTTACAAGTCTTTGTCCGATGACGGGGCAACCTGATTTTGCGACCATTTACATTTCCTATGTGCCGGATGAACGTCTGGTAGAAAGTAAATCGCTTAAACTGTATTTGTTCAGTTTCCGCAATCACGGTGATTTCCACGAAGACTGTGTAAACATCATTATGAAGGATTTAATTAAGCTCATGGAGCCAAAATATATCGAAGTATGGGGCAAATTTACGCCACGTGGCGGTCTTGCTATCGATCCGTATGCAAACTACGGCAAACCGGGCACTGAATGGGAAAAAGTAGCCAAAGAACGTCTTCATTTCCATGATATGCAGCCGGAACGGGTGGCCTATCGCTAAAAGGAATACTTAGCACAACGATAAAACGCTAATTTTATTACGTGAAGAATCGTAATAAAATCTCTATTAAAATGAGTATTAAGCAAAAGAATTAACTGAATACTTAAAACAGGGTTCTATAATTTATTTTGGGGCGCTAAAGAGAAACGCTAGTTGCGTGTCCTCTTGGCGCCTACTTTTTTGCACAAAAAGACATATTGAATAAAATCCGATACAATAAAGGTGCTAACAATTAACGAAAGGATGTTTATTCAATATGTCTAGTCTTAATTATATAGGAAAATGCTACGGAATAAAAGATA
>ENA-OQBT01001278-OQBT01001278.1-human-gut-metagenome-genome-assembly--contig:-NODE-1278-length-10307-cov-1.996267_pt1 | contig 10307 bp, 20 predicted proteins | sample MGYA00242749_ERZ504557 | MGnify/ENA primary metagenome ERZ504557 (study PRJEB26092, sample SAMD00036243) | human gut metagenome | host: Homo sapiens | study: EMG produced TPA metagenomics assembly of... | reverse complement strand
CACGCCGACTTGACATCCAACAACAAGTACGGTATATTAAAAGCATCAACCAAACCAACAAGGAGTGATTAAAATGAGTGAATACATTGGAACGTTCGAGCTCCAGCCGCTGTACGACGGACGCAAGTCCTTCACCGCAAGGCCCTTGTGGAACGGTGGGATACCGCAAAAGGAATGGTCTACGAGCTCAGGTCATACGGCGCCACGGTGGCCGTGGTCACGCCGACAAGCGATTGGGGCGTGATGCCCGAGACCTACGAGGTCAAGGTGGCAACGGGACTCCTGAGCGCGACCACGTTGCGCCACGTCAAGGAATTCCTCGCGCAGACGGACGACGCCTTCCGTGGGATCACCCTACCTTGGCTGCGCGATGCCGTCAAGGACGGGCGGCAGATCGACGGGGCCGTACGCGAGCCGGTATGCCGCAAGACGTTCACCATGGCCGAGCTGTGAAAAAACCCGGCGTGATGGCGAAATGCGACACGCCGGGGCTGACGACAGAATACCAAATGATCTATTAAACCATGGAAACAAGAGGAGGCGGCAATGCAAGGGCAAACATTCGTCGACCACATGAAAGGGCGCGGATACGGCATATCCGCCACCGTCAACGGCAACGCAAAGGCAACCAAAGGGGGCATCACGGTACGATTGGCGCCACTCGCCGGCCATGGCGTCCGCATCGACACGCCAACCGTCACCGCGACGACCGCAAAGGACGCCACGGACGCGGAGACGCTACGGATCGTCGACGCCCTGACCGTCCGGCCCTGACAGCATACATGCGGGTGCGAGTCCCGCAAGGCACGAAAGAAGCCATCTATCAAGGAAGTGGTGACAATGGCTGACAGAATCGCAATTCTCGGCGGGGAGCCGTATACCGAGTGGATAGACCGCAGCGGCACACCGCAGTATCTCTTCAAAACATACTGCAACAAGTGGCCGGAAGGCACCGCAGAGTGTGTCGCAATCGGCGATGAATTCTATGTCCGCACTCAGGACGGTGAAATGCGTCGAGTCTGCGACGACACGGATCTTGAGGACGAAACCGCATGGTGTGCGCAATGCGGAACGCCCCTCGACCACGGCAGCGTCCACTATGACTGCGAGGCCTACGGTTGCGACGCAATCATCTGCGAAACGTGTGGGGGGGACTTCCGAAGGCGACTGCTACTGCCCGCGCCACCGTGGCAACGGAATGCTCATGGACTCCAAGGAGGCCGGGTACGTCTACCCGTACGCCTTCGGCGACGGCGACCAGTTCGCCTACGGCGTGGAAATCGAGATGGAATCCGAGCTTGGTTCGACTTCGCGGAAGACATTGCGGAATCGAACCTCATCGCCGGTTGGAACAATGACCGATCGTTGGAGCGCAACGGCATCGAACTGCAAAGCAACATCCTCACCATGGCCGATCTCCCAGCCTACAGGGCTTATCGAACGCATCCCCGACTACGGCGAGAACGCGGGCGGCCACATCCACGTCGCACGCACCGCAAACCAGTGCGCAAGCCGCTGGTATTGGGCACTGCGCGGACTGGACGGAACGCAATGCGGGCGCCTCAACATGCGCCACATGTCCGATGATTACTGGTGCGAACTCAAGCATGGAGAGTACACCGGCAAGCACACTGCCGTGAATGACGAACATGCGGACACGATCGAGCTACGCACGTTCGATTGCTGGTATGCGGGCAGTGCCGACAAGCTTGAGCCGGCCATCAAGTGGATTCGCGCCATGTGGAGGTTTTTCGAAAAGCATCCCCGCGGCACCATCGGCGCGGACACTATCGGGCGGTACGCCGCATGCATGGCCGACAATGTGGTCGATACGCCCGACCACCCTTGAAGAGCGGCGTGCGGCAGCGCACTGCGCGGCGGTCGCGCGAAAGGCGAGAGAGGAGCTGGAGCGCAAGGAGCGCGCCGAGGGGATCCGCCGCAAGGTCGAAGCCAATGTCAGGGCTTCGCGTCGCGCACGCGCAAGCCACGGTGACACGCGCCGCGCATGTCAGGCATGGCGCGACAATCAGGATCGCCGGTCGATCCGCGGCAAGGATATAAAGGGACGCCTCTACGGCGCCGTACGCCCCTACGCATTCCCCTCACGCAACATGCGGCCATTGCACATCTACTTGCGGTGCGCGACCAAGGTGGTTGTCGGCGATGGCGAGTCGTTCCCCATCCTCAGTTACTTCCACGTCTGCAATGCGGCCGGCGGCGAAACGATATGGGATGGATACGACTATTGCCGCGGTCACGGCGTTGGCGCCCAGTGGGTGCTCGAAAACATCTTGCGCAGCCGAAAGGCGCGCGCCTCCCATGGCAAGCCGACCGTGGAACCATTGGAACGCACCGCACTGCGCCTATACAAGCGCGCCGGACGGCCCGAACTGAGCGGGCGATACGCTCAGATCGTGAAGAGTATCGCCGGGTGACCAATCGTAGGGGCGTGGACATCATGCCCCCTACCGTTAAGAAAAGAGGAAAGAACATTGTGTGTGATCGTAACCGCAGTCCCCGGCGCAATGCCGGACCTGAAGACATTCTCGCCATGAGTGGGGCGAACCCCGACGGGGGCGGTATCAGTTGGTGGGACGGGGAGCGTCTGAGGGTGTTCAAAAACGTTGACCCGCTGAAAGTGGTGGGATTCATCTACAGCCATTGGGAGCAGCTTAGGCATGCACCATGCCTGATTCACTTCCGTCTCGCGACGCATGGTGCCGTCGAGCCGCGCAACTGCCACCCGTTCCGCACTGACAGGGGGTATGTTGCGCATAATGGGATCGCCCACGATTACGAAGACGGACCGTACGCATCGGACTCCCGCAACATGGTCGAGGCGTGGATCGACAGCGGGTATGATAACAGCGTTTTCGACGGTCAGGGGCCAGTGGCGCTTATTACCCCCCATGCTGCCTCAAATGGCTGGAGGGCACGCCGTCTGAATGCAGTCGGGGCGTATGGGTCTCCAACATGTCTTGGCATAGGTGAACAAGTTTTCGGGCGTGTCGTAAGGCACGCCCTGATATAATAATAATGAAACCAAAGAAATGAGGTATCCAATGAATCAGTCGGAATATTTTCGTAACAAGGTTGCGACATATCTGGCTTGCGTGTCCAACACGGCGCTCAACGCCGGGGTTGACGCGGTAGGCACCATTGTCGCGCTTGACGTCGCACTCCCATACACGCCACGAGACTATCAGAACGCGCTCGCCGCATGGTTGCAAGGACGTCACGACGTATGGCAGAGCCGCATAGACGCCTACGAGACCAATCCAACCGACGAAAACCTTGCAGTCATAGCCGGACTGGCGCTCGTCGAACACCTCCCGCACACACAACAGGATTTCGATGATATCGTAGCGACGGCATACAGCCTTGCCGTGGATGAAACACTCATCGAAAACGAACTCGAAAAAAGGAGGAACAATGGCAGATGATAAACGCCACGACGACGTGCTCAGCCGGATAGCAGCCGTGCAGCAGTCGGTGGAAGCGGTGAAGCGCACCACCGAAGGATACGGCTACAAGTATGCCACACTAAACGACACTTGGCAGTTGGTCAAGGCAAGTATGGTGGAAAACGGTTTGGGCTGGACCGCGGTAAGCGCAAGCGAGATAGTCGGTGCGGACGCGGACATGCCAACCGTGTACAACACGCTCACCGTCGCCGTCTACGAGACCGCGCACGAGGGGGAAAACCTCATGGACATGGTGAAGCACGGTGAGGCGGTAAGCAGCAGCTACACGTATCCGGCCGCGGCAGCACAACAGGTGGGCATTTCGAAACCTACTATAGCGCTACGGCCTCATCCATCTGCTTGGTCTCACCACCGTAATGGATGATGACGGAAAGGCCACTACCCCCCTCCCGCACCCGTCCCTCACCGAAGAATTCAACTGAAAGGAAAAACAATGGCAAACGACATGCTCGAAATCGAAGCGGTAGGCGAAGTCCGGTTCGTCCACATCAAGGAAAAATACCAGTCCGACTCGGCGAAACAGTTCGGAATCGAACCAAGCTACCAGTTGCAGCTCGCATTCCCGAAGAACGGCGACGTGCATAAGGAACTCGTGGCGTCCGCGAAACAGTTGGGCGTGCGCGCCAACGGCGACAGCCTCCGCTACAAGGACGGCGATCTAATCACCCTCAAGGACGGAACCCAGCCGCAGAGCGGCAAATGGCTCATCAACCTCTCATCCAAGTGGAAGCCCAGCATCGTAGACCAGAACGCCAACGATATCGAACTGGCCGAAGAGCCGGGCGACGGCACGCTCGCCAACGTCGCATTCAAGATCGGCAGCACGAAGGGAGGACGCCTCACCTACTTCCTCACCGGCGTGCAACTGCTTCGAATCGAAAAGAACAACACCCCCGCCCCCCACAGGTTCGGCGCATACACGCAGCTGACCATCGAAGACGAAGGTGCCGGCGGCACGGAACCGGAATCTAACCAACCATGAACGCGCCAATCCACTACAGCGACGACACGCTGATTGACGCGCTCACCACATGCATGAACATCAACCAAGCCGCGAAAGCACTCGGAGTGTCACGCGGCTGGCTGTTCCCACATGCGAAACGGTTGGAGCGCGAAGGCAGAATCCTACCAAAATCAATCATGCCCGCATATTTCAAACCAAAGGACAACGAATAATGAAATTCCTAGACACACCCCCCCGCCAATGTTCGAAAAAGCACCGCATTCAACACGGCACTCAAAAACAATCTCGGCAAATGGACGGAATACCACTCCTACCGGAAACGCAATGTCGCAAACGCCACCGCCTACCATATCCGCAAGCACCTCGCCGCATGGACGGAACCGCAAGTCGAATACGCCGCGGTGACGCGCCGCAAACCGGACGGCACCTACGCAGTATTGGTCAGCGCCGTCAACATCAAGGAGGATGCCAATGCTGAAACTGAATAACCAAAGACGGGAACCCTTGGAATCCACCATCCAAAACCGTCTCATCAAAATCTTGGAACGGCAAGGATGGTACGTGCAGAAAACCGAAGGACGCTCACGCAACGGATTCCCAGACGTGACCGCCGTAGACCCACCCGGCAACGTATGGTTCATCGAACTGAAACGCACGGTAGGCAAGCCAAGCCCCGGCCAATGCCGTGAACTCAAAATGCTCGCCGAGCATAACGCCAACGTCATGCTCCTATATGGCAAGAAAGCCGTAGACACCATGCTGTCCTACAAAACTGGGCAGACCTCACGAACGTCTACCACGACATCCTCATCGTAGATTCGGAAGGAAAAATGAAATGGACACAGGAAATCTGACATACCGGATCTTCGAAGACCGTGAAACATGGCTCGAAGCCCGCAAGGAGACCATAGGCGCATCCAGTCTCGCGCATTTCATCGCCACCGGACAGCTCCCAACACCCCCGCCTGACGTTCCAGCCGTACAGTCGGCATTGCAGTTCGGCAGCATTTGGGAACCCATGCTCGTCCAGCTCTACGCGCGGAACCTCCAACTGGCCGTCGTCGGCAAGAACACTCCGGTCAGCCGATTGGAGAACGGACAGCTCGCATGGTACGACAACAGCTTCTACACGGACGGACGCCTGCACGTCTCACTGGACGCAGCATACCGTGACCATAAGGCGTCCTGCACACCGTCGAGGTGAAGACCGGAAGCAAACCGTCCTACGCGTTCCTCGACACGAAACAGCGCAAACAGTATTCCGCCCAAGCGCAGATAGAAGCCCGCATGATGGATACGGAGCATGCGGAAATCATCTACGCGCAACGCCCCCAGTCATGGGAGACGATGAACGCCGAATACATCACCGAACGGATCAAGAAAACGCTCGACATCGTAACCATCCCGGACGTGATGGACGCGGGCGAACTCGAACGGTATGCGACGGAATACGAGCGGGCCGCACAGCCGCCGGACGCTGACGATGGCGGACAACGGCTGCTTTCCGCACTGTTGGCCGCGAAAGACCGGTACGAGGCGTTGAAGGAACGGCTGGCCGCATGGCTGGAAGAACACCCCGGCGAGCGAGTGTCATGCTCGGGACACGTCGCAAGACTGGCGGAAACCACGCGCACCACCACCGACTACAAGGCGTACTTCAGCCAGCATCCCGCCGACCTGACCCCATTCAAGAAAACCTCGACAACCACTCGGCTCAGCGTAGTGAAGGAGAAGAAAAATGCATGAGTTCATGATGAACTGCCTATACCTGTTCGTCGCCATCCTGTCCGTGCTTGGAATCACAGGAGTTATCCTCATCCTCACCGGCGCGGTCAAAGGCATCATCGACCTCATCAACCACAAGAACGATGAAGGGTGACATATCAGAATGGCTTGACGGCGACGCTTGGGCTGACATCGAGAAGATGCGCCAGCCCAAGCCAATGCCGCCAGCCGGAAAAAAGAAGACGGTCACCCACTACGCCGACATGACGCCAGAGAAAGCGGCGCACAAGCGGAAGCTCAAGAAAAAGTGGGTGAACGAAAACCATGAAAGGATGCTCGACTATTGGGTGCGATACCGGAAACAGCATCGCGAGGAAACCCAAGCCGCCTGCCGCAGATGGCAGAAGAAATTCCGTGAGGAACATGGCGTCAGCTATCAGACTTGGCGCAACTGGCGTAAAACGCCGGAAGGACGCGAGCGCATAGCCGCATGGGAAGCCGAGCATGGGAAGGAGCAGCAGTGAGGGCTTTCATCTTCGATGAGGCTGGAACAGGCAAAACGAAGCGCAGCATGGATTTGCTGGATGATGCGGAGCATATTCTCGTCATCTGTCCGGCAAGCGTCGTGAAGACGCATGGTTGCCGCAAATCAGCCAATGGTCACACGGCAAGGCCATGACCATCGACGACTACCGCAAGCATGGTTGGACGGAAGACTACCGTTTCCTCGTGGTCTCCTACAACATGGCCGGGAAGCTGGGTGAAGTGCCGGACGGTTTCAGTCTCATCGTGGATGAAAGCCACATGGTGAAGAATCCTAGGAGCGGGCGTTCTAAGGTTGTGAAAGGAATCAGCGACCTTGCAGAGAACGTGTTGATGCTGACGGGTACGCCCGCTCCGAAGGATTTGGAAGACCTGTACGGGCAGACCGTTGTCATGTATCCGCACGCCAAAGACAGGATAGCCCTGTTAGGCGATTCGTGGCGCACTCTAGGGGCTTTCAGAGTACGGTACGGTAAACCACACACGATGAACATACAAGGGCGTCTCGTGGTCAAATACACGTACTCCAAGCCAATGGTCGAGGAGGCGTGCCGGCAATTGCAGAAGCTCGTATTGGACATTCGACGTGGCGGAAACCCGCTACCCGTAGTGGAATGGCTACCCAGCCCGAAAACAGAAACGAGGAGGACGATGCACTACGAACAATGGACGAACACCCACCAATTGGCCGAAGACGTGTACGCCGCAAGCGCGAGCGCCGCCGCAGTCAAACTCGCCCAACTCGACGACGGATTCGCTACAAGACCGAAGACCGTGGAGAATCATACTGGTTCGGCGTGTCCAAACTCAAAACCGTCTACAGTGAAGCCAAGCGTCGTGAAGACCACACGCCACTGCTCGTATGGACGCGGTTCAAAGCGGTGAGAGACGAAATCTACCGCACTTGGACGCCATGCACGGATGCGAAAACGTTCCTCACCATACCCGACAAGGAACGCGAGGAATACCGGCTCATAGTAGCCAACCCGCAGTCGATGGGCACCGGCGTGGACGGTTTGCAGCATCTCATAAAAGACCAGATATGGCTCGACCTCCCATGGACATACGCCGACTGGGAGCAGGCCAACAGAAGACTGGTGCGACGCGGAAGCCCTATCGGGGACAACAGCGCATCATCGTACCGGACACGCCATGGAACCGCAAGGTCATGGACGTGATAGAAGGAAGGAAAACCCTGGATGACATCGTTAAAAACGAAAAACAATTGGGATGAGACGATGGAAAACGTCAATAATGCGCTGCGGAATGACACCGACACGCTCGCGGACTCCATGAACCCGCCACTCCAGCCGTCCGAAGACGAGCGACCGCGAATCTACCAGCGCATCATCCACAATTTCGAACGCATCGAAGACATGCTGACCGGCGACAAGGCTGAAGAGTATGGTGACCCGCAATCCATGTGCCGCCGCATCGGACAACGATGGTTCGGAGCGGAAACAGCCGAAGTTGACGTGGCCCTCATGATGGCCGAACTGAAAATCGAACGCATCAAGTTCGACAGAAGCAAGGAAGACTCGTATATGGACGCCATCGCCTACCTTGCAATGGCATTGGCATTCATGCAGGAAGGAAAGAAATGCTGAACGACATTACCATCGAACAGTGCGTAGACCACCAAGACCTGATCCTGCCATACACGGAAAAACAGTTGAACCCCAACTCGTATGACGTGACATTGCAGGACACTATCATCATCTTCACATCGGACGTGGAGGAATGCTATTGTTATGCGGACGGTTACGACCACACGCTGCATGGCGTCCGCACCGAGCCAATCAAAATCGACGGACATTACATGCTCCAACCCGGACAGTTCGTCCTAGGCGCGACCGTCGAGAAAATCAGCCTCCCGGACAACATGATGGCCCGATTCGACGGAAAAAGCAGTCTCGGACGACTCGGACTCTGCACGCATGTGACCGCAGGATTCATCGACGCCGGATTCGTCGGCACCATCACCGTGGAATTGAAAAACGAGAACAGTTTCCCCATCATGCTGAAACCGGGCATGAGAGTCGGCCAAGTATCCTTCGAGTATTTGAACTCGGCGGCTGCGAAACCGTACGGCATGGTCGGACACTATCAGAACCAGCATGCGCCGCAGCCAGCGGTGGAGGTGTGACATGGGAGCTAGACCACCACGCCAATGCCTGAACTGCGGATGCTACATGACGTTGAAGGATTGGTACCCGGAAATGCTATGCGAAGACTGCAAGCGGAAAATCGACTCGGCGTTGACCGACGAGAACAGACAGGAAGGATTGGAGTATCCAGATGAGTGTTATTAGAGCACTGGCACACCTCGACCCGACTCTATGTCGGCATTGCATGAAGAAACTCACCAATAAAGAAATGTACCTGTTCGGCGGGTACTGTGCGAAATGTTGGAGGTTGCACGGTGGCCGTTGAACAAGACTGGCATGACAGCATGAAATACTATCTCAGCCCCGAACAGACGAGCGCCGTGGAAATGCGAAGCATCGCACGATACGGCAAGGACACGCAGACCACCGTCTGCATGGAGGAGTGCGCCGAACTCATACAGGCAATCGGCAAGCTCAAACGCTACAATCCCGAAGACCCCACCAACAAGGTGGGTCGCAGCGAGCTTATCGAAAACCTGTACGAGGAAATGGCCGATACGCTGATATGCTTCGACCTGCTGATTGAAATCTACGGGTTGAAGCCAAGCGACCTACGCCGCATGATAGACCATAAGGTGTGGCGTATAAAGCGGAAGCTGGAAGCGCAGGGCGAGAAGTTCTAATGGAAACCCTGAAACTCATCATCTGCACCATCATCCTGCTTGGATTCGTCGCAACCATCATGCTGGTGTGCGACGCATGGGACACGCGCATCTTCCTCCTATATGTGGCGACGGCAATCCTAGCGGACATGCTGTGCATGATGTTGGATGACTAAAAGAGAAACCCCCCGCATGAACCTTGCGGGGGGGGTCAGGGAGAAACCAAAGGAGGGCTGTTGGTAAAAACTTCCAACAGCCCTAATCATAGCCGGTCAGCGGCACATTGTCAAATACCATTCGCTGCCGGACTCGGTGCCGATGGCAACATACCTCGGCTCGCCCGAAGAAGCGCCCATATAACGGCCCCACAGGAAGCCATCGGCATAAGTGCCCCAACCATCCAGCACGACCCTCTGGCCGCGCACGTAATCGGCCACAACATTGCCTTTCACGGACGGTTCGGTACGCACGTTCAAAGAATCAACCGCAACCTCGTACGTGGTGGCAATCACGGTGGGAGACGGGGAAACCACCGGCACCGGAGCCGGATTCACCGGAGTGTTCGCACCCACGCCAGCATACTTGTCCCAAGCCGCCTTGTCGCCAGCGAAATAGTTCAAGTCAAGCGAACCCGCATAGCCATCGATATGACCGTTCGACGTGTACTGGCGCATCGGATACGCCACATACGACCAAATCGAATCGGCATCCTGCCAGCCGACCGCATCCATGGAAGCGTAGCATGCCTCCCAGATACCGCAATCATGCTTGCCGCAAATATCCTGATGAACGGAAGTTCGGAAGCTGAGCATACACGAGC
>ENA-OQBT01001277-OQBT01001277.1-human-gut-metagenome-genome-assembly--contig:-NODE-1277-length-10318-cov-2.040624_pt1 | contig 10318 bp, 15 predicted proteins | sample MGYA00242749_ERZ504557 | MGnify/ENA primary metagenome ERZ504557 (study PRJEB26092, sample SAMD00036243) | human gut metagenome | host: Homo sapiens | study: EMG produced TPA metagenomics assembly of... | reverse complement strand
GGCGGACCGCAAGTATTCGAGAGTCGCCAGTTCGGTCGATTTCAATGACAATGGTGTGGACGATTACGCGGATATCGTGGCGGGTGCGCGCAAGGACGCCGAAAACCATCCGGCTTACGATTCCGGCTACTATCAGGCGGCTATCCGCCGGCCGATCGCGGGGCGTGCACCGTACGTGATTCACAACATGGCGCAGCGGCAGCGCGAAAACGACTACTTCGCCTTCAAGAAGCACATGACGGTCACCGGGCACTACCGTTTCGACGCTTCGAAAGTGCTGTAGAGCGTACTCAGGGCTTGGCGATGACGGTCGGAGCGGCGTCGGCATTGCCGGCTTTGGCTCCGGCTGCATCAGCTGAATCGGTGCCGGCCGCACTGGCGTTAGCACTATCGTCAGCGTTGGCACCGCCGGCTTTGGCCTTGGCATCAGCCGCGCTCCCGCCATCGATCACCAGTCGCAGATAATCGCGGTCGGCGGACTTGCGGCGTGGCACGAAACGACTGATGATGGAGTCCTTCTTGCCGCGGTTCTTCACGTACAGGAAACCGAACACGGAGAACACGACCGCGCCGATGAAGTTGACGACCAGATCCTCCATCGTGTCGATCAGACCGATGTCGAGGTAGCCGCCGAGGCCCAGGTCTTGGCCATTGACCGTGACCTGGGTAATGTCGTTGATGCGAATCGCATGGTTGGTGTGCGTGGGGTCGAGCATCACCGAGCTGATGGAATGCACGATGGCGTCCTTCTGCATGTCGAACCCGAACAACTGGTCCATGCCGAATTCGAAGAACTCCCAGATCACGCCGATGGTCATGGAGAAGCAGAAGGACACGATCGCCAGATACAGGGGCGAAAGCTCGAACTTCACCCGGTCGGACCGGTTGAGCAGGTCGACCAGCGAGAAGCCGATCGCCGCAGCGAGGAAGCCGTTCATCGTATGCAACACCGTGTCCCAGAACGGGAAGATCTCATAGAACGAACTGATCTCGCCAAGAATCTCAGCCGAGAACACGAACACCAGCACGATGACTTCCAGCACCGAAGGCAGCTCGATGCGGAACTGCACCTGGATGAACGCCGGCGCCAACAGCAGCAGCAACGTCAGGATGCACAGGAACACATTTTCGTAGTCGCCGTTAAAGAACTGGAGTATTGCCATGGCGAGCACCAGCATGCGCAGCACCACATAGACCGCGAATGAGCTTTTGTGTTCGCGGATTTCCATGCCCACGGCTCGGCTCATGGTTTTCCAGCGTACGCGCCAGGACGGTTTGCGTTGTGCGTCGTGCTGTTGCGACTGTTTCCGGGTCATCCTTGCCTCTTTCTCGCATTGTTCTCGCGCCAGTCTATCCGAACCTGCTTACAGGCAATCGGCAAGAACGGGCGATAGTCTGGCCGCACGAACCGAACGGAAACCGATACTGTCTCGATTGTGGGCCACGCGAATCATCCGACAATGCTCGATGAGGCCATTACGCCGGCTCCTCATGGCTACTGGTCGTAGGGCTGGCAATCATGGCCATGCCGGTAGTTTGGGCTATCGTGAGGTGTGCGAGATGGGCTTTGTGCCGGCTGGCAGCAAATCCAAGCAGCGAAACAACGGAATGAACGAAGCGAAAGGAACGGTATCTGATGACTCCGATTGAATTGTCAACCCGACGCCGGGTTACGGGACTGACTTCGGATGAGTTCGCCAGGCTGTTCGTCTCTTTGCAGCGTGAAGTGGACGGCGAAGCCGCGCATGGGAGCGCCACGGATGTCGAATCCTGGGAGCTGGTCGCCCGCCGGTGACCGCCGAACAGCATCTCATCGACACGTTCGCCGCGGCCAACGAATTCGTGGCCACGCTTGCGGACCGCCTGTACCACACGATTATGCCAGTCACGGAAGAATCGGTCATCACCGCATACGCTGATGACCTCACATTCTGGCATCGCATCCGGACCTTGGCGGAGTGCCGTGCGCATTATGGAACATCGCCGCACTGCAGGCGGCCGAATGGGCCCGCAAGGAAACCGGCATCGCCTGTGAACTGGACGTGCGCGAACCGCTGGTGTGACAGCTGAGCTCAAACATGCGTAGGTAACGGCATGGTTTGAGGACTATGGTGTTGCGTTATCGGTCGGAAAGGATGTGATGGTGGGGCGTCATAGCAAAAAAGCGCGTGGCCAGTCGAGGAGATATGCGCGAAAGCCCTCCGTTTGGAGCGAAATTCGCGGCTATCTGCTGACAGTGATCGCGGTGATGCTGGTCGTGTTGCTGGGACGTACCTTCGTGTTCAACGTATATGTGATTCCATCCCGCAGCATGGAAGACACGTTGCAAATCGGCGACCGCGTATTTGCCTCGCGATTGACTCCGAGACTCTTTACACTGCACCGTGGCGACATCATCGTGTTCAAAGATCCCGCAGACTGGATGGAGGGGGAGCAGCTTCCCACCAATCTGATGTCGATAATCGACAGCAATCGTTACCTAATCAAACGTGTCATCGGTCTGCCCGGCGATACCGTCGCCTGCAAGGGATCCGGGGAGCCCATCACGGTCAACGGCAAACCCATTGATGAAAGCGCTTATCTTAAGTCCGGCGTGAATCCAAGCGACAGCCCTTTTTCCGTAACCGTTACTGACGGCAACGTGTTCGTGCTTGGTGATAATCGCTCCAATTCCAGAGATTCTCGATACCATCTTGACGACGGCAACAATGGCTAGTGCCATACGACGATATCCAAGGTGTGGCGTTGTTCCGCTTCTGGCCATTTACGAGAATCGGCATACTGAACTGAGTTCGGCGTGAATCCACGAGTTGATACGTGCCGCACGGTCCGGTGCATCCTGCAGCCGGACCGTTACCGGAACCCTCCCCCCGAAATCTGACGACCCCCCTGTCTCACAGCTATCGTACAGCTCCGATACGGGAAACGTGCGGGTGATTCCATAACGACTACGTACTTCAGGAAGTGACGTGTATCACACTATGGTCATGTGTTCAGTCGCGCGCGACCCAAAGCGTATCGAGGTCGTCGGCCTCGGTCGCCTTTTTGCGCTTGCGTACCACTGTTGCAGGAAATACGCCCCATAGCAGGCCACGATGAACACGAGCTCGGCCACGAGCGCGAACCGTTGCTCCACGTCGAAAATCACCAATACGAACGATGCGGTGCACAGGATGAACGCCGCCCAAGACACGTACGGATAGCCGGGCGTGCGGTATTTGAGTTCGCTGGTGGAATGGCCGGACTCCAGCCAACGGCGACGGAACACGATCTGGCAGTAGGCGATGGCGATCCACACCACCACGGCGGACAGGCCGGAAAGCGCCACCAACACCAGGTACACGGTCGAGGCGGCGATCACGGAAGACAGGAGTGCCAGAAGGCCACCGGCCATCGCGGCGCACAGGGCGAGCATCGGCACACCGCGGCGGTTCGTTTTGGCGAACCAGCGCGGAATCATGCCCTCGTTGCCCATTGACCACACCATGCGCGTGGAGGCGTACAAGCCGGAATTCGAGGCGGAAAGCACGGCCGTGAGCACCACGAAATTCATGATGTCGCCCGCATAGGGGATGCCGATGCTGTTGAACACGAGCACGAACGGGCTTTCGCCCACGCCGGCCTGGCGCCACGGGATCAGCGCGCACATCACGGTGATCGAACCGATGAAGAACAGCACCAGACGCCACAGCGTGGTGTGGATGGCCTTCGGCACGGCGGTTTCCGGGTCGCGCGTCTCGCCGGCGGTCACGCCGATGAGCTCGGTGCCGGAGAACGCGAAGTTGACGGTCAGGATCGTGGCGAACACCGGCATGAAGCCGTTGGGGAAGATGCCGTCCTTGACGAGGTTGCCGAACATCGGAGCATGCTGGTAGCCGGCGATTGGAATAACGCCGAAGATGGCGAGCAGGCCGATGATGATGAACGCGCAGATGGCGGACACCTTGATTGAGGCGAACCAGAATTCCGCTTCGGCGAAGAACCGCACCGACAAGGCGTTCAAAGTGAAGATGAGAATGATGCACGCCGCGCTCCACACCCATGTGGGGCTGTCCGGGAACCAGCGTTGCATGAGCAGGCCGCGGCGGTGAATTCGGAGCCGAGCGCCACCGTCCAGGTGAGCCAATACTGGATCGCGATCACGAAGCCGGTGCCGGGGCCGATGAACTTTTCGGCATACACGTGGAAGGAGCCGGTCACCGGCATGGCCACGGACAGTTCGCCGAGTGTGAGCATGACCAGATAGACGATGAGCGCGCCGATGCTGTATGCCAGGATTGTGCCGATGGGGCCCGCCTGCTGAATGGTGTATCCGGAACTCAGGAACAGGCCGGTGCCGATCACGCCGCCCAATGAAATCATCTGCAAGTGGCGGGATTCCATGCCGCGCTTCAGGTTGGTATGTAGGGCGTGCTCGTCTTTGCCATCATGTGACGACTCGGACTGGCTGGTTTGCGCTGGTTGGTTCACCTGTTCCGAATGGCTTCGACGGCCATCCGTCTGAATCTGCGGTTCCTGTTGCGAGGACGGCGACTGTGCCGCCGTGTCGGTGTCGGGCTGACTCATGTTTCTCTCTTTGCCGTGCGTGCGTTCCATAGGCGTCGTCGTGACGGCCCGGAATAGTATACCCGCACCGAGGATATAGCTGCGCTGCATGATGCTGAGTCAAAATCAGCCCCTGAAACGGAGATAGCACTCGCAGCGGCTACTTCACCTTCTGGATGCGCAGCACGGTGGCCACCACGTACAGGCCGGTGCTCCACAGGAGGCCAAAGGTCAGAAACCCGACGGCAAATCGAATGTTGTTTGTTTTTTTTCCCATGTTCTCGGACATGTTCGATGGCCTCCTATGGTTTTCGTTGACGTTTTGGTTATTTTGTCGACCATCTCATATTGGTGGAATTCCGGGCTTTTTGGGCGTGCTGTTGCCTTTGTTGCGCCGTTGCGATATCGGTCTTGTGAACGGTTAATCTACTCAGGACTCAAAATACATTCCAGCCCGCGGCACGTTCGGTGTTGCAGGACAGTAATTCGAGGATGAGCGACTTTGATATGCAGTGATACGCCAGTGGCGGAGCGCTACAAGTCATGGTGGATGAGATGTGATTTTCGTCGAATTGGTCAGTGCTTTTGGACAATACCGAATTGGCGTCGAATCGGGTATATACTGGGACCGTCTTCCAGGCGGAAGTATGGTTCAGAAGGAATGGGTAGAACATCATGAACGGCATTGCACTTGGCACCCGGCTGGGGTTTGCCGTATGCGTGCTGCTGATGATGCCAGTTCTTCTGCCCGTGGCCTGTGCGGAGTCGTTGCGGCAGCGTTTGGCCGGTGCGTGGACGATGGCTGCCTCGCGTGGGCGGTACTGTCGCGTCCGATGCCGATGGCGGACATCATCGTGTTGATGACGTTGTTGTTGTTGTCGTTGAGTGCACTGGCTGCTGGATTGCCGGCGGTGATTCGCAGACTGCCCTGGCCGCCATGGTCTTCGTCGCCACGGTGACGGCTGTATGTGCGTGCTGCGCGGTCGTGCTGTTGTCGTTCGTAGGTTCGGCCGGCCGCCGACCGTTGCCCGCCAGCTTCCGCTTCGATGCGACGGTGATGAACGCCGTCCGCTCATGGGCCCGCCCGCAATGGATGCCACGCTGGCCCCGTTACACGCTCCCCGATTCCCGAATCTGATTTAGCTTCTCTTTTCAGCTCTCATCGTTGCGCCCCACGGTCTAACGCAATTGTGTTGTTTAGGCGACATGTGGATACGCATTTATGCGATGTTCTTGTTTCCCCCTAATTTGGTTCCCCTCTCTGAGGGGAGCTGTCCGCGAAGCGGACTGAGGGGAGTTCCCAGCTGTTGCCGTACCAGATTGCAGTTGCTTGAACTCGGAAACACATCCCAGATTCGTCAATTCATCAGGAATCCCAATGAACTTCATCAATATCCTCAACCACATCCTGCGACCCCTAGAATGGGTTGTCGCCCAACTGCTCACCCTGTTTCACCACGCCCTGGTCACGTTTGGCATGACTGCTGGCCCCAGCCCCGCGTGGGGCATCGCGATCATGTGCCTCGTGCTCGTCATCCGCATCTGTCTGCTGCCGCTCTTCCTTTCCCAAATGCGTGCGATGCAGCGGATACAGGTGCTCCAACCGCAGATTCAACGCATCCAGCACAAGTACGCCGCGCGCAAGGACCCGCGTTCCAAAGAAGCCATGCAACGTGAATCATGGCCTCGCAGCAGCGATATAACGCCAATCCGCTTGGCTCCTGCCTGCCTTCACTGATCCAGGCGCCTATTTTGTGCTCGCTGTTCTACACGCTGCAATCCCCTGCCTGCAATCGCCGATGGGGAATGCGGAACCGTTGGGCGGCATCGACCACACCATGGCGGGGCGACATCGAATCATCGTCCATATTCGGCGTACGCATCGCCGACTCGTTCGGCACGGTTGCCTCGCCGCAGTCACGCATCATCATCGGCGTGGCCGTGGCGTTGATGTGCCTGACGTTGTTCGCGATCCAGTGGATGCTCATTCACCGCAATACGTCGAAAGATGCTATGGTCTCGCCGCAATTCCGTGTGCAGAAGATGACCGTGTTCGTCTTTCCCGCCATTTACGTGGTGTCGGGTGCACGTTGCCGTTCGGCGTGCTGCTCTATTGGTTGACCAACAATCTGTGGAATCTCGGCCAGACGCTCTGTCAATTGCGATGGTTCCCCACGCCCGGTTCGGCGGCAGGCGAGCGCAAGGCAGGCGCGACTACGAGCAGGACAACCGTCGCCGTGCCGCAGCCGGTCTGCCATCCCTAGAGGAGGAGCGTGCGATGGCCGCCCGCGAGGAGCGAAAGCCCGACGCGAGCGCGAAAAGTCGGCCGCCAGCCGCAACCGCAAACAACACAAAACCCCACACCTCGCCAAGCGCTCAATCGTGAAACGGTAACGCACTACTCGTCTACTGGCTCCCCTCTGGAGCTGAGCCGTTAAGCAAACAGCGAAGCTGTTTGTAAGCGAGGGCGAGGCGACAGTCGAGCTATGTAGCGCGGTCGCCAGACCGTCTTCATTACGGCTGAACTGGCGCCGTAGAGACTGAGGGGAGTTTTGCTAAGGCCGCATGATGTTGTCACATTGTTTTTCAATGGTTTTCACTTGGCGTGTATTGACTGATTACATTGGAGTACAACACAATTGACCTATACGGATAAATTTCGCAGCTCAAAGATGGGGAAACGATATGAGACTGGCGATGGCGCAGATGGCGATGACCGACAATATCGACGAAAACGCCGATAGGGCTTGGCCTACTACGATCAGCCGGTGAGGCCGGTGCCGATCTGTTGTTCTTCCCTGAGATACAGTTCTCCCCGTTCTTCCCCCAGTATGAGAACCGCGATGCGTCGTGATATCTCATGGACCTGACCGACCGTCACGTCGCCGCATTGCAGAGCAAGACTCGGCAACATGGCATGTACGTTTTCACCGAACCTGTACCTCAAAGCTCAGGACGGCCACAACTGCGACGCTTCGCTATGGATCAACGAACAAGGCCATATCAGCGCCGAACCGTTGGAGATGTTCCTGTGGGAGATTCGCGTCCAGGTCATGCAGAACCAGGTGGCCATCGCCATGGGCAACCGGGTCGGCACGGAGGGTGATGTGGCGTTCGCCGGCCAATCAGTGGTGGTGGACCCGTACGTCAACGCTGCCAGCGAGGCCGACGACCAAGAACAGTTGATTATCGCCGACATCGATCTCACACAGACCGCAGCAGCGCGCAAACAGCGGCCATTCCTAGGACTGCGCCGGCCTGAATGGTACGTCTGACAAGAACAAACCGACGTCAGCCCGGAATCTTCTCGACGATGGTGTTCAAGGTGTCGAAAGCCTCATCGATTTGGTCCACTACCTGCTTGCCCTGGTTGACCATTTCGGTGATCTGTTCTGTGTGGGGTTGCGGCAGCGCATAAATCGACGTCTTGACGCGCTTCAAGACCACGCCGGCGTCGGACAGATCCTGCTTGATGGAGGCGATTTTGGGAATGGACAGCGTGCCGTCGGAGAAGTTCATGCCGGACAGCAGCTCTTCGATATTGAAGTCCACCAACGTGCCCTGCGCGGCACTGTCGATTTTGGGCAGGGCGTTGGTCGCGGCGTCGGCGGCCGCGCCCAGCATGCCGCGCACCGCCTTTCACGTCCGAACCGTAATATGGCACGTATTCGGCGGCCTGCCATGGCATGCCTTGGGTTTCATCACGCCGCCGTGACGATGTGACTGCCAGCGCTGCCCATCTGCTCAAGCGCTTGCTTGAAGTCGCCCTGCTCGACGGATTACTGCGCCTCGCCGATTACCCGTTGCGCCGACTGCCAGAACAGCCAGCCGGAAATGCCCGACGCCAGCAGAGCCGCGACCAGTATCGTGAGAATTACGGTGCCGATATGTTTGCGCTTAGCCATAGGACCAATGTACCTTTTGTCCCATCTAGCGCCATTGTGTTCTGGCCTTTAGTCCATCAAAGTGTCCAACAGACTTGTCTTCTCTGAAGAAGCGCATGGAAATCAGTTATAGTCGATTCTCTCCTGTAGCTGGCGAAAAAACAGATATAACTGATTCCTTAACATCTATCGGTGTCTTTGCTTGGCTTTTGTTGAGTAACGCTCTGCCGCATCATGCAAGTGCTTGACCGCTATGCGCTTGCACTGAACATTATCGTTGGTGGTGCATAGGCTGTGCTGTCCGGGCGCATCACGTCGGCGCGCGTGGTCGGCACGTTGTTCTCCATCGACCCCGCCATGAGCGTGATCATCGCCGCGCCGATACTGCGCCAGACCATTACCGCGGTGGCCGTGCTTGGCGTCATCGTCGTCTCCCTCGCGGGTACCTGCTGGTGTGGGCCTCCGGCGGCGATGACGCGAATGGAAAAGTCGGTCAATAGTTCCTGGGAAAGGAACATCGAATCCTGTAAGAGCGATGATGGCGCGGTCCAGTTCTCGTCTTCTCGTCGTCCTGTTTTTGTTTTCACACGTAACGAACCCCACAATCGCACCATCAACATCGTGATCTCTTCGGGGGAGGGCGATGTCGCTTGGGCGCGGCTGTGGGGATTCGCGGCTTACAGGTCCTGAACGTTCATACGGGCCAGCTCGGCGCGACGATTGATCTTGTCACGCTGATACAAGTAGATGCCGGCCAGCACGATGGTGGATACGTTGTTGGACAGGAACGCGATGAATGCGGAAAGCACGACGTTCCACATGTTGCCATACGCACCGATGTCCGCCCTGGCGAAGAGGTAATCGCCGCCACAAGCGACAGCAGCAATGTGATGGCGGGCAATACCAGACCGGGCCACTTGCTGTCCATCTTCGAAAGCCTGATCTGCAATATGATGAAGCCGATGCAGATGGCGATGAGAAACACGAAAAACACTACGGCAAATATTGTGGCGCCAATCATGATTACTCTCCTTGCTTGAGCTGCTTGCGATATTCGCTGATGAGGATTTTGGCGGTGTCGAAGTCGAGCTTGTCATCGACCGCGAGCCGTTTGATGAGCGCGATATACGGCTCGTTCTCGATCTGCTCGCCCAACTGGATTTTCTGGATGAGCCGGTCGAGCCGAAGCCGAACGGTGGGGTAGGAGACGCCGTACTGCGCGGCGACCTCCTTCATGGAGCCTGATGCGAGCAGAAACCGTTTGATGAACGTCATATCCTCGTCATCGAGGTTCGACATCCACGGCGGGATCATCGTCATATCCATACCTGCCTCCTTCAATCCACGGCGGGTTTAATAAAATTAAGTATACCATAAATAATATTAAAATCAAATAGATATCTGTTTAAAGTTTTTCGTAGATTAGTTTGAGGTCGTGATGTAAGAATGCGTACGCGGACGCGAAGGACCGGCACATGTCGGCACGCATGTAGAAGCATCGGTCAATCGGATATGCATCGACAGCACCCTGAGGCATTGACGGATAGCCGATTCCTGTCATGCGATCGCTTGACAGCATGTTGTCTGATTGACTCTTTGAGTGCCATAATTGAGATGGCATGCGTACGCGTCGGACTTTATGGAATGCGGGGACGATATGGTTGCGGACGATGAGATGCGGGCCTCCCATGGTGGCGTCGGAATCAAGGTCTGCTGTGGTTTTCGGCGCTTCCGCCACATTGGGCGTGGCCGCCGTCACGGCCATCACGTGCGCGTCATCCGGTACGGCTGGAATGACGGGGAGTTCTGGAAGCTGGTGGTGCCGGCGGCCGTGGCGTTGGTGGCGGCCATCGTGTGGGCGGCGCTCGGCTTCATGCGTCGCGCCGGGC
>ENA-OQBT01001276-OQBT01001276.1-human-gut-metagenome-genome-assembly--contig:-NODE-1276-length-10330-cov-1.508968_pt1 | contig 10330 bp, 9 predicted proteins | sample MGYA00242749_ERZ504557 | MGnify/ENA primary metagenome ERZ504557 (study PRJEB26092, sample SAMD00036243) | human gut metagenome | host: Homo sapiens | study: EMG produced TPA metagenomics assembly of... | reverse complement strand
AAAATTGAATTTCACTATGGTAATTATCGACGAAAGTAGTCCTGCGTCCTTCAAAGGGGAATTAGAACTCCGCATCGATAACAGCACTTATATGATCTACGAGGGCGACAGTTTCTATATCCCTAAAAATTGTTTACATAACTACCTGAATACATCAAATGAAGAAGCGACTATAATAGTTTACTTTTCACAATTAGTTTATTAAGGAAAACACGATTATGAAATATATTATTGATGCACATTTTGATTTGCTAACTGATGTCGCTGTACGCCGCAAAAATGGAGTGCTGGATATGAAGGAACATAATTATTCAGATGAACGGATTTCTCTGCTTGCAGGCAAAAACTGGCTTTATGCATTCAAAAAAATCCTAAAAAAATAGTTTATCAGAAGGAGTATTTTTGTAATGAATTCAAATATGACAGAACAATTAGATCAGCTTTTCCGTATGTGGGATCGCGGTCTTTGCCCTGGCGCTCAGGTATTGATTCGCCAGCACGGTAAAACTCTTTACGAAAAATGTTTTGGATATGGAAATCTTGAAAATAAATTAAAAATCCATAAAGAAAGTATTTTCCATGTCGCATCGATTTCCAAAGAATTTACTGTTATGTCTATTCTTCTTCTCTGGAAAGAAGGAAAACTTGATTTAGATGACAACATCAAAAAATATTTAAATGAATATATCAACATTGAAACACCGATTACGATCCGCCAGATGATGAATAATGTCAGCGGACTTCGCGACCAATGGGAACTCTTATTTTTACGCGGTATCAAGATCAACGATCAGATTGACATGGATGATATCAATACAACGATATCTCTTCAGAAATCGCTGAACTTTGAACCGCAGTCACAGTATTTATACAGTAACACCGGTTTCCATTTATTGGCACTTATCGTTGAAAAGCTGTCGCAAATGAGCTTCCCACAATTTGTAAAAGAACGTATTTTCACTCCACTCGGAATGACACATTCTTTTGTCCGCGAAAGCTTTACACAGATTGTTCCGGATCTTACTTACTCTTACCAGGACGAAGGTGATGATACATTCTACTACAATCCACTGAACTATGCACTTTACGGACCAACCTCTGTAAATACCTGTGCTTCCGATCTCTGCAAAGTATTAGATGAGTACATTCATCCAAATGTGATCGATCCTGAAATTATCGAGCTTATGAAGAAACCTGTCCTTCTCAGCAATGGCAAAACGGCTGAATACTGCGGCGGACTGATCACCCATAAGCTTCATGGTCTGGATGTATTCGGTCATGGCGGTGCCGATGCTGCATACCGTGGTGAAATTATTTGCATTCCGGAAAAAGAACTGGAGCTTGTACTGATCAGTAACACCACAACTTACGCAATGTCTAAGCTTGCCGATAAAGCCGCCTGCATCGTACTCGGATTACCGGATTGTACCGAACCAGCCGTGCCGGAACATGAAAATGCACCTGCTCGCAGTGGTGTATTCCTGACAGCACTTCCGATGATCCAATGTTTGTTGATATCACAGAGCAAAACGGTACTTTCTATATGCAAAGAGAATGGTGCCGCACAGAACTGGTAAAAGAAGAGGATGGCGGTTATCGCATTGGTTCATTGGATGAAAAGATCTACTTCACAGATAACGAAATCCTTTATCGGCTTCCTGGTCGTGTACTTACATTGACCCCTGCCGAACCTGTAGATCCGGCACTTTTCCAGGAAGGAACCTATTACAACGATGAAACCGATTCCTTCATGAAATTAGTGAAAATTGAAAATACATGCGAAATCCATATGCGTCGTCATGGGAAAACAACACTTTACCAATCAACATCAGGAAGTATTATCTTCCGAATGGATGCAAATCTTGTAATGTATGTAAAAGCTGAAAATGATGCCATCATTATGGATGGCGGTCGTATAAAACATATCCTTTACCAAAAACAATAAATTAACAGGACGCATGAAAAAACGAAAGTTTTTCATGCGTCCTGTTGCTTATGGATACAATAACAGCTGTATTACACAAACAAAACTGTTTTCAGCATACTGACCGGATCACATCGCTTTTGATGTGCTCTTTTACACTTTCTAATTCTCCAGATACTTCCGTATACAATCTTCCTTCAACTGCTCCCCAATCACAATCACAACCTCCTGCCCGTCTCCAATCGGCTTCATACTGATCTCATGACCGGTTGCATTCAGCTGCATCCAGCTTCCTGCATCATCTTTCACGAATCCCTTCACCCGGAAAATAACGCCACATTCTGGATCCTGCATCATCTTCGCAACCTGCGTCTTCAATTCATCTGCAGAAATTTTCAATTCCATAAAATACAACGAATCAAAACCTTTTTTTCTCATCCAGCTCCATCTTCCGATAATTTTCTGCAACATAACCGCTCTTTAAGATCTTATCAAAATCCTCTTCCGAAGCTCTGCTCCATCTTTTCTCATGATTTCCCGATCCAGCCTTCGCTTGCACTGAACCTGTTCAAGCGCTCTGTTCAAATGTTCAATTGTATTTTCAATCTGTTCTTTTGTTGCTTCTTCTGCCCTGCTGAGGATGATGCTTCCTGCATTTGCAGCCTCGGACGCAAGCAGATAGTCTGCTTCTTCTGACAATTCCGGCTCCAGTTTTGCGTCAACGATCGTAATCACATTGCCAATCTCATACCACTTATCCAGTGGTTCATCGTGAAGAACGTCAAAAAATTCGTCTACATCATAAATCCCGGACGGTTCAACAATTACTCTGTCATATCCGCACATTCCCATTGCAATCAGCTTCGTCCGGAAACGCCTCCTGTGCGTCTCTTTGTCGCACCCACCGGAAATCATTTCAAGCTCACAGTTATCTCCCATCAGGTCTTGCAAAAGAAGCATATCTACATTTACCGCACCAAAATCATTCTCAAGGATGCCAATGCTCATTCCTTTATCCAGAAGATATTTTGCATATTTTTTAATAAACGTTGTCTTGCCGGAACCTAAGAAGCCGGTGATTAAATCTATTTTTACCATCGCTAATCTTCCCCTTTGATTTTTTAGTTCTTCAAAAATTTTCTGCTGTAATTTTACTTCCTTCTCTCTACTTTTAAGATAATAGCATATTTTTTTAGTTTCTTAAAGGAACTCAAATAAAGAACTCAAACAGAAACTTAAATTTTGAGTTCCCATTTGAGTTCTTTTCATTTTTTCTAAAAAATCATTTTCCTTTTTACTTTTCTTCTTTCTTTATCCCAGCCTTCTCCAGAATCCCGTTCCACATCTGCTCTCGCTTTTTCTCCCGTTCTGCCTTTCCGTCATTCCACTTCTGTATAAATGCCATCTGTTCCAAATCATCTCGCTCTTCCATAAACAGCCTCTCTTTCTTACATTTATTCAGATGAATTATTTCCTGTACCTGACTATTATATGCGTGTCCGCAATGATTCTTTCCACTTTGCACGTTATATTTATAAGCAAGAAAAATCAGGTATCACCCCCGACACCTGATTTTCTCTCACTTATTCACTCTTTAATTTTCTCTTCTTTCTTCCCCATATATACATGGACAGTACAATCGCCACGCAATCCGTAAGTGCCTGTCCGTAAATGACTCCGTTTAATCCGAACAATGCATTCAACAGATACAGTAAGGGAATCAGCAGAAGTCCCTGTCGGAGCACCGACAGAATCGTTGCTGGAAGTGCATCTCCAGTAGACTGCATGCAGTTCATATTTACAAAAAGGATTCCGATAAACGGTCCGGAAACCATATATGCGACCAGCATTTTCACGCCATAATATATAACGTCTTTATCGTTAATGAACAGGTGGATAATTGGTTCTCGAAAAAAGAAAAATAATGCCGTCGCCAGGATTCCAACGACCAGACAGCATTTTTTCGTAAAACAGTCCACTTCCATAAAACGTTTCTGATTGCCTGCCCAAAATTGTAACCCATCAGCGGCTGCACGCCGTTGGCAAGTCCCATTTGAAGGAAGGTAATAAACATATTTGCCTTGAATACAATTCCAATCGCCGCCACCGGTGCATTTCCGTACTTGACCAGAATCTGATTCAGCACGATCGTTGATACACTCATCAGTGCTGAAAAAATTGCGGTCGGAAAACCAATCGAACATACCCTTGATAAACCTGCTCTCCGCATTTGAAATACTTCGGACTGACGGAAAAGCTTTTACTCTTTTCATGAAATACCAGAGATAATAAATGCTTGCCAGAATATTGCCGATCGTTGTCGCAATCGCAGCCCCTGCCGCCCCCATTCCAAGTCCGCTGATAAATACCGGATCCAGAACAATGTTGGCAACTGTACCGATCATACTTCCGATCATCGCCTCACTGCTTGCACCTTCCGCACGAACGATAAAGCTTGACGCTGCTGACCAGATGATAAATGGTGCACCATAGGAAACGTGAAATGTATAACCTTTTGCCATCTCATAAGTCTGACTGTTCGCACCAAATGTGTAAAGGATCGGTTTCATAAAGAAAATCAGGATCAAAGCAAATAAAATTCCGACGATCAGTGATGCATAGGTTACAAATGCCGATGTATTCTTTACCCGTTTCTCATTTTTTTCTCCCATCGCCATAGATGCAACGGCACTTCCACCCATACCAAACATAATTTGCAAATGCCATCAAGATAAAATAAATATCGGATTGGTCAGACTGACCGCTGCTACCTGCAGTGGATCCCCAGTCTGTCCAACAAAAAAGGTGTCTGCCATATTGTAGACAACCGTGACCAGACTGCTGATCACGCTTGGTATTGCCATCTTTGCAACGGCTTTTGACACCTTCATACTTCCCATCAGTTCATTTTCATTCATCTGTCCGTCCTCCGTGCTGTTTTTTTCTGCCTGCGTTTTTCTTTACCGTATTCGCAGGAAAGGTATCCAGATTCTGCAACATTTTCTCTGCGATCCGCAGAAATTCCTGTCGTTCTTCTTTTGTCACTCCCTGCAACAAAATCGTTTCCGACTCTTCGATCTCACTCTTAAGCACAGCTTCTATCTGCTCTGCTTTTTCAGTAAATACGATTTTCTTATATCTTCCATCATTTGGATCAGTCTCTCTTTTTATCAGTCCATTTTTCTCCAAAGATTTCAGTGTCTCTGTTGCCGTGGAAGGACGAAGTCCGAATTCCTGTTCAATATCCTTCTGATAGACAGATCTGTTCTGAGATTCTACTAAAATATAATTTAAAATATTCCCCTGTGCACCGCTGATACCGATTGTTTCCTGGATTGCCTGGATCGTCTACGGAGACGGTTGGAAATCTGATTGATCTTCTTTCCTGTCTGCATGATACCCTCCCTTTGCCTTATGATATTTTACTTTATCATTTTTCGCATTAAATACTTCGTTTCCTAAGTATTTTAGGAAGATTTTAAAAAAAGTCAATCAAAAAAAGAGACAGCCCATCATTTTGACAAGCCATCCCTTTTCGTCATATTTTATAAATCTTAAGCTTCAGACTCTTTCTTAGCTCCAAAGTAAGCCTTCAGAGAATTGATCACAATAACAAGTCCGAGTGCCATCAACAGAACTGCGATGATCAGCTGAAGTCCTTCTACAAGGAAAGTAGCGGAACCTGCTGCATATGCTTTTACAAGTCCGATGGTTCTCTCTACCAGTGCGGTTCCTGTTACACAAAGCATGATGATCAGCGGTGCGAACAACATCTTGTTGCTTCTTCCTGTTACCTTCATGAATACACAAAGTGTTACAAGTACAAGTGCTGACAGTAACTGGTTTGCTGATCCGAACAGTGGCCAGATATTTGCATATCCGATACGTGTCAGAACGTAAGCACATAACAGAGTCACGATTGTTGAGAAATATGTATTGCAAAGGAGTTTTCTCCATCCTTCTGCATGTTCCATATCATCTACACTGAAAAGTTCCTGGAAACTCATACGTCCGATACGTGAAACAGCATCCAGACTGGTAAGTGCAAGTGCAGATACACACATGGTCATGAAGCACTGTGCGATGTAAACCGGAATACCGAACATTTCAAAGAATCCTGCAACACCGCTTGAGAATACCTGGAATGGTGTTCCGGCTGCCGGTGTTCCGTCTGCTGCTGCAGCTGCACCAGCTACACAAAGTGCGAGGACTGCAAGAAGACTTTCCAGAACCATGGCTCCATATCCAACCTTCAGCATATCTTTTTCATTGGATACTGTCTTTGAGGAAGTACCGGATGAAACCAGGCTGTGGAATCCGGAAACGGCACCACAAGCTACCGTAACGAACAGGATTGGGAACATATCTCCTAATGTGTCGTTGTGGAATCCTGTAAATACAGGAAGGTTCATTGTCGGATGTGCAACTAAAAGTCCAAGTGCTGCTCCGGCGATCATTCCGATGAACATATAAGTCGTCATTGCATCACGAGGCTGTTTTAAAAGCCACATCGGAAGTACTGCTGCAAAGAAGATATATACAAATGTGATATAAGTCCAAGTATCTTTACCTGCTGTGATCGGTGCAAGCATACCAAGAGCAAGCGCTGCTACTGTAAGTACAAGACCAAGAACTGTTTCTTTCCATCCGCGGAACTGGAATTTTTTCTGCACCAGACCAAATACCATTGCAAATGCAATGAATAAAAGGGAAATAGTTCCTGCAGCTCCGTTTGTCTTTGCTGCATCTGCAAGTTTTAAAGCTCCGTCGACTTCTGTATACGCATTGAATGTACCTGCAACCATATCTGCAAATGCTGCGATAACAAGAAGTGTGAACAGCCAACAGAACAACAAGAATAATTTTCTACCGAATTTACCAATGTATTTCTCGATCAGAAGTCCCATAGACTTTCCGTCATTTTTTACACTCGCATATAAAGCTCCGAAATCTGTTACCGCACCGAAGAAAATGCCTCCGATCAGTACCCACAGTAAAACAGGAAGCCATCCAAATACAGCTGCCTGAATGGCGCCGGTAACAGGACCTGCACCTGCGATTGACGAAAACTGATGACTGAATACTGTCCAGCCGTCTGTCGGAACGTAATCCTTTCCATCTGCGAATTTCTTTGCTGGTGTCTCTGCCTTTGGATCGATTCCCCATTTGTTAGCAAGCCAGCGTCCGTAGAATACATATGCACAGCAAAGTAAAACGGCTGCGATCAGTACAATAACTAATGTATTCATACTTATCCCTCTCTTTCTCTCTTCCAGTAAAAATTGTTTTATATAGTATTTTAATTTGATAAGCTTTTATCAAATTGCCATAGTGGTGTTTTACCCCTTTAAAGGGCGTTTGTCAATGGATTTTCGGCATTTTCGGCACGTTTACACTATTTTTTTAGAGTATGCTCTGTTTTTTGTGCATTTTTCCATACTCCGCGTTACAAAAACATATGACCGCTTCTCGAAAGCATTCCTGTAATATACAATTTGTCCGTGACACCTGCATCTGACTCCAGAATATGAGACTCCAGAATATGACCGGATATATTTTTATATTGATATTGACATTTTTTCCCAACCGAACTATACTGAATTTTGTAAATGAAACGGGGAGCTTGTTTGACAGGCTGAGAGGAAGTTCAGAACTTCGACCCATATACCTGATTTGGATAATGCCAACGTAGGAACGTATATTTTGATGATAACGGGAGATACATTGGTATCTCTCTTTTTTTTGATATACGGCGTCAAATACCATCAGCATACTCTGATGATATTTGAGAAACAGGATTTCTTATAATAATATGAAATGATACCAGGGTCAAAAGGTCAGAAAGCTGATGCAAGCTTGCTTGCAAGAGGATTTTTGACTCTTGACCCGCCAAAACATGAGTAAGTAGCCATTTTTCAAAGAAAAATGAGCGGATTACGAATGTTTTTGAGGATTGCGAGAGTGCAAAGCACGTAGCAATCTGGTATCAAAGGGGTCAAAATACCTTTTGACCCCAACATCATTCTGATACAAAAATGCGCCTGTGATCATTACCCGCAACATCTTCCCTGTATCACAGTGCACATCCCGCCGGAGGCTTTCTATATCCGGAAATAAATTTCCGGATATAGAAAAGAACCTCAGACTTAGAGTAGCATAATTTCTGCTTCTTTCCAAGTCTAAGGTCCTTAAATTTCTATAAGAATTTTATATGTATTTTCTAAACTTCAAATAAAAGATCTCCGTAAGAAGCATTGGCCATACTTCTTTATCCACGATCATTCCAGTTCATCTACCGGTGTACGGAGTCCTTCCATAGCCGGAACTACGCTGAAGTGATAGAATTCAGACTGTACTTTTCCTTCTTCTTTTCCTGCTGCTTCTTCTGTGACTGCTTCCAGTTTCTTAAGGGCAGCCTTTGTTTCTGTCAGAAGCCCTGAGATGTCAGCAAGCATTTCAGCCTGTACAGATGCATCTGCTCCGGCTTCTTTTACTGCAAGAACCGTATCTGCAAGCTCTTTTGTATATTTTACAACTGCAGGAATGATCTGTTTTGCAGCAATATCGATCATGGCCTTTGCTTCGATATTGATTGCCTTTGCATAGTTCTCGTATTTGATCTCTGCACGGGATTCCAGTTCTGCCTTGGTAAATACACTAAATTTTCCGAACAGTTCTACCGCTTTGTCAGTTGTCAGTGCCGGGATTGCTTCTACCATGGACTTGATATTCGGAAGTCCTCTCTTTTCTGCTTCAGCTACCCATTCGTCAGAATATCCGTTGCCGTTGAAGATAATTCTCTGATGATCTGTCAGATATTCTTTGATCAGGCTGTGTACAGCTGTATCAAAATCATCTGCTTTTTCCAGGACATCGCATGCCTCTGCAAATGCCTCTGCTACGATTGTATTCAGTACTACGTTTGGTCCTGCAATGGAATCGCGGGAACCTACCATACGGAATTCAAATTTATTTCCGGTAAATGCAAATGGTGAAGTTCGGTTTCTGTCGGTTGCATCCTTTGTAAGATCCGGAAGGGTTGTTACACCTGTTTGCAGCTTTCCACCATTCAGGCTGTGTGTTGCCTCACCTGTACTGAGAAGCTGTTCTACAACGTCCTGAAGCTGTTCTCCAAGGAAGATAGAGATGATTGCCGGCGGTGCTTCGTTTGCTCCAAGTCTGTGGTCATTTCCCGGATCGGCAGCCGATTCACGAAGCAGATCTGCGTGTACATCAACTGCTTTCAGGATACATGCCAGTACCAGAAGGAACTGTACATTTTCATGAGGTGTCTTTCCCGGATCCAGCATATTGATTCCGTCATCTGTTGTGATAGACCAGTTGTTATGCTTACCAGATCCGTTGACTCCTGCAAACGGTTTCTCGTGAAGCAGACATTTCAGTCCATGCTCGCATGCTACCTTTTTCAGTGTCTTCATGATGATCTGGTTATGATCCACTGCAATATTGGCCTCTGCATAGATCGGTGCAAGTTCGTGCTGTGCAGGTGCCACTTCGTTGTGCTGTGTCTTCGCTGCAACGCCGAGTTTCCATAATTCTTCGTTGACATCTTTCATATAGGAAGCAACCCTCTGACGGATCGTTCCAAAGTAATGATCGTCAAGCTCCTGTCCTTTCGGTGGCATTGCTCCGAAAAGTGTACGTCCTGTGTAAATAAGGTCTTTTCTCTGTAAGAATTTCTTTGCATCAACAAGGAAGTATTCCTGCTCCGGTCCTACAGAAGGTGTTACTTTCTTTGATGTTGTATTTCCGAACAGACGAAGCAGTCTGATGGATTCTTTGTTGATTGCTTCCATAGATCTGAGAAGCGGTGTTTTTTCATCCAGTGCCTCACCTGTGTAAGAGCAGAATGCTGTCGGGATGCAAAGGATCGCTCCGGCTGCATCTTTTCTTACAAATGCCGGTGATGTACAATCCCATGCTGTATATCCTCTTGCTTCAAATGTAGCACGAAGTCCGCCTGACGGGAAAGAAGAAGCATCCGGCTCCCCTTTGATCAGTTCTTTTCCGGAAAAGCTCATCAGAACCTTTCCGCTTGGAAGCGGAGCTGAAATGAAGGAATCATGCTTTTCAGCAGTAACTCCTGTCAGTGGCTGGAACCAGTGTGTATAATGGGTTGCACCTTTTTCGATTGCCCATTCTTTCATCTCATGTGCAATTACATCTGCTGTCTCAAGATCCAGCTCTTTTCCTTCTTCAATTGTCTGTTTTAATTTTTTGTATACTTTTTTTCGGAAGTCTCTCCTGCATTACTGCATCGTTAAAAACATCTTCGCCAAAAATTTCTGCCACGCTTAACCATTCACTACTCATAATTACCTTCCTTTCTCTAACGCAAAAAAACGAGGAAGCTCCACTTTGTGGAACTTCCTCGTTCATTGTGAT
>ENA-OQBT01001273-OQBT01001273.1-human-gut-metagenome-genome-assembly--contig:-NODE-1273-length-10347-cov-15.119276_pt1 | contig 10347 bp, 15 predicted proteins | sample MGYA00242749_ERZ504557 | MGnify/ENA primary metagenome ERZ504557 (study PRJEB26092, sample SAMD00036243) | human gut metagenome | host: Homo sapiens | study: EMG produced TPA metagenomics assembly of... | reverse complement strand
ACTATATGTCACCAAATGACTATGAAAAATTATATGCAAACTACAAGAAAAAGGCAGCTTTGATTGCTGGATAACTGATTGATAGAAACCTCAATTTAATTTGTACTCAAACTTGACATAGGACCAACTGAGTATCTTCAATCGATTAAGTGGTTCTCAAATGCCAGTATATTCAGCACCGAACGCCGTTACCCAGTGTCATCCTGAGTACCTCGACAACGTCCTGCCATGGAACGAAATCATCCAGCAAAACTGCAAATGAAACATTTAAGCTCCACTGCTCACGCAGCGGAGCTTTTTTTGGCGTACATATCAGTTGATAACAAAAAAGTAAGTCATCAAGTCGACGAACTATACACCAGCTGATGTAGTGCTTACGCATTAGCTATTATTATCTGCTTTTTTTGCTATGAATATATCATTCGTAAAATACGAACCACGTAGATGATTCATATGCAACAATCGATAATAGGGAATATTCGTAATAATAATTTTATCATCAGCTTCATAAGAAATATATCCAAACAATACTAAAATTGGATTTAAATAAAAAAGATTTAGGCGTACATAAAGTAGCCAAACTAAAAAAAACAGAAACAGATTCGCTACTATAGTTTCGGGCTTGTTGGTATCAGCACTAACTAGCGGGATAATATATGTAAAAATATAACTTATTACGCTGTCTTTGGGCATCCGAATAATACGGAAATCGATAGAATTCATAGCCGGTAATTGTATAAATAATATCAATGTCATAATAGATATTCCAAAAAATATTGAGATTATTATAAAAAACAAATAATTTCCTGCCAAAAAAGAATCTTTTAATGCCTGTAAGTTCATTATTATTAAGAGTATATATAAAGGAAAAAAGGATAAAATAAACATCATAGATTTTCGCATGAAATTCATTTTATCTATTCCTTTCCTATTTACGCCATTCGATCGATTCCTTGGCGATGATTTACCGTACTGACATAGTAAGCATCACGGATAATGCGCAGAATTTCCATCAAAGTTTGCTTGTCATGACCTGGGTAGACAATTTTTTCTTTATTATTATAATGACTTATCTCGAGATCCAAATCAAATAGTTCGATGGTTTTCTTAATAGAATTAAAATCTGTGAAGACATTATCTAGTAAAGCGGGTTCTGAGCTAAGTTTTGCAAGCGTTTTCTGGATACGAAGATCGTTTAGACAATCGTCTTCAAATTCGTCGAAATTTTCGATTCCATTCTTCTCACGCAACTTGTTTAGTGCTTTAACAGCTATCTCATTATATTGTTCATTCATCTTAAATATTCGTTCTGGTGCTATATGATTAAAGATGAAAGCAGTGTCATCAATTACAATAATATCAACTAGTCCATCAATTCCAATCAGTTTTGAATCAAATTCTGTAAATGCGCCGTTAAGAAATCGCCCAAAGAATCCGTTAGTATGCAATTTCTTAAATTTTGTTGTACGTCTAAATAAATAAATGACATGCTGTGATGTTGGAGACCGTAGGCATAGTGTATAAAATGTCAATTTATCTGGATCAACATCTTCTATAGAACAGATAGCTGTTTTAAAATTATCTATTAAATCATTAAATTTATGTATTTGACTAACGGATATTTTTTCTACAACATCATCTAATTGGCCAGTTGGATTAAAGTCAGCAATCTGGTAGCTAGAAAAATTACGTATATCTGTCAATATTAGATCAAGAATATCATCTTTTACAGAATTCGATGTATTGGGTGCATAACTTGTATACCCAGAACGACTTTTTTCTGTAAAGTAAAGTCTCGTTTCAATATCATTCAAGTCTTCAATACATTTGCGGACATCATCAACACACGATATTTTTTTTGCCGTGATATTCTCAGAAAGAAAATCTTTGATTTGCTCGGGAGAATTCATAGATAGTATTTTCCTTTCATAGTTGTCGATGAAGCCTTTTTGTAGGATGGATTTACAATCTATGTGCAACAGCTCCTAGACAACCAAATTACAATGACACATAGACCGCTCTTTTATAATGGTGTTTGAAAAGGACTACCCATGAAAGGACGAGGCTATGTACACTACACACATCTTACACCATTTAAGAGCAAAAAGATACTCATTTTTTTGAGGATGGAAAATTTGTCACGGAGATTGTCCATCTGATGAAGCAAAATAAGTCGATCATCTCGCGTGCTCTTCGCCACAATGCGCCTCCTGCTGACCAATCTACGACATACTTCCCGTTGACTGCGCAATACAAGCAGCGCAGTGAAGCCGGTCGCCCGCACAAGCGCAAAGAAGATGCTCCACTGCATGAAAAATTGTTCAGCAAAACTGCAAATGGACCGTCCAAGCTCCACTGCTCACGCAACGGAGCTTTTTTGATACGCATCTAAGTGCTAACAAAAAGGTAATCCATCAAGTCGACAGATTATTCACAAGATGAGTTATCGCTTACATTTTTCATAGCAAAACTCACCAATCTATGAGGTTAAGTTAACTGAAACCATGCGCATAATGTAATGATGTTAGATGCCTGAATTCCAGACGAAACATTATCTCATAAGGGGTTCAAAATCCGTGAAATTTAAGCCAGTTAATTCTTGGTTTGATATTTTATGCGAATAACGATTTCGAATATATTCAGTATATCCAGGAAAATCTGGATATATCGTTCTCGCGTGGATATTACAAAATCGTTTAAGATCTTCTGCTATTCCAGGTTTGTATTTTGCTGGTATTTCTATTCTTTTATTTTCTACTTCTATATTAATATGATAGAATTTATAATAATCCCAAATCCAGCTTTTCCTCAACTTGGCCAATACATCATGAATTATTGAATATTCTTTCTCAAGCCGTCTTTCATTATTGTCCATATAAAAAAAGAAATCTGTATTCCATTCATCTCTTTTATGACTATCTATATATGCTTTTTTTATTTTCTCATATCCACGTTTTATTTCTTCTGACTTATTATTCATCTCACTATCACTAGGCTTATTCCGCAAAATATCCATGAGCTCATTCTCAGTTTTTTTAGCTATATCCGTTTTGCTAATATCCAAATGTAGCGAAAATAATCCTGCTTGCGCTTGGATACGTTCATTGGATTTTGTAACGCAAAAGAACATATTTTTATCACAATGAAGTAGTCTAAACAGATTCATTTCTTCTTCAAAAGTATTTTCATTATGATATATTTTCTTCAAATAACGAGAAAGAGTTTTAGTTTCCTCTAAATCCGGTTCATAAATTGTACGAGGATAGGCTACAATGACCTCTCCATCATCATCAGGATTTTGTTCCACTACAAAATAAAGTGCGACTAATGGATTATATGTCCAGTCTAGCAATTTAGTAGGAATCATATAGTGTTGCATATTTACGACAGCATCTATGAAATTTTCTGTTTTAATCGTATCATAGTTATGTTTATAACCTTCCAGCCAAATATCCTGATAATCACCACTTTTCAGTTCATTGCGATCGCCACTCGATAGCAACTTCCATTCTTTGTTGCTATGGCCTCGAAAGACAGCAGTTCTTTCATTAGTTAAGATATCGCGTAATGTTTTGATATATTCTTCTACTGATTCTACACTACATGTTTTTTTATTGCTAGCAACCAAAATATCACCCCATCCAACCGTAGGCACTAAACACTTTATAACCAATCTGGTTTATATTTCTCGCATGCCATTTCTGTTCCTGAAATCCAATCAGCAATATCTTGGAGCTTCTTGGCTAATTCGCTCACTGTCATCTCATGTTCATCTGCCATATTCCACAAATATTCAAATGCTTCATTTACACCTGATTCATAATAGAAAATATAATCATGTCTTAAGTTTTCCAAAATTTTTCCTTCGCCATTTTTCTTTGAATCTCCATTAATAGCAATTGCTTGTATAGACCACCCATTAATTGTTCTTTTTATCCTATAGCAATCTCTATGTCCCCATCTGCGGTATACACAGAAAAATTCATATCCTGATCTAGATTACAGTCTCCCTTAAAAGATGGCTCCCATTTTTCTTCGTTCTTTATCCATTTCACAAGGTCCTTAAGAGTATAGAAATTATTATAATACTCAGAAATCCCCTCTTCTGGTATAAGCTCTTCCTGTTTTATGTATTCACTTTTATAAACAGGCAGACTTCCCCAGTGAAGTACAGAAATTGTATTTTCATAGTCTATCTCGTTTTTGAAGTTTTCAAAAGCATCCGTTTCATACGCTCGAGGATTCTCTTCAACTTTTTTAAAATACGCCTCACATTTCCTTAAAAACTCTTTTTTTGTGTGAGAGTAGTCTTGTTCGGCATTATTATGCTGTTTAAAATAAGATTGCAAGTCTTTTTTTATTTCTTTTTTAAACATATATTTCGGTTCACTTCCATCAAAAATTTTAGTAATATACGTACAAATATCTTTTTTACGGAAATAGAATTTCTGACGTATTTGATTTTCCGAGTATGCCTGTTCCACAAAAGATGTATCTACTTTACCCGACCGAAGCATAAGTCTTACAATCTGGATTTTCAAATTTCTAATATGTGCTTCAGCCAACAAATCCTTGCTAGAATTTCCCATTGACATACGTATCTCCTCCAATACCAGATTTCTCATCAAATTAATTTAAAACAGGATTATTTTCATTTAGCCACTAGGGCAGAGCCTCTCCCATATATACGATAATAAATCATTTGCTTTAAATCAAGATACAAAGATTTCACGTTGCAGCTTGGCAAGGTTCCCAATTCGTCGATTGAAACCTTGACTGGCTTAATACATTCAGCTCATTGGCTACGTAGCATCTTCTTTAGATTGGCTGCTACAAGCCATAGCATCGTCAATTTTACGTGCGGCATTATCAGAATTCATATCGTGATTGTTACACGTCTTGCTCGAGCGCAAGACCTCTTTCAGCTGATTGCACTCCTCGTTCGTCAACATAATTTTATACTTCCAGCTGCGTCCACTCACGATATAGTCCCCATGCTGATAATCATATATATATGCCTATTATATCAGAAAGGGTTAAGTAATGTATATATGAAAGTGGTTCTAAGCGGTGTCACCATATTGTGGAATTTTTTTAATGAAAAAAGGACCTTGGTATGAGTGTTACATAATATGCCAATAGCCACCATGTTCTATAAATCGCATCCAGAGTATCCGGATATCCGGACAATCTGCCGCTGGCTGTTCCTTCTACGAGGAACATATGCCGGATTTTCTTATAATCTTCTATATTGATAATCATCTTGTTTCCATGCCTTTCCATTTGATTGTTCTAATCAAATTAGTCAGGATGGAGTAGTGAGGTAGCTCACTTTTTCGTAATCACGAATGCCTAAAATGACTCACTTATATATTATCATTCACAATATATAGCCAGACCATCCAAGTACACTATAAATACTGACCAAACCGAATCCCGATAACTTATGAGTAAAGCACAGCATAAGTTACCGGGATTTTTCTATCTACCAATTTATTTAACGCTTACTTTTAAACTTATTCTATCCTCGACGCATCATCCTTTTAACAGCTACTACTCTGTTTTTATTTGCAATCATATATCCCAAATAAGCCACGGCATAAATGATGGTACACAGCCAGTTATCCAATAATACACTGGTAGTAATGAATATAGCTGCCATGAATAGTTCAGCTAAGATTGCTTTTTTTAATTTCAGTTGGAGTATATGCTCCATGTAGTGCTCTGCCATTTCACAACGAAAGGCATAGAGGAATACGATAGAGAAAACGGCTGCATTCAAATTGTGCAAAACTTCGATAGTCAAAAAAGTTACGATAGCTGCTACACCAACGCTAATCAGGTTGATTTTCAGCATCAAAGCTTCTTTCCGAAGACTCTTCAGATAGGTGTTGATCAGCAAACTGACCTTGCTTTCAAAGAGGCAGACCGGGAAAAGGACAGACATGTAAATCAAGCTATCTGCATATTTCGGTAGCCACCATGATAATATTTCCTTGATAGGATAATAGAAAATCAGCCGCGGTAAGCCACTTTAGACGGCATGTAGTGGGACTGGTCTTCACCGTAAAGTTCGCCGTAGAAGGTAACACCGGCAGGCTCAAGCGGAAATCACCGCCGGCGATATCGTCCCAGCGGTCCTGGTCGGCGTCATCGTTACGCCCATAGAGCCAGTGGCCCCAGTCAGAACCATCCAGTCCATTGCCCTTACCGCCGAGCATGGACAGGCGGGACAGACCGAAGGTGAAGTACGATGTCGGCGAAAAGTCGGCGCGGATGCCGATGAGACCAGCATCATCGTAATCTTTCAGCCCACGGGCACGAGCACGGTCGGAGCGGTCGCCTTCGAGGAAGCCGTAGAAGAGATGGACGTCAGCTTGGCCGAGAAAGCGGAAGAAACCGCCTACTTTCTGCGGTTCAATGAAATGAGCTTGAAGCGTCGTCAAGGGCCGCATGTTATCGCCCAAGGCGAGGTTCCCCGTTTCGCCCTGTCCCCAGGTCATAGCCTGTTTGCCGGCTTCAAAAGCCAGATGCCGGCCCGGGTCTTGATATAGCCTTCTTCTAAGCTGGCATTGAAATCATTATCCTTGTCATAGCTGAAGCGGGGCCGCAGGGCGATAGCCGTTTCATGACCGATGTTCCCGGAGATTTCGGCTTCCAAGATGCCATTGCCGTCGCGGCCGTATTTATAGCCATTGCGATTGGCGCCAAAGGTCTGCCAGCCCGCATTAGTAGTATGACTGCGATCAATATGGCTATAGGAATGGCGCGGCGTATCTGAAAGCTGGGCTGCTGCCGTCAGCGAGACCGAACGGAGTTTCACCGGATCATAAGCCTTTTCCCCGCGCAGGTCGCCACTTCCGGCGCTACGTACTGCGCCAGGCTTCGACTTCATCGGACAAGTATTTTGGCATAGGCTTGGTCTGGGCCTTATCCTGAGCCTGGACGACCCATTGAGCCATCTGCATGCGGCTGTACGGTTTGGCCCCATTGGGCATCGTATCGAGATAGCCCATGGCACTCAATTTCTCGATATAGCCATAGTACGGGCTATCTACGGAAACGTTGGCCGTCGTCGCTGGGGCTGCCCAAGCTCCTGCCGTCATGCCCAAAGTCAGCACAAAAGTCGCCAACAAAGCCGTATTCATCTTCTTCATACTTATCCAACTCCACTTTATGATGAAACCAAATAAAAGATATACGTTATATTAATGTATATCTGCAAAAATCGTAACAAGTGATTACGTGTCCTTTATCACCTATTAATACTTTATAACTATAAAATAAAAGCCATCTTGCTGTCAAGTCCCTGATATTGTCTAAACTGTAGTCTAGATGACAAAAAACAGACAGATAATGTCTATCTGCCCGTTTTTTCGTATATATGCTTATTTTTATGCATCAACTGTATGTAATTCCATGTGAGCTACGGTGTCATTATCTTCGGCAAAGGTAATGATGCCCTTTACCTTTTCTTTTTTTAGCAACATAGGAATCCACGTCCGATCCCCCTTCCACATTTCATCATAAGGAAGGGCTGCCGGGTCAAACCATTGCGGTTCCATTTCTTCTGTTTCCTGGACAGTGCCCTGCCAGGTATGGAGGAAGTAGACGAAGCCGATGTGGTCCAGGTCCGGCGAGGCGGAAAAATGAAAATCGAGAAAGCCGACGAGTTCCAGATCTTCTTCCCGAGCGATGAGGCCCGTTTCTTCCTGGAGTTCCCGGACGGCGCACTGCAGGAAGTCTTCACCGGCTTCAATCTTGCCGCCGAAGCCATTCCACTTACTGACGCCGAAGCCGCGCTTTTTGCGGCCTAATAAAAGCTTCCCGTCCGAACGGACGGGAAAGCAAAGTGTCGTAGGACGCATAGTCGTCTTACCTCTTTTTATGGAAATATTCGTGTTCTTTCGACAATTCCTGCAAAATCGTTTCGATAGTCCAGGAAATGTTGTTCGGCGTCAACATCGCCTTGAGGGGCACGTTCTTCAGACGGCCCCGGCGGATGCTGCTCAAGAGCAGGTTGACGGCCTTGTTGTCAAAGCCACAGAGGATCAGAGCTTCCTTGGTCACAGGCGGAAGATTTTCGTCTTCGTTCATCTGTTCATGGACCTTGGTCTGTTCCGTTTCCTGTTTCATGGCTGCAATTTCAGCGATTTCATCGTCCGTCAGTCCCAGGACTTTGCCGACGGTTTCACTTTTTTCATCTTCCGTAACTGCTTTGACCTTTGATTTCGTCAAGAGGGCCAGGAGCTTGACAAGCTCCAGCCGTTCCGGTGTAAAGTTGACAGCTAACATCATACGATATGGCATTTATATCACTCCTTTTGAAGTAGGCTCGCGTAGCGAGCCCGTGGTTCGTGGTTCGTGGTTCGTGGTTAGTGGCTCGTGGCTTATCGCCTTCGGCGATGCGTTCGTCGTCATGCCTCCTTATAGGGGAGGTAGCCTAAAAGGCCGGAGAGGTTGGTTGGTCGTGGGCGCTTTGGGCGGTCCCTACGATGCTCCCCCTCAGGGGGAGCCATTTGCTAACCTCTAACTGCTAGCCACTAATCACTCAAAAGGGGCTGTCGCACATGCGACAGCCCCTTTTTTCTTACAAGCTTATACTAATTCGATGATTACCATCGGAGCAGCATCGCCCTGGCGAACGCCAGTTTTGATGATGCGAGTATAACCGCCCTGACGATCTTTGTATTTCGGTGCAATTTCGTCAAACAGTTTTTTGACAACATCTTCATCCATCATGTATGCCAAGACCTGACGGCGAGCGTGGAGATCGCCGCGTTTTGCGAGGGTAAGCATTTTATCAGCGACTTTGCGAAGTTCTTTTGCCTTTGCTTCTGTCGTTTCAATGCGTTCATGCTGGAATAAAGAGGTGACAATGCTGCGCAGCAAAGCTTTACGTGCGGAGCTGTCTCGTCCCAACTTTCTATAAGCCATCGTTCATCCTCCTCGAACTATTCTTCGTTACTCGATTTTAAATCGTAACCTTCTTTTTGCAACTTTTCAATGATTTCATCGACAGACTTCTTGCCGAGGTTGCGAATCTTGGACAAGTCATCTTCCGTCCGTTCTACGAGGTCGCCTAAGGTGTAGATGTTTGCACGTTTCAGGCAATTCGAAGCGCGTACGGAGAGGTCGAGGACATCAATCTTGATGTCGTTGAGGTCCGGTTCTTCCGGTACTTCCGGTTCTTCGCCATCTTTGTTGGTAAATTCAGCCAATGTGTCGTTGACTTTGGCGTCGGTGGCGATGTCCTGGAAGTAGTTCAAATAGCTGATCATAATGGATGCAGCTTTGGCGACGGCGTTTTCAGCAGTGATGCTGCCATCCGTCGTCACTTCAAGCGTCAACGAATCGTAATCCATTTCGTTGCCGACCCGGATATTGCCTACTTCGTAGTTGGTGCGCACAATAGGCGAAAAGATGGAATCGATGGGGATGACCCCGATCATATCCGTTTCTTTCTTGTTCTTCGTAGAAGGAACATACCCTTTGCCGCGTTCAATGTGGCACTGCATGCGGATGTTGGCATCCGTATCCAATGTGGCAATATGAAGATCCGGGTTTAAAATTTCAATGTCTGAGTTTACGTTAAGATCGTTTGCAGTGAATTCACATTCACCAGAGATATCGACGGTGATATCGAGTGCGTCAATATCATCATCCAAGAATTTCATCCGCACCTGTTTGAGGTTGAGGATGATTTCCGAAACATCTTCCCGGACGCCGGGGATGGTCGAAAATTCATGGAGCACACCATCGATTTTAATCGAAGTGATTGCTACGCCATCCAGAGATGCCAGGAGGACACGCCGCAAACTATTACCCAATGTGATTCCGTAACCCCGATCGAGAGGTTCACATACGAATTTTCCATAGGTACCGTCTTCATTGATTTCGACGGTTTTAACTTTAAACTTGTTATCATCGATCATTAGGAAAATCCTCCTATTTCAGAATCAAAACACCTTGGTTAATTATCTACGATTATACGCGTCTCCGTTTCGGCGGACGGCAGCCGTTATGCGGAATAGGAGTTACGTCTTTGATGGAGTTGACTTCAAGACCTGCAGCCTGCAATGCGCGGATAGCAGCTTCACGGCCGGAGCCCGGGCCTTTTACGAAAACTTCTACCTGACGGAGGCCATGTTCCATAGCAGCTTTAGCAGCCTGTTCAGCAGCCATCTGTGCAGCGAACGGAGTGCTCTTACGGGAACCACGGAAACCGAGGCCGCCGGCACTTGCCCAGGACAATGCATTGCCTTTTGCGTCAGTGATCGTAACGATCGTGTTATTGAAAGTAGAACGGATATGTGCTGCGCCCGATTCTACATGTTTCTTTTCTTT
>ENA-OQBT01001272-OQBT01001272.1-human-gut-metagenome-genome-assembly--contig:-NODE-1272-length-10352-cov-5.486455_pt1 | contig 10352 bp, 11 predicted proteins | sample MGYA00242749_ERZ504557 | MGnify/ENA primary metagenome ERZ504557 (study PRJEB26092, sample SAMD00036243) | human gut metagenome | host: Homo sapiens | study: EMG produced TPA metagenomics assembly of... | reverse complement strand
AATGCAATTGCGTATCTTACGCTTCAAGCAGACATCGGTAACCAGGCCGTATCCGGTTTCCGGGTCTACGCGCGGCATATTGCCGGCATCGGGATCTCCATTGGGATTGCCATTTTCTACGTCAAACAGGATGGTAAATTCATAGCGATTCTTAATGGGTTCGGACATCTTATTTTTCCTCCTTTTTCATATACCGTTTCTGGGTCTGATGGTAATAGCCTAAAATAAATAAGCCTTGATCGTTCAAATTCATCCGCGCCGGAATAGGCTGGCCATTCATCTCGATTTTCCCTTCCAATTCTGTGACCATTTTTTCCAGTTCAATTTTCAATCCCTTTCTGTCATTCAATTTGCGTAAATGGTGATTGGCCATTTTCAACAAAATTGGAAATACCCATCCCGGGGTCGCAGCCGCACTATTAAAAAATCGATCCTTAATCGTGCTATTTATTCCCTTCCGATTCTTTTCTGAGTCGGGAACCTTACCGCGTCCATTATCTTTTTCATGGGCTTTTTCCTGAATTTGTTCCAATACGGAGAACAGTCGGCCTAATACATAAGCCGTATTCGTACTTTCTTCATTCAATGCCACAGTTACTTCCTCTCCTTTCGGAAAATTCTTTAATAAACAAGCCTTGATGATGGCGGCTTTTTCGGCACTAATTTTATAGATATGCTTATCTTTATCATCCTGGTCTGCTTTGACTCTCAACATGACGCTATTGTATAAAGCCTGCGGGTAAGGCGTATCCGAGAGGATGCTGCGCATCACAGCCCCTGCCAGGAGCGGGGATGCTGCTTTATCTTTACTTTTTTTATTTACCGTTTCCCCCAACAGTCTCCATAATGCAGGTAGGCCCGATGACGCTGAGGCATAACGATTTCCAGTCTCTCATAATGTCTGCGCACATGGTCGATAAAATGACCGAATGTGTCCTGCAAGAAAAAGCGGACCGAAAGCCTTGCCGCATTGGGAGACAGTCCCAGGATATAAAAAGGCGTATCCGGGTGGATGGGGACACCGTGAAAATCAAAGGGCATCCCGTTTTGGATATGCGAAAACAAGGCATCCAGGGTCTCATCGTCGATGGCATCGTCATCTTCAAAAACGGCGCTATGAAGCAAATCCTGATAGGCTTCTTCCCCATCGGCTGCCCAATAGACAACGGTCGTATTGCCAATGACCTTACAGTGCTTTTCATCGGCAATAGCTGATTCAATGCCGTCGTATAGGCAAAAGCGGCATGTTCGCTGACAGGGGCATTATAGCACTGCCCCCCTGAATGACCGTATGATTCAAAAGCATCTGCGTTGAAAGATACTAAGGAAGCTCCTGAGGACTGAGCGCCGCGGACGCCTTTGATATTGGGATGGATGCGGGCAATGGGAGCTATTTTCCCCGTGACCAAACACTGCCCTTTGACAGCATCAGCAGATGGCTGATTATAATGGGCATCCCAGGCAGCCCTGATGGTTTCATCGTCTTTAACAAAGACACCTTCGACGGCATACATTACATTGGCTGTCAACAGGTTGGTGGCCAGATAGGGTTTCAACACGGGATGATTTTCTGCTGTTTCCGGCTTCCACGTCGTAAAGAACCGCTTCAATGCCTCTGCTGACGGCGTGTGGACAGCTTCTAAAATATCCAAATGATATTTTTTCATCGCTTCAAAACAAGCTATACTCCGTTTTTTCTCTTTTTTCCATTTGGCTGCCGCATCTTCTGCCATATCCGCTGTCTTCATGTCTTTAGGCAGCCCCAGACAATAAGCGGCATTGGCCCACAGGAACTGCGGCCGGATACCCGACGATTTTTTCACGCCTTCCGGCAGCATATGGACCGTAGGCACGGATACCGTCTTTTTCCCCCGCATCACTTCTTTTTCTAAGGATAGGATTCCGATGACTTCGCCCTGCTGATTCAGATTGACAGCATAGGAAATCTTATAGTCCCCCCACCCCGGCTTGGCAATAGCTCCCTGCCGGGCTAAGGTTTCATAATACGCTACCAACGATTGTAAAATCATGAGTGCACCTCACAATCCCGCAAATCCAGGACCCCATTATGTAAGGTCGCTTTGAAGAACATAGGCCGTATGTGCTGTAAATCGGAATAATCCATGTCATACAGCATATAGCCTAATTCCTTATCTTCCCCGGCATAGGCTGTCGGCACACTGTCAAATTCGTATTCCCGGAAATTGACAGGAAATTCCCGGCAGCCAAAATAAGGCGTATGATAACATTGTCCCCGCTTCAAGCGGCGGCGGATGATATCCTGGAACTTTCCAGCATTGTCGGAAGCATTGGCCTTATCGGTCAGTTCAAAATGCGCTTCGATGACATAATGCACCTTGCACAGTACCATAGAAGCCCGCTGCTGGATTTCTTCTTTCGTACTCAAATACAAGTCCACATTTTTCTTAGTCATCGCCTGCTTGGCCGCTCTGGCGCTGGCCTTTGCCTTGACTTCATTGCGGCGGATATTGGTGAACCGGATAGGACTGAGGACATAGATTTTATCAATAATCCATTTGAGTCCGGGATGCCAATAAATCGCCTCAATGATGCCTCGTGCCGCAGACGGCGTCATGACATCATAACTGACGCGTTCTGTTTTCATTTCCGGCCGGGAGAATAAGGCATAATCTCCCCAAACCTCTACTCGTATTGCCATATCATCATCTCCCTAATTTATAAAAAGATGCCTATTCCATCTTCCATATTGACGACGAGCCCTGTATCCGGATCATATGCTGCCGGATCCGTTAGTACGTACAATCCAAACTCCAACGCGTCCAGCTTATTCGTTTCCTCTAGTTTCCTGAACTGATTCTCATAGACGCCGACCATATATTGATTCGCCTTACGGAGTATGGACCGGTTGCAAACGCCGCTTCTCAATTGTGCCAGGATTTTCTGGTTGTCCAGGTCATCATCTATGGGAATAAAAACGGTCCGGCTGTCTTCTTCTATCAGTTTGAAATCTTTTGCAATCTCTGTAAAGGCCGGTTTATTCACTTCTAATCGTTTTAACACATCTTTACTGTCCAGCTGGTCTTCGCCAAGCGTATAATGGAGCTGGTCGAAATACGCTTTAATACTCTCTGCACTGGCTATGTCGCATGGTCCTTCGCCACCATCTGGGTTATTTCGATAGGACGCCGCACGAAAGCCGGAATCCGGTTCATAGGTTTAGGCAAATCATAAATAGATACGATGCTGTCTTCTGTCCGCTGTTTCCCCTCCCGATTACAGCGGCCGCCGGTCTGTATGATACTATCCAGGCCCGCAATTTCACGATAAACGACAGGGAAATCGACATCGACACCAGCCTGGATCAAGCTGGTCGAAATGACCCGGCAGGGTAAGCCCTTCTGAAGGCGCTGACGGATGATGGCTAAGACACGGCGCCGATGAGCCGGATACATGAAGGTCGACAAATGGTAACAGCCGTCGCCCGTCATCATCTGATACAAGTCCCGGGCATCCTTCTTGGAATTAGTGACGCACAGGACCTGCTCATGCTCTTTCAGCTGCGCCGCCAAGGATTCCAGGGAATCTACATCCATGAATCGATAAGTGACGCGCCTGAAAAATCCATACAAGCCTTGGGTATCCGGACAGATTTCCCGCACTTTCAGGCCTTCTCCGATCCGGGAAAAATACGTTTCCAAACTCGGCTGCGTTGCCGTACACAATACTGCCGTACAACGATAATTAGCCACCAATTCGCCAATGCTGCGGATGCAAGGCCGCAAATAAGGCTCAGGGAGCATCTGTGCTTCATCAAAGATGAGGACGCTATTGGCAATATTATGTACCTTGCGGCACCGGCTGGTCTTAGCCGCAAAGAGGGATTCAAAAAACTGCACATTTGTCGTCACAATGACGGGCGCATCCCAATTTTCAGTCGCCAGCTTTTTGCGGTTCAAGCCATCATCTTCCTTTTTGTCATCGTCGTAATTTTTATCGTAATCTTTATCGTAATCGACATTCATATGGTGTTCGATGACGTTACCATCCCCTAGAATATTACGGAAAATATCGGCAGTCTGTTCAATAATCGAAGTATAGGGGATGATATAAATAATCCGCTGTTTCTTGTATTTTATAGCATGTTTCAAGGCAAAAGCCAAGGAAGACAAGGTCTTACCGCCACCGGTCGGAACGGTCAGACTAAACATACCTGGCTCTTTTTCAGCCGCATCCAGACATTGCTGATAAATTTCCTGCCGTTTTTGATTGATAGGCGTAATGGGTTTTCCAAAAGTTGCATAATACGCGAAAAATAAATCGTGAAGTTCCTCCATCGTCGCGAATCCGCCGCGCTGCACTTTGCCATCGTTTACGAATCGCTCCGTATCCAAAAAATCGGCATCGACTAAACAGGAAAAAAGCATGCGGATGAAGAAGGAATAATAGAACTGGTCTTTTCCGTATAAAAAGGCCGGCGCCTTGCGAATCGGTACGGGTTCAGGCAGTTCCTGGCGATAAGCCGAATAGTCCAGTTTGCCCTTCAATTCTTTTTTCAGCCGCCCCATCAGGTACCGTCAGTAACGTCCGAGAATTTCGTTCCCATATTGAGGAGACCGCTGTGATGGCTGGCAATACAGAGAGCCAAAGGTACATTCTTTATTTTCTTCATCAGCAAGGCACCGGCTGTAGAATGATCGACCCGCGGCCCATCTTCCAGGATCCGTCGCTGGAAAGCCGCACTATATTTCCCGATGTCATGATATAACCCAGCCATCCTTCCCCATTCGGGCGCATCAAACACACTGGCAAATCGTTCGGCCAAAAGGCTGGTCCCTTTCAAATGGTCTATCAGCAGTTGCTGTCGTCCCTCTTCGCTAGTATGCCCAATATAGTTTCCCATCTTCATGCCCCTTTCCCTACAATTTTGTGAATTTTACAATTCGTTTTTGATATCTTCAGTATACTCCCTTTAGCCTGGATAGTCAATGTTATATTTCTGTAATGTTGATTAGTAAAATATCGCTTCTATTCCTTTCCCTTCTGCCGCCAATAGGCCGCTTCGACCGTGTCTTTTTCTACGCCTTCGCCTTTTTCCAGGGCATGGGCATAATTCTTCATGCCTTCCTTGTACCCGGAAGCCGCCGACCGGGCGAACCAATAGACGGCCTGGCAAAGGTCGTGGCGGACGCCGTGACCGTCGCGGTAGAGTACGCCCAGATTATTCTGGGCCGGCCCGTCTCCGGCCATGGCAGCTTCATAGTACCAGTGGCTGCCAGTTCCCAGTCCTGCGGGACACCGCGGCCCGTTTCGTAAAGGTATCCCAGGTTGTTCTGGGCAATGGCATTGCCCTTTTTGGCCGCCTGGGCATACCAGTAGGCGGCCTTGTCATAATCCCGCGGGCCGGCATAGCCGAACTGGTACATGATGGCCGTATTGCACTGGCCGTCGGCGTCATCATGGCGGGCAGCCCGGCCGTACCAGTGCAAAGCCAGTCCATAATCCTGGGGCAGGCCGTTCCCCGTTTCGTAGAGATGGCCCAGGTTGTTTTCGGCCGTGCCATACCCCTGATTGGCCGCCCGGCGGTACCAGTACACGGCCTGTTCCATGTCGGCATCCGTCCCCAGTCCGTGTTCATACTGATAGGCCAGGTTATACTGACTGGCCGCGTGTCCTTCCTGGGCAGCCCGGTGGTACCAGTACAGGGCCTTCTTATATAAAACATCTTTATATTCTATATCGGCATCGAAAGCTTCAAAGAAATAATCGTCGCCCATAACGCATTGGGCAAAGGCGTCGCCTTCAAACGCTTTCCGTTCTTTTTCATCCATAAGTGCGTCTCCTTCCTGACAGATTAAGTGTAGCGAAAGGCCCCTTCCTTTGTCAAATATATTTTTGACTTTTCTTCTTTTGACCTATTGACTTTTTGACTTTTAACGGTATAATGATACTAGAGCTTGAGGAAAGCTCCTAAGAATGATTACTTCCACCATAAGTAAGGAGGTCTTAATTATGGGAAACGAAAAATATACGCAAAAGGTCATCGAAGCCTTCCAGTCTGCCCAGCAGATCGCCGCGCTCCATTATAACCAGGAACTCTCATCGGTCCATATGCTCATGGGCTTGACGAAAGAACCGGAAGGCCTGCTCAACACGATTTTCTCGGAATGTCATACCGACGTCCCCATGCTCCAGGCCCGCTTGGAACAGTTACTGAAGAAGATTCCGTCCGTCAAGGGCTCCAGCCAGTTGTCCATGTCGACGGAAATGGTCCGTGTCATCGGCAAAGCCCAGCAGTTAGCCGACTCCATGCACGATGAATACATCAGCACGGAACACATCCTCATGGGTATCGTCAGCGAAAGCGACGACGAAGTCCAGCAGTTGTGCCGTGAATTTGGCCTGACCCAGGACAAAATCATGAGTACCATCAAGGCCAACCGCAAGGCCAACGTCAACAGCGATAACCCGGAAGAAAACTACAAGGCCCTGGAAAAATACGGGCGCGATCTGACTGCCGCTGCCCGCCAGAACAAACTGGATCCGGTCATCGGCCGTGATGATGAAATCCGCCGTACCATCGAAATCCTGTCCCGCCGTCGTAAGAACAACCCGGTCCTCATCGGTGAACCTGGTGTCGGCAAGACGGCTATCGTCGAAGGGTTGGCCCGCCGTATCGTCAGCGGTGACGTTCCGGAATCGTTGAAGAACAAGACCCTCTACTCCCTCGATATGGCTCCCTCATCGCCGGTGCGAAATACCGTGGCGAATTTGAAGAACGACTCAAATCGGTCCTCAATGAAATCGCGAAATCGGACGGCCAGATTCTCCTCTTCATCGATGAAATCCACACCGTCGTCGGCGCTGGCGCTTCGGAAGGCTCCATGGATGCCGGCAACATCCTGAAACCGATGCTGGCCCGTGGTGACCTGCGCTGCATCGGCGCTACGACCCTCAATGAATACCAGAAGTACATCGAAAAAGATGCCGCTTTGGAACGTCGTTTCCAGCCGGTCATGGTCGACCAGCCGTCTGTCGAAGACACGATCACCATTCTCCGTGGCCTGAAAGAACGTTACGAAGTCCATCATGGCGTCCGCATCCGTGATAAGGCCCTGGTCGCTGCCGCTGTCCTGTCGGACCGCTACATTTCCGACCGCTTCCTGCCGGACAAGGCCATCGACCTCGTCGACGAAGCCGCCGCTAAACTGCGTACGGAAATCGAATCCATGCCGACGCCGATTGACGAACTGCGCCATAAGATCATGCAGCTGGAAATCGAAGAACAGTCCCTGAACAAAGAAACGGACGACGCTTCCAAAGAACGGCTGGCTAAGATCACGGAAACGAAGAACGAACTGAAAGAAAAAGAAAGCAAGCTCAAAGCCCAGTGGGATAAAGAAAAACAGTCCATCCTGCGCACCCAGGGCTTGAAGAAAGAAATCGACGCCGTCAAGAGCGACATGGCCCAGGCCGAACGCAACTACGATCTGGCCAAAGCTTCGGAACTGAAGTACGGCAAACTGCCGGAACTGCAGAAACAGTTGAAAGAACAAGAAGCTTATTTGGCAGAACACCAGGATTCGCAGCTCCTCAAAGAAGAAGTCGGCGAAGAAGATATCGCCCAGGTCGTCAGCCGCTGGACCGGCATCCCGGTCACTAAGATGATGACCGGCGAACGGGAAAAACTCCTGCACCTCGACGAAACGCTGCATAAACGGGTCGTCGGCCAGGACGATGCCGTCCGCGTCGTCAGCGACGCCATCATCCGCGCCCGTGCCGGCATCAAGGACCCGAACCGTCCGATTGGTTCCTTCATCTTCCTCGGCCCGACCGGTGTCGGCAAGACCGAACTGGCCAAGACCCTGGCAGAAGCCTCTTCGATGACGAACGCAACATCATCCGCATCGATATGTCGGAATACATGGAAAAGCATACCGTATCCCGTCTGATCGGGGCTCCTCCGGGATATGTCGGCTATGATGAAGGGGGCCAGCTCACGGAAGCCGTCCGCCGTCGTCCGTACAGCGTCATCCTCCTCGATGAAATCGAAAAGGCCCATCCGGATATCTTCAACGTCCTGTTGCAGATCCTCGACGATGGCCGCCTGACCGATGGCAAAGGCCGTGTGGTCAACTTCAAGAACACCATCATCATCATGACCAGTAACCTCGGCTCTCACGAAATCCTCGAATCGAAGGACTACGACGAAGCCAATGCGAAAGTCCGCGAACTGCTCAAACAGTACTTCCGTCCGGAATTTCTCAACCGTGTTGACGACATCGTCGTCTTCAAAGCGCTCCAGAAAGACCAGGTACGCAACATCGCCGCTATCCTCTTGGAACGCCTCGGCAAGCGTCTGGAAAAACAGGTCAAGATCCACCTCACCTGGACCGACGAAGCCTTACAGGAATTGGCAGACAAAGGGTTCGACCCGCAGTTCGGTGCCCGTCCGCTGCGCCGCCTGATCACGCATACCGTCGAAACGGCCCTGAGCCGCGACATCATCGCCGGTACCATCCGCGAAGGCGATACGGTCACCATCGGCTACGATGGCAACAACTTCACCTTCACGCCCATGCGTGTCCATGCCGCATGAGCTAGTGGCTAGTGGCTAGTGACTGGCGCACAAAGGACTCGTTCCTGATGTAAAAAAAACATCGGGAACGGGTCTTTTTTTCTGTTTACATCGGCCCGAAAACAGTATATAATAAGCTGTAACTAAGTAACGGGTGGAGATTATGAACAACACATTAGGAAAACATGTACTCATCGATTTTTATAACTGCAAAGCGACCTTTACGGAAGCCGAAGACTTGCAGCCCTTGGTAGAGCGCGCTTTCGACCTCGTCGACGCGCCTGTCGAAGGGATTACATTCTTCCATATCGACGACGAACTGACATGCATTGCCGTTTCCGGCAACGCCCATATTTGTATTCACGCCTATCCGACCCTGTCCTACGTGGCAGTGGACATCTACAGTTTTAATATCGATCTCAAGACGAGCCAGATCATGAGCGCCTTGAAAGTAAACCTGCGCTCAGACCGCATCAAGGCGACGAGTATCCGCCGCGGCGATTTCGGCTCCATCCGCGACATGCGCCCGAAACGCAAGTCCAAGATCACTACAGCACGGCGCATGAAGAATACCGGCGCCCGTATCAAGAAGACGAGTGTGAAGATGTTCAACATCCTCCGTCATCCCCAGAAGGTACGCCGGTCGCATCGGACGACGAACAAGTAACACGTTTGCAGACGAAAGGGTTTGTTGGTCATGTATATGGTATCCCTGAAACAAGCTGCGGGCATTGCCCGGGAAGAAATGACGTCCCTCGACGCCATTACAGCGGAATTGCTCAATTTCATACAGTTGAAGAGCCAGCGCTTGTATATGCATTCCTTACAGGTCGCCAACTATAGCGTCAGCGTCGCTGCCAAATTGACGCTGCCCAAGAGTGAAATCGAACAGGTCAAATATGCAGCCCTCCTGCATGACGTCGGCCTGCTTTTCGTGTCCAATACCCTGCTGGCCAAGATGCCCTACCTCAATCGCTCGGAAAAGGCTCAGTACAAGCGCCACGCCGCAGGCGGCGGCAACATGCTGGAAAACATCCCCTGCTGCCAGGACATCGTGCCTTACATCCGCTATCACCACGAACACTGGGACGGATCGGGCTTCCCCAAACACCTGCGCGGCGCCAACATCCCCTTGGGAGCACGCATCATCGCCGTCGCCGATTACTACGACATGATCATCAATCCGTCGGCTGAATTCTGGGCCAAGACAAAAAAACAGGCCGTCCGCGAACTATTCAGCGCGTCGGGCCTGCTCTTTGATCCGGAAGTCGTCAAGGCTTTTATCGAAACATTAGGTTAATAACATTCGTAATCAAAAAGCGCTGTCGCACGAAGACAGCGCTTTTTTATGTAGTGCCCCCAATAAGTTAGACCCAAGTGTAGTAGCGATATTGCTGCTACACTTTTATCCAGACAGTTGTCTTTTCGTGACATGCTTTGAAATATATGTTCCTTCTTCAACGTTTTTACATAGTCTTTCATTTAGTACGCCCATCCCTGAGCCGAATTAGACCACCACACCTTGTCCGGTTTCCAGGTATTGCCCTTCTTGATACACATAAACCGCACTGCGTCACCACCATACATTTTTCCGCCGGCAAACCGGACCAGCCGCTTCCCTTCATGGAAATCGACATGAGCCGATAAATCTGCTGATTTCGGAACCGTCAAAAGAGCATGGTCGGTCCGTAGTTCGTAGGGGCGCCACGTGGGGCGCCCGCTCCAGTCTATGTACGATTTCCACGCCCGGTTTACCAGGAGAATCATCCAACGGTCTAACGAAGCACACAACAAA
>ENA-OQBT01001271-OQBT01001271.1-human-gut-metagenome-genome-assembly--contig:-NODE-1271-length-10358-cov-1.538950_pt1 | contig 10358 bp, 19 predicted proteins | sample MGYA00242749_ERZ504557 | MGnify/ENA primary metagenome ERZ504557 (study PRJEB26092, sample SAMD00036243) | human gut metagenome | host: Homo sapiens | study: EMG produced TPA metagenomics assembly of... | reverse complement strand
CCGCAGGCTCTCCCTGGGGACCGCAAGCTCGGTAGTCCAGGAAAATCATATCGCTGTCCGGCGCTGGGCAGTCGCAGATGGCCACACCGATGGCAGGATACTCCCACTCATCGATCATAAACTGGCTGCCCAGCTCTCCGCAGAGGGAGCAGCTCTTTTCTCGTCCGATGCCGAAAATGCCGGTGATGGCCACATGGTCATCTGCCAGCAGGTAGGTTCATCGCAGGGATAGCAGGTGTTCACCGGAATGCCGCCGTTGTGCTGCTTCATCAGCCAGATGTAGGCGGCGGGCAGCTTGTAGCCCAGTTCCTCCTCTACGCTGCGATCAGCTCATCGGAAGGCGGCTCACTGACATATTCTTTCAGTGCATACCAATTATCATCCCAGAAGTTGGTGAGGTCGAAGCCCTCAAATGGAGTATCACCGGGCACGAATTTGGCCTTCTTCTTCCGGCTGCGCTGGCGTTTCCGAATCTCCGCCTTACACTCCCGAATTACTGCCGGGGCATTTTCATCCTCCGGGTCCAACTCTGCCCACCGCTGAGCGTAGGGAATGGCCTTTTCCTCCTGGCCGTAGAGATACTGATAGCCATAGGCCATCCGCATATTCCACTCCGCCTTGTCCTGGCCTTCCTCCCGGACGGACTCCAGCACCTCAATGGCCCTCAGAAGGGCTTTGTCTCCCTTGGATTTCAAAGTACCTTCGTCATGGTCCCCGATGATGGCGTAGTTCTCCAGTGCACGGGCCAGGGCGTAGGCGGTGCGGTAGTTCCTCCAGTTCTCCGGGATGGCATTCAGTGCCTGGATACAGCGGGTGTACTCGTCTTCGTCGTTCCACTGCTCCAGCTGAGCGAAGAATGCTTCGGCGTTCTGTTGGGTGTAAGGAATATAGTCCATGCCCGTCAGCGTTTCGTCCAACTCATCATCCTGATTCTCAGTTTCTGTCCCATCATCTTGTTGCTTTAGGGGTACAGAACCGGCTTCACGGCGGAAGGTGTGGAAGATGGCCCATGGGATGTCCGTGCCTTCAAAGAACTCTTTCGCCATGTTCAGCGCCTCTTGGATGTCCCAGGCGATGAAGTCCACATAGCCACAGTAGAGGCCGGTAGCCCCGCCGGTGAGAGTGAGCACTTCCGAACCATCCCCGCCGGTGAGCACTTCCTCCAGTTTGTCCCGGAAGTCGAAATTTCTGACTGCCTTCCTCCTCCCGCAGGTATCCAGGGGATACGCAGAAGAAGCCCGCCACCGCGCCGTCGGCATGGAGATCGTCCATAAAATCATTGTCGGCATTCAGATAGCCGTTGATGAGCGGCACACAGCAGGTGGAACCCACCATGGTATCCAGCCGCCAATCGGCGTCCGGGTCCTGTTTGGGTTCCATTTTGTAACCAAGGTAGCTCTCCAGATAGCTTCCGGGTCGGTGGAGAGCTCCAGGCCCTGCTCCCGCAGTTTGTCGGGCAGCTGGGACAGGAGGAAGGACGGCTCTGCTTGGGTTCCTCCAGCACATCAAAGCTGTCTATGTATCTCATGTGGGGGATCTCGCCCAGCACTTGGTCGGTGAGGGTGGTGAGCATCCACCAGGCCCGGCCTTCCTCATCCCGGAGCATAGGCAGCAGCTTTTCACAGTAGGCGGAGATGGCGAAGCTGTTTTCACCCTGCTCCTCCAGCCAGATCTGCACATCATCCCCGGAGATGTCCCAGCCATTCTCAGTACGCAGACCGATGTTCTGGAGGGGCTGACGGCCCACAAGGATGTTCCAGTGCTCCAGCACCTCCTTGGGGGCGTGCTTCTGGAAGTAAATCAGCTCAAACAGCTTGACCTTGTCGCCTCCGGGGTGAGGATCAGCTCATGCTTTTTGCCGTTGAAGCCCATCTCGAAAGAGATCTCATCAAAGACCAGATTCAGGGTTTCCTCCATTTGGGCCACGAGTTCGGCACCGCGGGTGTGATCTTTGTCCTCATCCATCATCTGGCGCAGCTCTGCTTCCATCTCGGCAAAGGTTTCCCACCAGTTCTCTGTCCGTTCCCGGAAGCACTCCGAGAACTGCGGCAGAGAAATGCCTTTCTTGCACCAGTCGATCAAATCCTCAATGTCTTGTTGGGTGTTGAGTTTTGGATCATCACCGGGATGCAGTTCCAGGGCTTTTTTCAAAATATCGCAGGGCGCGGCCCTTCCTGATCCAGATAATAATAGGCATACCCCCATGCGGAAATTCCAGGAATGAGTATCTCCCAGTTCCTCCTCGTGGGACTGCATCAGTTCCAGCGCCCGGTGAAGCAGCTTCTTTCCCTCCGGCTCGCTGGGGTCCGCCAGATTGTTGTAGGCTCGCGCCAGCTCCATATCCATTTCCGGGGTACGCTCCTCGGCAGAGATTGCCTCCAGTGCGTCAACGATTTTCTGGTGTTTGCTCTCCTCATGCCACTTCTGGCACTGCTTCAAAATGTCCATATCAGGGTCCTCCTCGTCCTCATCTGGTTTCCAGTCTTTAATCTGCTGGAACACGCCATTTTCATCCCGCTCAAAGGCGCAGGGAGCGGGGGTGTTCAGCAGAGGAATGATGTAGGATCGTCGTTGCAGATCGTATTCAGCTTGTAGATCCCGGCATTGTTGGGGTCGTCCATGTACTCCTCGCTCTCATCACCGGCGGTGAAGCGCCAGCCGCTGTCCCAGTCGCCGTCCGGCTTCTCCCGGTAACAGTAGCCAACCTTGTAGCCCTCCACCGTGATACGGTTGGTGGCGATGCAGCCATCGGCACCCTTCCAGTCAGGGAGCAGAGATTTCACATCCTCCGCTTTCACATGGTAGTCCCGGTTGCGGCCAGCGGCCTCGTACAGTTCCTTCCGCAGCGCCTCCACATCCCGAGCCATCTCCTGGATTTCCTCGTTTGTCCATCATCTCACTGAGGTCATATTCCAGCGGATTCTGGGCAAAATCCGCCAGTGCCTTGTTCATGGCGTCATGCTCCTCTGGCGTGACGGTGATGCGAATACGGCGGGCAGGGGTGTTGTACTCGTCCAGATCCTGAAGGTTTACACTGCCGCTGACGCTGCACTCCAGCAGGATGGCGGCCAGATCAGTGACCACATCAATGGCGAAGTGGAAGTCCATCTCCACGCCATCGGAGTGTGTAAACTCCAGATACTCCACGGTCTGGCGGAAGTCCCAGCTCTGCTTGTCCAGACCGATCTTGGCGAAAATCTCGCTGAGGGGGATTTCCTCCTTTTTCTGATCCTCTAAAAATGCCACAAGGTTCAGACTGTCATCGGAACCGCCAATAAAGTTGCCCCAGTATTTTTTGATATACATTTGTCGTGCCTCCTGTTCTGAATCCAGTCGATCAATGAGCTGATTCAAGTGTTCCAACCACGCAGGAGCGATCTCACCGCTGTCCTCGTTCTTCCAAAGATCCACAATCTCACGGATGCCGTCCTCGTCCGGCACCTCGTTTTTGATGTCGGTGAGCTGCCGCAGCAGGAAAGCAAGGGCTTCTTTGGATGCTGTGAAACCGGTGACTTTATCCCATATAGCTTCTTCATGATCGTAGTCCAGCTTGCTGTTATCCTTCCATTGGAAATACAGCTCCACCAGAGCCATCGCAGTATTGTCAAAGAGGAAGTCGATTTGTGAGAAGTCAGATCCCAGCATGACTTCCTCTTTCATCAGTTCGATCATCTCGCCCAGATCCATTACCGGATGCTCCGGTACATATTCATTTTTGAGGATGTCCAGTACATCCAACCTTCCGTCCACGCTCTAATGCTTTTATTGCCCCATGCCTCCATCGTCGGCACCTCTCTTTCTTTATTTCGTATCAAGCTTCTATTGTCAATCATAGTTCTCCAACCGAATGATAGGCCGATAAAAGTCATAATCTCCGTTTAGTTCATTGTCCTCCTGCACTTCTGGCTTACAGTGGGGCGAACAGGGTAGGAAACCGAGAAATGGGCCCAGCCCACCGCAGATATTGCATCCGCCGTCACCGCCGCAGGTGGTAAGCCTATCAGCCCACACCACTTCCCGCATATAGATCGTAGGCGATGGACAGGCCGAAGAAGTTGGGCTCCTCCATGTCATAGGGCCGGTTCTCATCCTCATCCATGTTCTCAAACCAGTGCAGACGCATGGAGTAGTCTAACCCATCTCCCCATGGAAACAGGTCCGACACCCGCCGCCACACAGGTAGGCCCACTCGTCCGCCGTGGGCAGGGAGAAGCCCCTGTTTTCCAGCATGGCAAGAAGCGCATCGTAGTCTGTGTGGTTATAGATACAGATCTGAAAGCCCTTTTCCGTCCGCTCAATGCGGGCCGACTGATGCAAGGTAAGACTGCTGCTGTCACTCCAGGCAAATCACGGAATTCCTTCAGCCAGTCAGGGTGGACAGTCAGTCTGGATCATCCATTTTTGACTGCTCCCAGTTAATTTCCTCCAGCTCCCGGCCCACCAGCATGGGTCCAATGGCCGCCTGCCGAACAGGAGCCATGCTTTCCCGAATCATCTCCTCCGGGTCCCGCTCCATTTCCCATTCTCGGAACAGATACTCCAATTCCTCCCGGCTCTCCTGATTCAATCCCACGGCAAACTGCTCCCAGCCCAGGGTGACGGTATCGCCGGGGACAAAGACGAACTCCCGACCATCTTTCTTGAAGATGCCGGTGGTGCAGCTCTGGCCCCAGCGGTCAAAAGTATGTAGACCGAGAAAGGTCATATCATAACGGGCAGCCAGGCTCTCCATCAGCACCTGCTTCTCGATGTTTTCCATTTGATTGAATTGGGTGCGGAATAGTCTTTTGTTCATAACAAGTCCTCCTACAGCCTATCCAGGTTTCCTGTAAATCGCCCTGCATCAAGTGCTGGGCAATGGCTTGGTTCAGTGCCTTATGGGGGTGATAGGCTGCCTGTCTACATCGTGCAGGCACTCCTCCATCAATGCCTCCGGAGAAATGCCTTCCCGTTTGCCATAAAGATGGCCGAAGGCATAGCACACGGACTTGAGAAAGTCGAAAATATAGTCGTGATTTCCACGCATACTGGGCAGGTCGTTGAACGAGCCCATACCTCCGTATGCCCGAAGATGGTGGGCAACCTCCCGCCGCTGGTTCCAGTCCTGAATGTCCCGCTCCAACCAGTCGATCCAGTTTTGGAACTCTGGATGGTCTGTCTGTAAAATCGACCGCAGACAGATCAGAGCCTCAGTATAAATATCTGTCTGTTTCATCAGATTCCTCCCAACTATTTTCCGAAATGCTCCAGATACAACTCCCGCACGGAATAGGGGCCTACAAGGTCCGTTTCCTGCCGGCCATCCCAGGAATACACATGAATTTTGCCCTCGTCCCCAATGTACTGCTGCTCCTCAAAGGCTGCTGGAAAGGGAAAGCTCTCTACCATGCTCCAGTCGATCCTGGGTTTCAGCTCATCAAACTCCTCGCGCTTGAGCCTTTTGAAGTTAAACACCAGTGCAGCACCAATCCCATCGAACAGCAAGTCTGCGTATTCTCTGGGGGTGATGCTCTCGCTTACATTGGCAGCGTCAACATTGACATCCAGAACTTTGTTGCCGCAGTTTGTCCAGATTTTATCAGGAGAGAACCAGGTGGTGCGATACTCAGTGTCTGCAAAATTCTCACGGGGATACCATCCGTTTGCGCTGTCCGGCTTGACGCCTTCCAGAAGCGGCCCATTATACGGGGAAAGCGGATAATATCGGTGCCGCACCGGATCAAATCGGTGAAAAGAAATTTTCAGCAGATACCTATGCTTTTCGCTGCGCATGAGCTTATGGGGCTTCACGATATGTTCTTCGATCAAACTCCAAATGTACTCATCCACACGGATGGATACACGGGGGCGGCCGAATAGTGTGATTTTGTTGGTGTCTGTATCCACATTGAGCCAGACGCGATTGATCTCAACCATTGTCATTCCTCGCTTTTCAAAACGCTCCGCTATAAAATCGGCTTTCCCAGATGGCCTCAAATTCCGCTTTCTCTATAACGCAGGCGTGGAATTCCTCGCCCCAGACATGGGCGTTCAGTTCATCTACGGTGGGGATCGGCGTGATCTCGATAGCGTCTTCGTAAAGGTCAGGTATGTTGCGGGTGTGACCGTCCATAAAGATGTCAATGGAGCGGAGAGCCAGCCGCTCATTTTTTGTATCCACTTCATAGAGGATCACCGACGGTTCTCCCTCCGGCGCGCCTCCCAAAAGAGCTTGATATACTCGATCTTGCCAAGATAAGTCCGCATCGCTTTTTCATCGGCACAGGCTGCTCGGATCATTTTGGCCAGCATCATCAAATCGTCGATGTATTGGGAGTACACGCAGAACACATCTTCGTCGGAGTCGAAGTGAAACAGATCCACGCCGCTGTTGTTTTCCTCGAACTCCTGGATCACGCCCCGGACAAGCCGCTCCCAATCCTCGCTGCTGCCGATCAGTCCCAGCCGTCGGAATTCCTCTGTCCGGAATCCGTCACTGATTTTCAGCAGAAGGGAGATCGCATAGGGGTGGTGGGGAATGAGAAAGAATGGCGCGATCTGCTCCGCTTCGCCCAAATTTTGAAGGGCGGGCGCGGGTCAGGTATCCAGGGCAAGATTTCCCATTCGTCCTCCGGCCGGTTTCCGTATTGGCAAAGGTCTTTCATGGCGCTCTCCTTTGTTCTGTCACATTTTTAATCCTGCTCTCGATAACTGGCTTCAATGTCAATGAACCGCACATACACGGCGCAGATTTTGCCCTTGGCGTCATACCCGAAGTAGACAGGATAGTAACCATCCCCCCAGCCGGAGGCAAAGATGGGCAGGTTGCAGTCCGTGCCCGGCACTGTCCAGTCGAGCCAGTCGCCGCAGTCCCCCTGATATTTGGGGTAGGCTTTGGCGTTTTCTTCCAGAAGATCGCAGAACAGGTCGTTGTAGGGGTCGATGTCCGGGTCTTCTTCTAACGCTTGGCCCAGTATGCTTGAAGGTCGCCTGGGTCTGGATGTCCGCGACACAGCCCATCCCGGCGTCTACGCCAAAGCCAAAATACTCGTCCTCTCCCAGTTCCTCGTCCAGATCCTCGTTGCCCACCATGCCCAGCTCATAGCGGACAGGCTTTTCCTGAGAAACCTCCACCTTGACGCAGGCATAGCGGTCGCCGTATTGTTCGCTGGGCACCACGCAGATTTTTACGGGATAAGTTCCGGCGGGGATCGTTTGAAGGAACGGCAGAGTGTCCTCCAGTTCCACCAGCGGATCACAGGCGAAAATCTGCCCGGTGGGAAATGGACGGTGCCGATGTCTAGCACATCCACCGCCATGTTCCCAATCACTTTCTCTGTGAAATGGGCCTCCAAGTCATCTTTACAGGTCAATTTATCCTTGATTGCTTCGTATTTGTTCAGCCATTCAGTTGTAGGCATATCAGTTTCCTCCTGTTGGTTCTGTTTTTTGATATACGCGCTCTTAGAGCCGTCCCAGTAGCAGTTCACACACCGGCCATCCTGAAAATAATGGTCACAATTCGGGTAGCCATAGAGAACATGGGCACATTCTGGCACAGCCCCATCATCTGTGAGGAGCCTTTGAAAAACAGGCTTCCGCACTCATCACAAAGGGCCAGTTCTTTTTCTGCCATAGGGTTCACCAGTCCCGTTCCCGGATGGCCTCCTCGGTGTCAATGGGGATGCCAAACCACTCCAGAATGTAGGCCACGGTTGCCGCAATACATTCCCGCGCCACCGTTTCGATCCTCGCTGTCGTTCTCGTCAAACTCCTCCTGGAGATCATTGATGCCGCAGACCGCCTCGTCCAGCGTTTCCTGCACCACTTCGGTGTCGGTTTCGCCGCTCTCCAACAGGTCAATGACCTTCTGAAGCTCGTCTTTTACCTTGTCCACCAGAAAAGTGGGATAGTAATTGTCCTGATACATCTCGTCCAGCAGTTTGTAATTGGGGTCAAATGTTTTCATAGGGATTGCTCCTTTCTTCGTGCTCGGCAGTCATGCTCAACTCGATCTCATCGTCGCTGTAAATTAAGTAGAGCCCATGAGGGGCCTTGCTATCGAAATGCAGTTCAATTTCATGATATTTGAGGATCAAAGGCTTCCCATCACTTCTCATGGTGGAAACAGCATCGGGCTTACCGAAGATTTCTATGACCTCATCCTGTGACATACCAAATTTCAGCGGTGAAATGTTCTGGGGATTCTGCAATATTTGATTGCGCCAAATCGTAAAGTCCTGTTTCATAGTTTTCCGTCCAGTGCCTCAACCGTTTTCATGGCAGCGGAATCAAATTTGCACTGCCGCAGTTCCCGTTCGATCAGGGCAAACACATCCGGAAAGCACTCAATCTCATCCTGGTACTCATATTTCGCATACAATTTCCCGTACTCGGAGATCCAGACCTCCGCCGGGTAGTAGTAGCCAATATGACCGATAGGCTGGCATTTTTCACCGGCAGCCTGTTCGATCTCTGCCAGTTCACAGCCGGACATATCCCGGAAATAGCGTCCTCCAAATGGTTTTTGATCCCATTGACCAGGTAAGGGAATAAAGCAAACTCAAAGTCAGCTGCCCATTTCAGCTTTTTCTGTGCCAAGTACCACTCACAGCACAGGCCGAAATACTTGCGGTAAAACCGCTGGGTGGTCTTCATCATTGGGACGCCATGATCGGCGTAATACTTCTCCGCAATGGAAATGTCCACTTTTCGCCCTTCCTGCCATCCGGCGTACTCCATCAGCTGCTTGACCTTGCTTTTGAGATCGCCGGAAATGGAGATGCGTTCTTTGATCATGGTGGTTACCTCCATTACCAGGTTTCAGACATTTACAACTCTGCCGCAAACTCATAGGAAACCGCAATGATGTTGTAAACATCATCGTATGTAAACAGCCGATAGTGCCGATAGATGTCTTTATTAAAGTCCTCCCGCACCGGCAAAGACTTCAGCCAGGTGCTATCCTCGATTAAATCAAAAGAACTGCCATCCAGATGCCCCGTTTCAGCCAGATTTTCATAGGTGTCCAATTCACAGGCAAAATAGGTCAGCACCCGCCGGAAGGTGAGTGTGTAGGGAAACCAGTCTTTTTCGTCCCTGTGCTGAGAGATCAGATGGCCATTGATGTCCCCCGTAAAAGTCAGATTGTTCAGAGCATCCTGTTTCACCTGATCCAGATAGATGCAGTCTCGTCCCTTCAAAACACCTAAGCAAGTGTTAACAGCAGTCGCTTTTTCCATAGGCAATTCTCTTTCATCAGCTTTCATTGGTAATACAGAAAATCTCCTGGTTTAAGTCAAAGTAGATTACCATCAGCTCGTCGGTGATCTCCGGGTTGAGGGACAGATCCATAATGAAAACTTGTTGATCCATCTTGTAATCCACCAGGCTGCCAAAGCGATCAAGCCTCAAAAAGTCCACCATCTCGGCAAAGGACAGCTTGGCCGGGTCGGTTCCCGGAAAAAGTTCCTCCGCAATATCCGGGTCTACATCGTCCCGGTAGAACTCCATGAAAAATGTCACAACGCCATGGTAGCGACTGTCCTCGTCCGCCAGCGCCGCTTTGATGGCGGCTTTGGCCTTCTCCGCCAATTTCTCCGCCTCATCCAGCATTTCTCCCACCACATCCATGGCAGCAGGATCGCCGGTCAGTTCTTTCTCTACATCGAAGAGAAAGGGCAGTCCCGATTCATCGGGAAAGCTGAAGATTTCCTCGCCGGGTGTATATGTAAAATCAATGCGTTTACAGTTCAGTTTCATCTCTGCGCCTCCTTATTGGTTTTCCAAATGGGGTAATGGGATTGGCGAATAGACTACTGTATCTCCATCATTATCCATTTTGAGAATGACAGCAAATTCCGCTATATTGCTCTCCTGTCCCTTTGGGAAAGGAAAGATCATTGGGGGGCAACGCAAGGCAGCATGTTCGTGGTTTTATTCCAATCCTCCATGGCCGCAGATAAAATGGCGTCAATGTGTGCCAATACCTTCTCAATAGAACCCGCTGATATATTGTAAAAAGCGGGGTTTTTATGATACTGCTCTGTGATGAAGTTTTTATAGGTTTGCACTGGCATAAAGCAAAATTCCCAATCAAGGGGATGCAGCCCAAGCCAGTACTCATGCAGTTTCATAGGCGTCTCCTTACCCCTCAATATTGGCAGTTTTGAGGCCCTTTTTCAAGGAGCCATAGACCGTCACAGCATGGTCGGTGAACATCTCGTCGCAGTCAAACCAGGCGGTGAAGCTGCCGCCGGAGGTGACGGACAGGCTCGTCATGCTGATCCGCCGGGCCAGTTCTTCCTCTGTGATGGGGTCTGTTTCCGGATCGCGGGGGTTTTCCTCATCCTGGGAAAGCCAGTTGTTAGCCAGTTCGG
>ENA-OQBT01001270-OQBT01001270.1-human-gut-metagenome-genome-assembly--contig:-NODE-1270-length-10371-cov-2.993362_pt1 | contig 10371 bp, 13 predicted proteins | sample MGYA00242749_ERZ504557 | MGnify/ENA primary metagenome ERZ504557 (study PRJEB26092, sample SAMD00036243) | human gut metagenome | host: Homo sapiens | study: EMG produced TPA metagenomics assembly of... | reverse complement strand
GCTGAACTTCTACATCAACAACCCGGTCTGCATCGACCCCTACAATGTCCAGGAGGACCAGGCACTCAGGTCGAGTACCAGCTCTTTGATGCTCTGACCTCTTATGACGCCGAGAAGGGCGAGATCGTTCCGCTGGCTTGCGAGTCCTTCGAGCCAACGACGACGCCACCGAGTTCACCTTCAAGATCAAGAAGGCCAAGTTCCACAACGGTGACGACGTTACCTCCAAGTCCTTCAAGCTCGGTTGGGAGCGTCTGGTCAACACCAAGTCGGCTGTCGCTACCGAGTACGGCCCTTCCGAGGTCTCCTATCACCTTTCCATGGTCGAGGGCTATGACGATCTGCTTGCCGGTAACGCTACCGAGCTCAGCGGTGTTACCTGCCCCGACGATGAGACCCTCGTCGTCAAGCTGGCTTCCGCTTACGCCGACTTCCCCTTCGTCGCCTCTCACCCGGCTCTGGCCCCGGTTCCCGAGTGCGCCGAGTCCGATGTCAAGAGCTTCTACCTCGCCCCGGTCGGTAACGGCCCGTTCATGATGGACGGCAAGTGGGAGGATGGCCAGGAGATCAACGTCAAGAAGTTCGACGATTACTATGCGACAAGGCCAAGATCGATGGCATCCACTTCCAGGTCATCAAGGACATGGAGACCGCCTACAAGGAGTTCCAGCCGGTAACCTCGATGTCTGCGACGTTCCCGTCGCTCAGATCGACGCCGCCAAGAAGGATCGCGGCGTGTCCAAGGACGGCTACACCATGGGTGACGGCGAGCGCATGCTGCTCGGCGCCGAGCCTTCCACGTACTATCTGACCTGCAACACCACGGCCGAGCCGTTCAGCAACGCCGACCTGCGCAGGGGTATCTCCCTGGCCATCAACCGTGAGGCCATCTGCAAGACCATCTTCAAGGTACCCGTACTCCTGCCGACGGCATTGTTCCTCCGGGCATCGATGGCTACAAGGAGGGCGCATGGGAGTTCTGCGCCTACGATGTCGACAAGGCTAACGAGTACCTCGACAAGGTTGCTCCCGCTGGCGCTAACGGGGATCGTGGCATTAGCGTGACCCTGTCCTACAACCAGGACGGCGGTCACAAGGAGATCATGGAGTCCATCATCGGTGACCTCGCCAAGGTTGGCGTTACCGCTGTCTCCGATACCCCTGAGTGGTCTGCCCTGCTCGAGCAGTATCAGAACTTTAACTATCAGTTCGGTCGTCTGGGTTGGATTGCCGACTACCCGATCATGGACAACTTCCTGTATCCGCTGTTCCACTCCGACTCCCTCGGTGGCGACAACCGCTCCGGTTACAACAACCCCGAGTTCGACGCCAAGGTCGACGAGGCTCGTACTATTGTTGACGACGAGGAGCGCGTCGCTAAGATGCAGGAGCCGACGCAATGGTCGCTGCCGACTGCCCGGTCATCCCGATTATGTTCTACACGCACACCATCGCCGGCTCCGATCGCATTAAGCACCTCTATGTCGATCCGCAGAAGCACGCCGATCTGGGTACCGCTGAGCTCGCCTAAGAGTTTGCAGCTTCCGTGAGGGTCAAGTATTTACGTAGACCTCATGGGAAACATACAGTTCTCCCTAACCTGGGGTAAACTGGCTGATGGTAATTTTGGGATGCCGGTCTGGCGATCGGCATCCATTTAGGTTAATCCCTAGATAGGGGAGTGGTATGGGTAAGTACATCGTTAAACGTGTGCTTCAGTTCATCCCGGTGTTTTTGGGCGTTACGCTGATTCTGTTCGCCCTCCAGAATATCGTGCCGGGAGATCCGATCAAGCTGATCGGTGGAGACAAGGCTCTGTCCCCCGAGGTGGAGCTTCAGCTTCGCGTTCGCTATCACCTGGTCCAGACGGACGATGACGGCAACGCGATCCTTGACGAGAACGGCGACCCCGTTCAAACGTCGCTCGTGGACCGTTACTTGTATTACATGAACGGCCTGCTTCATGGCGATCTGGGCAATTCGTATCAGCGCAAGCTGCCGGTTACGGAAATCTTTGCCCAGAAGTATCCGTATACGGTCAAACTTGCCGCGTGCGCCATCGTGCTCGAGGCAATTATGGGTATCGGTGCGGGTATCATTTCGGCGGTAAAGCGTTATTCCTTCTGGGATATTTTGGTAACGCTCACCACGTCGATCCTCGTTGCGGTCCCGGCCTTCTGGCTCGGTATGTTGCTGCAGCTGTTCTTTGGCGTCATCCTCAAGGACGCCACGGGCGGTGCAATCTCCATGCCGATCTCGGGTGCCGGCGGTTCCAGCTCTCAGTATCAGGATTGGATGCACTATGTGCTTCCGACCATTACGCTGGCTTCGGTTTCGACCGCTTATGCTGCGCGCATTATGCGCTCGCAGCTGCTTGACGTCATGAACCAGGATTACATCCGTACGGCAAAGGCCAAGGGTCTCTCCAATCGTGCGATCATCGTCAAGCATGCGCTTAAGAATGCACTCATCCCCGTCGTTACCTATATTGGTGTCGACTTTGGCGGCATGCTTTCGGGCGCCATCCTGACCGAGACGGTCTTCAACTGGCCCGGTATCGGCTATGAGGTCTATCGCGCCATTAGCATGCGTGACTGGCCCATCGTTATGGGCGGCGTTACGCTCATCGTTGTCGTCGTCATGGTGATCAACCTGCTCGTCGACATTAGCTATGCATTCCTCGACCCGCGCATCCGCCTTGGCGGTCCGTCGGATAAGGCCTAAGGAGGTACGTCTCATGCAGGAAACTGATTCTCAGTCTCAGGAGCAGGCTACCGCCACCAAGGTCGCATCTGCTCCCGCCAAGTCCCGCACGCTGTGGGGCGACGCTTTTAAGCGTCTTCGTAAGAACAAGCTCGCCGTTATCGGTGTCTGCTGGATCATCATCGTCGTTGTGGTTGCCCTGACCGCAGATCTGTGGGCTAAGCCCTGGCTCGGTTCGCCGACGGCTTCCGATTCGACCACCATGGCCGAGACATCGCTACTGGCTCCGTGTGCCGAGCACCCGTTTGGCACCGATGCCCTCGGTCGCGACATTCTCGTCCGCGTTATCTACGGTGCACGCGTTTCGCTTTCTGTCGGTATCATGGCCACCGCCATCTCCACATTGATCGGCCTGGTCATGGGCGCCCTGGCCGGTTTCTACGGCGGCATTTGGGATACGATCATCATGCGCTGTGCGGACATCTTCCTGGCGTTCCCGTACGTGCTGTTCGTTGTCGCCATGATCGCCGTTATCGGCCGTGGTCTTCAGAACGTCTTTATCGCCATCGGCATTCTTGGCTGGCCTTCGATTGCGCGCGTCTTCCGCTCTGCAATCTTGACGGTCAAGGAAAACGACTATGTTGATGCAGCGCGCGCGATGGGTGCATCTGATGCTCGTATCGTCGTGCGTCACATCTTCCCGAACTCCGTCGCCTCCATCGTGGTCTACGCGACCATGAACATTGGTGGCGCCATTCTGACCGAGTCCGCTCTGTCCTTCCTCGGCATGGGCGTTATTCCGCCTACGCTTCGTGGGGTCCATGATTCAGGACGGTCAGCAGTATCTTCTGACCGCTCCCTGGATGATGATCATGCCCGGTCTGGCAATTCTCTCGACGGTGCTCGCCTTCACCCTGCTGGGTGACGGTCTGCGCGACGCCCTCGACGTCAAGATGAAGGACGCATAAGGATGAAGAAGAACAAGAACTATGTGGACCTGAAGGATCAGCCGGTTCCTGAGGGCCAGCATCTGCTCGAGGTCGATGACCTTAAGATGTATTTCCACACCGAGGATGGCGTTGTTCGCGCTGTCGACGGTGTCTCCTACACGCTCGATCGCGGCGAAACCCTGGGCGTCGTCGGTGAGTCCGGCTCCGGTAAGTCCGTGACCGCCATGACCATCATGGGCTCATCTCGATGCCTCCGGGAAAGATCGAGGGCGGTGACGTTCGCTATCGCGGCCGCTCCATCCTCGAAATGACCGAGGAAGAGATGCAGCACATTCGCGGCAACGATATCGCGATGATCTTCCAGGATCCTATGACCTCCTTGAACCCGGTCTATAAGATCGGCAGGCAGGTGGGCGAGGGTCTTCGTCTGCACCGTGGCTACTCCAAGCAGGAGGCGCTCAAGCGTGCCACCGAGCTTTTGGACCTCGTGGGTATCCCCGAGCCCGAGAAGCGCGTCAATGAGTATCCGCACCAGTTCTCTGGCGGTATGCGTCAGCGAGTCATGATTGCCATGGCCCTTGCCTGCGATCCCGATATTCTGATTGCCGACGAGCCCACGACTGCCTGGACGTTACCATCCAGGCTCAGATTATCGAGCTCATGCAGGAGATGCAGGAGAAGAACGGCAACGCATCATCATGATTACCCATGACCTGGGTGTTGTCGCCGATATGGCCGATAAGATCATGGTTATGTACGCCGGCCGTCCCGTCGAGTTCGGTACTGCTGAGGAAATCTTCTACGAGAGCCGCCACCCCTATACCTGGGGCCTTATCCGCTCCATCCCGGAGCAGGCCATCGATGAGAAGAAGCCGCTTACGCCGATTCACGGCAACCCGCCTTCGCTCATGAACCTGCCCGAGGGCTGCGTGTTCTCGCCTCGTTGCCCCTATGCAACCGATAAGTGCCGCAAGCAGCGCCCCGAGCGTGTTGTCACCGAGTCCGGCCACTATTCTGCGTGCCATTATTCCGGTGACCCTGAGTTCCTTAAGAACGCTCCCGAGACGTCTCGTACGCGCAAGGATTCCAAGAAGGGAGGCGAGGCGTAAATGGCAGACAATAACGAGCGCACTCCGCTGCTGAAGGTCGAGCACCTCTCCAAGGAGTTCCCCGCAGAGTCCGGCATGTTCGCCAAGCGTTTTTCCAAGCGCGTCGTCTCTGCTGTAAACGACATCTCTTTTGAGATTTATCCTGGCGAGACCTTTGGTCTGGTTGGCGAGTCTGGTTGCGGTAAGTCCACCACGGGCCGCACTATCATGCGTCTGACCAAGCCGACTGCCGGTAAGGTATTTTTCCAGGGCAAAGATGTTGCGAGATGAGCAAGCATGAGATCAAGGACATGCGTCGTGAGATGCAGTTTATCTTTCAGGATCCTTATGCTTCGCTCAATCCTCGTATGACCATCGGCGAGATCGTCTCCGAGCCCATGACCATTCACGGCGTGGGCACCAAGGAGGAGCGCATTGAGCGTGTCCGCGAGCTTCTCGACGTTGTCGGACTGAACCCCGAGCACATTAACCGCTATCCTCATGAGTTCTCCGGCGGTCAGCGCCAGCGTGTCGGCATTGCCCGCGCATTTGCGTTGAAGCCCAAGCTGATTATCTGCGACGAGCCGGTTTCCGCTCTGGATGTGTCCATTCAGGCCCAGGTTCTGAATCTGCTCAAGGAACTCCAGGACAAGTTCGGTACCGCGTATCTGTTTATCGCACACGACCTGTCCGTCGTACAGCACATCTCCGATCGCGTTGCCGTTATGTATCTGGGCAAGATGGTCGAGGTTTCGGACTGGAAGACGCTCTATAGCGAGCCTCACCATCCGTACACGCAGTCGCTGCTGTCTGCCGTGCCGGTTCCCGATCCGGATATCCAGAAGACCCGTAAGCGCATCATCCTCGCTGGCGATCCGCCGTCGCCGCTGGATCCGCCGACCGGCTGCCGTTTCCACACGCGCCTGCCGATCGCTCAGGTATCTGCTCCGAGAAGCTGCCCGAGTTTAAGGAAGTTGCACCGGGTCACTGCTGCGCCTGTCACTTCGCGGAGCCGTTCCCGATCAAGGAATCGCACATCGACCTGTAGTCGGTTGTTTTCGTCCGGGCCCGCCCTGTTGTTACTTTTCAGAACGTCCTCGGACATGCAAGAAACCCCCGCTGCGCACTTCGTGCGGCGGGGGTTTCTTGCGTCCTGCGGAGTGTTCTGAAAAGTAACAACAGGGCGGGCCCTACGTTAACTTGGCAGGGGGAGTGCGATTCCCTGATCGCTCGCTTAATCTGATAGGGAATTGTGTGAGGCCGGAGCCTTGGCTCCGGCCTCACCATATAAGGGCTCGGCAAGGCCGAGCCACTAAATTTGCATCAGCCCTCAAAACATGTTTGAGAACGGTGCCTGGAGTACGTGCCCCTAGGGCAGGAATGAGGTTGCTTTCCAACGCATTCCGCAGGGGGGCGGCATTATTTTGTAGCGCGAAGCGCGGATCAAAATAATGCCGCATGCCCGAGGACGCGTTGGAAAGCAACCTCATTCCGGCCCGAACAGGTCTGTCTACCAGCGCATTTACAAATTCGTAAACTTTTTTCAAAAAAGTGCTTGCGCAGTTCTCGAAACATAGGTTATTATCTTCCTCGTTGAACGCGCGGGTCCAACAAAACGAACCGTGAATCAACAACATAGCATGTCGGAGTGGCGGAATTGGCAGACGCGCTAGCTTGAGGTGCTAGTGACCGCTTTTTTGGTCATGCGGGTTCAAGTCCCGCCTCCGACACCATCGCATTTGAGAAGCCTCTTCGGAGGCTTTTTTATTACCGATAGACGGTGAGGTTCACGATGGAAACGCTTGAGCGCAATGAGTGGGCAGACGTTGCCAATTGGTCGAAATTACGAGCGATGCTGTTATTATCTGCGAGCTCGACGGAACCATTTTGCATGTAAATAATCGCTTGCTCGACTTGATGTGCGAGGAACGCGCCGACGTCATCGGTGGAGATGTCAAAGACGTCCTGTACTCGTCCGCTTTTGAACGTGCGACGGAACATCGTCTGCCATTTGTAACTGATGGCTCCGAGAGCGAACTGATGCTCAAGCTGAGCGACGGCTCCTTTATTCCCGTCCTGGTTTGTGCCGGCTCGGTTACGCCGCCTCGAATCTTTGGCCGCCGTGCGCCGCGCGTTCTGGTGGCACTCCATAGCATCGAAGAACAGTATTCGCACGACCGTCAGCTCAAGCGTGCGCTTTCGGAGCTTAGAGTGGCGAATAAGCGTCTCTCGGGTACATTGTCGGTCATTATGAGCACGGTTGGCTCCGATGAGCTGCCCAGTTTGTTGGATACCGTTTTGAACCAGCTTGTAGGAACGCTCGATGCTTCGGGTGCCGCTATTTATTTTTCTGAGAGCGGCGGTTTTAAGCTTCGCGGTGTCTCCAAGGAGCTGCACGACAGCTACCTGCCCGAGTTTTTGCCGTATGGCGCTGGCATTCCGACGTATGTTCTTCGCGAGTCGCGTGCCTGTCGCTTGTCGATTCAACAGGACCTTGAGGGTGATAGGGCTGCCTCCGGTATGTTCATGGACCTGGACAATCGTTCTAAGCAACTGTTGCGCGTGCAGGATATGCCTCCGTACCGCAGCGAGATCTGTCTTCCCGTTTTTTACGGTACGCAGATCCTTGGCGTGCTGGAAGTTGGTTGGAAGCGCCCTCAGGCACCGCTCGCCTATGACGTTAATGTACTCGAGGTCATTTGCGATTACCTGTCTATCCAGCTGGTCGGCATGGCATCGAGCCTTCGCTCTCGTCGCACGGCCGAGCTCGGCCGCTCGCTCAATGTCTTACGTGATGAGTTGTTTACCTTTCTAGACGATTCCGCCGCGGCTACCCAGGCGGTATCGTCCGAGATTTGCAATATGCTCAACTGCCATTTTTGCCCTGTTGAGTATGACGCCAGTCTGGACTCTTACGTCATAGATTTTGAAGGCGGTAGTCGCGTTGCTTTGCCGGACGATCCCGAGAAGCTTTTCTTTTCCACGACGGCGCCAGCGGCACGTCTGGGGGCTGGCCCTGATGGCTTTGAGGCATCTGTTTTGGGCGGTACGAGTGCCGAGGACCTTAAACACGTTCGTATAACTCGCGTTGACGAATCGATGCCTATGGGAGGCTGGCTTAGGGCGCATGGTCTGCCTTGCCAGGGTCTCTACGTCGACACCGGCATCGAGGCGGGGCGCCCGCGCTCTGAGGGTGATGGCAAGCACAGCAACGACGCGATCGTTCCTGCTTCTGTCGCGAAAGGCCCGACGACGCGCGCGCTGCTGCTTCGTGACGGTAGTCAAGAGCCGATTGATGACCTTGAATATGACTACTTGGTGCACTTGGCGCATGACTTTGAACTGATCTACGAGGGCGAATCTCAAAAGCGCGAGGAGCGCCATATCGCTCAGACCCTCCAGATTGGCATGAGAAATTCGCTTGGTGACGTTCCGGGTATCGCGACCGATTCGGTATACCTTTCGGCAACGAATTCGGCGTTGGTCGGCGGCGACTTTTATACGCTCGTCCGTCTTTCCGACGATTGCGCCGTTATGATTTTGGGCGATGTATCCGGCAAAGGAATCGAGCGGCGTCAATGTCAGCGCTCGTCAAGACGGCGCTGACGGCCTATGCCTGGGAGGGTGCGGGGCCCGCCCGTATGGCCCGCTCGCTCAATAGCATGCTCATGGGCTTTTCGAGGGTCGAGACGTTCGTGACGGCGTTTATCGCCAAGATTGATCTTAAAGCGGGTCGCGCTACCTATTGCTCTGCGGGACATCCTCCCACTATGGTCATTAGACCGTCGTCGACGCCGCTTGGCGGTGGAGAAACCCGAGGGGGAGAAGTGGAGCTCCTTGGGTGCCAATCGGGCGTGATCGGTGCCTTTGAGAGCATGGTGTACGAGACAGGCGTGTTTACGTTCGCTCCTGGTGACATGCTATTCATGTATACCGACGGAACAATCGAAGCACGTGATCGCTCGGGTGCTTTCTTTGGCGAGCAGCGCTTCGTGACCTTCTGCTCTCTGTCTCGGGTGAGGGCGTATCGGGAATCTGCGGTAAGGTCTTGGGCGAGCTTGACCGCTTTACCGAGTCGGCGTTGGACGATGACATCGCGCTGGTTTCCCTTGAGTTTTTACGGGGTCGATCGTAGACCGCGATGCTTGACGGGCAAAATCTGCGCGGTTGCAGATACGTATGCATCGAGCGAGCTCTTTTGGGGAACCATGGTCGTATGAATGAGTGGAATGACATAGCGGTTCTGACGCCACCGGGTGATGTCGACATCGCCTCGGTGTCCGTGCTGCGCCGACGGTTGGATAATTTGATCGACCGGGGCGTGCGTCGCGTTGTCATCAATTGCCAAGCTGTGGCTTTATCGACTCGACGGGTTTGGCGTTTTTGCTTACACGTGCCAGAGAGCTCATGAGGCGAGAGGGCCTGCTTTCGCTCGTTAACGCCTCCGATGAGGTCATTCGCTTTTTGGAGATTGCCCGACTTGTCGACATCCTTCATGTTGCGGGTCCGGCGCGTGAGTCGATTCCCGCCATTCCGGTGGGAGAGTTGCCACGATGGAGCAAGAGCATCGAAGTGCAGCGAGGCATCGAGAATCTCCCGTATTATCGGCACCGTGTGGCCGAGCTTCTCGAATCGCTTCCCCTGAGGCGTGATGAGCGTTATGACGTCGCATTGGCGTTGGGGGAGGCATTGGGTAACGCGTATGACCATGCAGGCGGTGTTGGCTGCATCCTGACGGTTCAGGCCTATGGGGATCGTGTTGTGCTCGAGGTGCTTGATCGGGGCGCTGGCTATTCTATCGATGGGGCGAGCGAGCCGGTGGCATCCGAGGAACGCGGGCGCGGCATCAAGCTTATGCGCATGCTCGTCGATAATGTGGAAGTTGCCCGTCGTACGGATGGCGCCGGCACGCGCGTTCGGATGGTGAAGCTGTTTAGCTCGGCATTGGAATCGTGCGCTTAGCGCCTTGGGTTGACATGATTTCCCTGCGTGAACTTGCTTTGAGCAACTTTTTTGAAAAAAGTACTTGCGTCTTTTGGATAACTCGCGTAAATTAATAACCCGCAAGCGGACATGGCTCAGTTGGTAGAGCACAACCTTGCCAAGGTTGGGGTCGCGGGTTCGAGCCCCGTTGTCCGCTCCATTGCATTTCCGGACCGTTCTTAACGGTCCTTTTTCGGCGAAGTGGCCAAGTGGTAAGGCAGAGGCCTGCAAAGCCTTTACCCCCGGTTCGAATCCGCTTCGCCTCCAGGCAACATCCGGGCGCTCCCGGCGCCCGTTTTGTTTTACATATGCGGACATGGCTCAGTTGGTAGAGCACAACCTTGCCAAGGTTGGGGTCGCGGGTTCGAGCCCCGTTGTCCGCTCCAAACGCAACAGCCCGACTACTACGGTAGCCGGGCTTTTTCGTACCCATCGTATGGGCTCGAACCCGAGAGGGAGCGAGCGTTAAGCAAACGTGGAGCGTTTGTAGCGAGCTGGCGAGGACGCCGACAGGCGACCGAAGCCGGTGCGGATCCGCGAAGCGGATACGCAGACGCCCCCGTTGTCCGCTCCAACTATCTTACGCGTTCTAACGAACCGCGTTTTTTGTTGACGCTGCGCGAGCCCGGCACCCATCTTGCCCCCTC
>ENA-OQBT01001269-OQBT01001269.1-human-gut-metagenome-genome-assembly--contig:-NODE-1269-length-10375-cov-3.621682_pt1 | contig 10375 bp, 10 predicted proteins | sample MGYA00242749_ERZ504557 | MGnify/ENA primary metagenome ERZ504557 (study PRJEB26092, sample SAMD00036243) | human gut metagenome | host: Homo sapiens | study: EMG produced TPA metagenomics assembly of... | reverse complement strand
CCTCGACCTCATCGACGAGATGATGTCCGGCCGCTTCCAGCCGGCCACCCCCACCTTCCTCAACGAGGGCAAGGCCCAGCGCGGCGAGCCCGTCTCCTGTTTCCTGGTGCGCATCGAGGACAATATGGAGTCGATCGCCCGCGGCATCAACTCCGCCCTCCAGCTGTCCAAGCGCGGTGGAGGAGTGGCCCTCCTGCTGAGCAACCTGCGGGAGATGGGCGCCCCCATCAAGCGCATCGAGAACCAGTCCAGCGGCGTGATTCCGGTCATGAAGCTGCTGGAGGACTCCTTCTCCTATGCCAACCAGCTCGGCGCACGTCAGGCGCGGGCGCGGTGTACCTCAACGCCCACCACCCTGATATCCTGCGCTTCCTGGATACCAAGCGAGAGAACGCGGACGAGAAGATCCGCATCAAGTCGCTGGCTCTTGGCGTGGTGATTCCGGACATCACGTTCGAACTGGCCAAACAGAAGGCCCAGATGGCCCTGTTCAGCCCGTACGACGTGGAGCGCGTGTACGGCAAGCCGTTCGCCGACATCTCCGTTACCGAGCATTATGACGAGATGGTGGCCGACGACCGCATCAAGAAGACCTACATCGACGCCCGTAAGTTCTTCACCACCATCGCCGAACTGCAGTTCGAATCCGGCTACCCGTACATCGTGTTCGAGGACACGGTCAACCGCGCGAACCCGATCGAAGGTCGCGTGACCATGTCCAACCTGTGCTCGGAAATCCTGCAGGTTCAGGAGCCGAGCGCATACAACGAGGACCTCACGTATGCGCATGTCGGCCGCGACATCTCCTGCAATCTGGGTTCGCTCAACATCGCTAAGGCGATGGATGGCGGCTTGGGCCACACGGTGGAGACGGCGATCCGCGCACTCACCTCGGTGGCCGAGCACACCAGCATCAACGCGGTGCCTTCGATTCGCCGCGCCAATGAGGAGGGCCACGCCATCGGTCTCGGCCAGATGAACCTGCACGGCTTCCTGGCCCGCGAAGGCATCCAGTACGGTTCTGAAGAGGGCCTCGACTTCACCGACATGTACTTCATGACCGTGGCCTACCACGCCTACCGTGCCTCGCACGCGCTCGCCGTGGAGCATGGCCGCACGTTCGCCAGCTTCGCTACGAGCGACTACGCCAAGCCGGCCGGCCAGGGCAACTACTTCGACAAGTACACCGATGGTCGTCGTTCGCTCACTCCGCGCACCGAACGGGTCCGTGCGCTGTTCGAACAGTACGGCATCGCGATCCCGACTGCGGCCGACTGGGAGGCCCTGCGCGACGCGATTCTGAAGGACGGCATCTACAACCAGAACCTGCAGGCCGTGCCGCCCACCGGCTCGATCTCGTACATCAACCATTCCACGAGCTCGATTCACCCGATCGCCTCCAAGATCGAGATTCGCAAGGAAGGCAAGATCGGGCGCGTGTACTACCCGGCCGCCTACATGACCAACGACAACCTCGGGTACTACAAGGACGCCTACGAGATCGGCTGGAAGGCCATCGTCGACACGTACGCCGAGGCCACCCAGCACGTGGATCAGGGACTGTCGCTGACGCTGTTCTTCCCGGACACCGCCACCACCCGCGACCTCAATAAGGCCCAGATCTACGCCTGGCGCAAGGGCATCAAAACCCTCTACTACATCCGCATCCGCCAGCAAGCCCTGGAAGGCACTGAAGTCCAAGGCTGCGTCTCCTGCATGCTCTGATCGTTCGAGGGAGCGTATACCGCCTTTCTTCGGCACTCGACGTACCTTCGTACGCCTTCGGCCTCAGACGGCGGTCTCCGCACGCATTGAACAACCAGAGAGCCGTTGTTACTCCCCTCACTCGGCTAACGCCGACAGCGCCCCTCAGAGAGGGGAGCTGGCCGCGAAGCGGACTGAGGGGGGCTCCACCATCTAAGGAACCAACAATGTCACGAACCATCTATAGAGCACTGCTCCGGCTGACCGCGCCGGAGGAGTTCGAAAACAAATCCAACGACGATAACGACAACGAGTAAAAGGAACACTACTCATGGCACCTATCTCCATTCCGCGCAAACCGCTGAAACTCATCGACCGCGTCTCCGCAATCAACTGGAACCGCCTCGAAGACGAGAAAGACCTTGAGGTCTGGGACCGCCTGACCGGCAACTTCTGGCTGCCCGAAAAAGTCCCCGTCTCCAACGACATCCCCAGCTGGCAGAAGATGACCGAGGACGAGCACACGCTCACCATGCGCGTCTTCACCGGCCTGACCCTGCTTGACACCATCCAGGGCACGGTCGGCGCCGTCTCCCTGATTCCGGACGCGCTCACCCCGCACGAGGAGGCCGTGTACACCAACATCGCCTTCATGGAATCCGTGCACGCCAAAAGCTACTCGTCCATCTTCTCCACCCTGTGCTCCACCGAGCAGATCGATGCCGCATTCGACTGGAGCGAGAACAACGAGTTTCTGCAGAAGAAGGCGGAGATCGTGCTCGACTACTACGAGGGCGACAACCCGTACAAGCGCAAGGTGGCCTCCACCCTGCTCGAATCCTTCCTCTTCTACTCCGGCTTCTATCTGCCGATGTACTTCTCCGCGCACGCCAAGCTGACGAACACCGCCGACGTGATTCGTCTGATTATCCGCGATGAGGCCGTCCACGGCTACTACATCGGCTACAAGTACCAGAAGGGCATCGCCCAGCTGAGCGATGCCGAGCGCCTGGATCTGCAGGACTACACGTACGACCTGCTCAACGAGCTGTACGACAACGAGGTGGAGTACACCCAGTCGCTGTACGACCGCGTGGGCCTGACCGATGACGTCGAGAAGTTCCTGCGGTACAACGGTAACAAGGCGCTGATGAACCTCGGCTACCCGGCTTTGTTCCCGGCTGAGATTTGCGATGTGAACCCCGCGATCCTGGCCGCCCTGAGCCCGAACGCCGACGAAAACCACGACTTCTTCTCCGGCTCCGGCTCCTCCTACGTGATGGGCAAAGCCGAAGAAACCGATGACGACGACTGGGATTTCTAAGGGTTTCGCGGTCCGCGAACCCGCAGCGCCGCCGCGTTCGCACGACGGCGCTACGCTGGAGATATGGAACAGGAGCCGTTGGTCAGCATCATCATCCGGTGTACAAGGTCGAGAAGTTCCTCGACGAGTGCGTGGCGTCCGTGGTCGCGCAGACGTATGCCAATCTGGAGATTCTGCTGGTCGACGACGCTCGCCCGACAATTGCCCCGGCCATGTGCGACGCCTGGGCCGCCCGCGACCCGCGCGTGCGGGTGATTCACAAGCCCAACGGCGGACTGTCCGACGCACGCAACGCCGGCATCGCCGGGGCCACCGGCGCTACCTGTACTTCGCCGATTCCGACGATACCGTGGCCCCCACGTTGGTGGAGGACTGCCTGAATGCCATGCGTGAATACGATGCCGATCTGGTGATGTTCCAGTTCGACACCATCTCCGAGAACAACAAGCCGCTGCTGTCCAACTATCGCCACAACGACTTCACCGAGGTGCAGGTTCTGACCCCGGTCGAGGCCATCAAAAAGCAGGTCAAGGCTGAGATCGACGGCTATTTCTGGGCCTTCCTGGCACCCGCCTCCACCTATCAGGGCACCGGATTCTCCTTCCCGGTGGGGCGCAAAATCGAGGATCTCTCCCGTATCTGCAACGTGATCGGCGAGGCCACGCGCGTGGTCCGTCTGCCAAGGCGCTGTACCACTACCGCATGCGCGAGGGATCGATTACCGCCAACTGGGATCCGCAGCTCACCCGCGACTGGACCCGCGCCGCCGACGACCGCGAGGAATACATCGTCCACCGATTCCCCGAGCTCAAGGGCTTCATGACGCTGCAACAGCTGAATTTCTTTGCCAACCTCGATTACGAAACCATGCGCCAGTCGCTGATCGCCGGGCTCAAGATCGATCCCGAGGACGCCGACGCGCTTCGTCGTCGCATCGAGGGCCTGACCAAGTCCGCCGATGAGGGCGATGAGCCCGTACCGGAAACGTTGCGTGAGTTGCTCGGACTGCTCAAGCTGGGCATCACCAAGGTGCCGATGGCACGTTCGGTAAGGCCGATGGCAGCGGTACTGATGGCGATGCGAGAACGATGACGTAACGCTGGCCGACCGTTTCCGCGACATGCGCGAGGACTGGCGCCAGCTGCGCATCCAGCGCATCGAAAACGCCGAGGAGCGCAAGGCCGAGCGCAAAGCCGCCCGCAACGGCGTCACCTTCGAGTCTGTGTTGCATTAGTCGGCGACTGATGGAATCCGTCAGTTCGGGAAGAGCAGGCCTGCTCTACGCCGGGCGTGCCGGTTCGCACGTTCGAGAAACAGGCGTGTCATGGGCCGAACCACACAACACCCCCAGAAACGCCCATAAAGTTAACTACATTTTCAGACACGCCACTTGCCTTGGTCCACGGTCCGTGTATAGTAGTTCTCGGCTCAACGAAGAGAACCTTCACTGAACCGGAAAAAAGTAAACGCTGAAGCTTGCAGTTTCCGAAAGCAAAGTTGTACGTCGGCGGCGAGGGCGGAAGCGCAGTAAAGAACAAATCCCTTTACAACGGATCGTGAGGCACGTACCTGCCTCTGAAAGGATTAGTAATTATGGCAGAAGTCGTTTTCGACCACGTCACTCGTATCTACCCGGGCAACGATAAGCCTCCGTGGATGATCTGAATCTTGATATCAAGGATGGCGAGTTCCTCGTCCTCGTTGGCCCTTCTGGCTGTGGTAAGTCTACGACCCTTCGTATGCTCGCCGGCCTGGAAGAGGTCAACAAGGGCCGCATCCTCATTGGTGGCAAGGATGTCACCACGATGCAGCCGAAGGACCGCGACATCGCAATGGTGTTCCAGAACTACGCTCTGTACCCGCACATGACCGTTGCCGACAACATGGGCTTCGCCTGAAGATCGCCGGCACTCCGAAGGACGAGATTCGCAAGCGCGTCGAGAAGGCCGCTGAGATTCTCGACCTGACCGAGTACCTCGACCGCAAGCCGAAGGCTCTGTCCGGTGGTCAGCGTCAGCGTGTGGCCATGGGTCGTGCAATCGTCCGTGAGCCGAAGGTCTTCCTCATGGATGAGCCGCTGTCCAACCTCGACGCCAAGCTCCGTGTCCAGACCCGTACCCAGATCGCTGCTCTGCAGCGTCAGCTGGGTGTCACCACCCTGTACGTGACCCACGATCAGACCGAGGCCCTGACGATGGGCGATCGCATCGCCGTCATCAAGCTCGGTATCCTGCAGCAGGTCGGCGCCCCGACCGAGCTGTACGATCGCCCGGCCAACGTCTTCGTCGCCGGCTTCATCGGCTCCCCGTCGATGAACCTGAACACCCACCGGTGGTCAACGGCAAGGCGAAGATCGGTGAGGACACCGTGGACCTGCCGGCTGAGGCCGTCAACAAGCTCACCGCCGAAGACAACGGCCAGATCGTGGTCGGCTTCCGTCCTGAGGACGCTGGCCTGGCCCCGGCTGACGACCCGAACGCTTCTCCCTGAAGGTTGTGAACGTCGAGGATCTGGCTCCGATGGCTACATCTACGGCAACATCATCACCGATGCTCCGCCGCTGAGGCTTCCCAGGTCATGTCCGACCAGAACAAGCTCACCACGATTCGTGTGAATCCGCGTGCGCTGCCGAAGGTTGGCGCGACCGTCAAGATCAAGATCGACCCGGCCAAGATGCACCTGTTCGCTCCGTCGACTGAGCTGCGTCTGAACTAATAGATACTTGGCGAGGTCTAATCGCTTCGTCAACCATTAAACGAGGTTATTCTCTTCCTCTCTTATGACCTCGTTGGAAAAGCCCTGCATAGCTGCGGGGCTTTTCTTTTTGCCTAGAAAACGTACGCTAACCGGCCCCCGCAAATGAACGTTTTTTGTTCTTTTGTCAACTTCTTCCTAGAGAGGTGATATGATCGTATGCAGTAACCTCCCGAAAAGGGGGTTGCGAATCTATGAGGGGGCAACGATGGTCTCGAAATTAAAGCTCGGCCGTTGCAGGTTTAACGGAGGAGCAGAACAGGAACCTGGACAGCATCGCCATGTCTTGCGGCGCTGCCTTGCTTCGGTTATCGCTGTTTCCCTGTCTACTGTGTGCATGGTGCCTGCGGCATATGCCCAGGACGTAGATGATGTAAATGGTTCCTCTAACTCCGTAATTCTTGGGGGGGGGGGATAATACTGTCGTAGCTGCTCCTTCTGCTCGCAATGTCAATGTTGACGATAAGACGTCAGAAGAGGCCAATACATCAAACGGTGCGCCAGCACCTTCTGAAACGAATCAGGAAGTCCAGCAAGATTCATCTTCTTCATCTTCCACTACCGGTGGTTCTTCCGAATCCTCAAATGGTGAGCAGGCAACAAGGCGGATGCCGCAGCAGGGGCTGCTGCTGGCAATCCCGCTAATGACGGAACCCAAACGCAGGCTCCGACTGATACTTCTTCTCAAGGTGCCAAGAACGATTCTTCGACTGAGGCGGATCAATCGCCGGCGAAGGCCAATGTGCAGGTCGCCGCGACGGCGCTTGGCGGCCGTGACTTTGAAGGTCAGGTCACCAAGGAGATCAACGGCAAGACCTACATCCTGATCGGTAACGAGCAGCAGCTGCGTGCGATTGGTTCCGGCAAGAAGGTTATTGGCCGTATCAACAAGGTCACGCAGACCTGCACCGGGCAAGGACTCTCTGGCTACCACTGGGTAGATGGCGCGTCGTCCACTGAATACGCCGGTGACGCCGATCTTGCCGATTCGGATACCTTGCGCAATGCTGATGCCTCCGACTATGACAATTCGCTGGCGATATGTCGTACGAAAGTGGACGCTGATAAGACCCGCATCAGGTATTACGGCGTGGGTGCTGATGGTACGCAAGCGGACTACTCTGCCGCCAACACTGGTCTGACATATTCGGCCGATGCGAATTATCTGATCTTCCGTGACATCGATTTGTCCAAGAACGCGGCGGATACCGCCAGTACTGAGTGGACTCCGCTCATGTTCTCCGGCACCATGCTCGGCGCGGTCTCCAATGACGGCGACACCGCAGCCAGCCTGTGGAAGGCTGTCGGCACCGATGGCGCAAGCGTGGAGCATACCACAGCAGCTCGGCCGGTCATCAGCCATGTGGTCGTCAATCAACAGGGCAAGCAGCTGGACGTCAGAAAGCAGCAGGGCATCGGCTTCTTCGCCTCGATCACGAACAAGACCGTGATGAACAACACTAGTCTGGGCAGCGCCGGTACGGCCGTGGTGTCGAACCTCAAGCTGCAGGACGTGTCTGTGACGAATCAGGCAAGCAAGTCATATATTCCGCCGACACTGATCGACACACTCACTTCGGCAGCGGGTGGACTTTTGGATCTTCTGCTTAAGGCGTTGAAACTGCTGACATTCGGACAAGTAAATCTTGACCTCAATCTTCAAGGTCTGCTCACCCTGCACAAAGACAATCCTTCCAATCTCGCCACGGGTGCGTTCGCCGGCCGTATTTACGGCGATGCCAAGGTCACGGATTGTGAAGTGGCGGATGTTTCGGTATCCAGCGTAAGCCGTATGACCGGTGGTTTCGTGGGATATGTTGAGGGCGCAACCCGATACGATGCGGTCTCCGGCATCGTGGGAACGCTCACCAATGTACTCTCGAAGATCTTGGGTGTCATCCCATTCCTCGGGCTGGGCGATTTGGTGAACTGGCTGCTGTCCGGCACGCTCGGACTGAATGCCTTGATTCCGGTCGGCTACTACAACCCGGTCATCTCGAACAGTTCGGTGAACGGGTTCAAAAAGAACGTGGTGATCGGCAACAAGAATAATCCGCAAGCCGGCGGCTTCGTCGGTGCACAGATTGGCGCAATCATCGAGAACTCCTCGGTGACGAGCACGAACGGTTTCACCGTGCGGGCAACGCAATACGCCGGTGGCTTCGCCGGAATAAGCCGCAACGGCAATGTAGGTGGTCTGCTCAACTCGCTTGGTATTGATTTGCTGTCTGCACTGCGTCCGCAGAGCCTCATCGAGAACAGCAACCTGACCGTCGACGGCGATGGCAAGGTCACTGTATCTGCCACGGACTATGCCGGTGGATTTAGCGGCGCGATGGCCAATGCCTACGCGGTCAATAATACGATTTCAGCCACGGCTGCCGTGTCTACTGACAAATCCCACGCCGGAGGATTCACCGGATTTGCCTCCGTGGGATGGGGCCTAGAACTCGGCACGGACGATGCCACGAACGCATCGCTGCTGAAACAACTCACCAAGCTGTGGCCAAATTGCTGAGCGGCAGCGGTAGTGGTGCGGGAGAACTGCTGTCCATCGTCGGTGTGAATCCCTCCGTGATTCTCGGCACGCAGATGAAGGGCTCCTTCACCGTTAAGGCTGGTGGCGATTACGCGGGCGGTCTCGTGGGAGAAGGATCGGGCACGGTGATCGGCGACTCCTCGCAGGATCATCTGCAGAACCTCACGTTCTGGAAATACAACAATCCCCGTGGGCTCCCTCAGCAGCGCTCCACTGCCATCAACGGTCTTGAATCAGTCAGCGCCGGCGGCTCCTACGCGGGCGGCATCGCCGGCAATCTGCAACCGACCACAGTGGCTGGGTTGCTCAACAGTGTGGTGAAAATTGGCGATATCGCCACGCTCAAGAAGTTCGACCAGTTTGCCCCGTTCACCGTGGAGAACGTGACTGTTGCTGCCCCGGCATCCGGCTTGACAGTGACGGCTGGCTCATACTATGCGGGCGGTGCCATCGGATGCGCCACCGGTGGTGACGTGACCAACACCAACCTCACTAATCTGGCCACGGTCACGGCCAAGGGAGAAGCCGGCGGTTTCATCGGCTTCTCCGGACCGGGCGACGCCGTTGGCGCCGGCGGCCTTAATGTGCTTGGGCTTATCAAGCTTTCCGGTCTGCTATCGGTTGCCCAATATTCTTCGGTTGCAGTCACTGCATCGAATGTGAACGGCATCGCCAACGGATTCACGGTCAAGGCGACCGGCAAGAACGAGAACAACGAGACCACCGATTACGCTGCGGGCGGCTTCTACGGCCAGGCCAACAGCACCAAGACCCGCGAAAGCCATGTGACGAACCTCAAGTCGGTCACGGCCGATACCAGCACATCCGATGGCATAGCGGGTGGCTTCGTGGCTTCTCCACCACCGGCGGCCTCGCCGACGCACTTAGCAACGCCGATGATTCCAGCGTATTGGACAACCTCATCAAGGGCGGACTGCTGTCCGTGAACGACCTGCTCGGTGCCATGCCGTATCTGATTCCAAGCTATACGGATACCACTGTGTCGTATGTCAACGGTGGTTACGTCGAAGGTGATATCGCGGGAGGCTACGCCGGCAATTTCCAAAGCGGCAAAGTCAATCAGTTCGATAAGAAAGATCTCGAGAACGACCCAACACTGGCAGACGTGCAGTCCCGCGTCCAAGCCAACCCCGTGGCTGTTGTCAACCTCGACCATGTGACCGGCGGCGCATACGCGGGCGGTTTCGGCGGCAAGGTCGTTTCCGGCGCACTCGCTTCGGCTGGTAACGGCGGTCTGAGTCTGCTCGGCAAATTCGGTACGGTGGATCTCGCCAACCTGCTGCAGGTGGTGCAGGGCTATGTGCCGTTCATCTCCTACGCAGGTGTGCATTCCGATGCCACCACCGTGGAGACCACCAGCGGCAACAAGATTTCCGACCCGGATGATCCCGGCTTCACCGTCTCCGCCACCCGACTTGACCAATCCGATACGCAATCCGGTTCCGCCGGCGGCTACATCGGCTACGGTTCCGGTGTGCAGGTGTCCCATTCCAGTGTCACTCAACTGCGCCACACCGATGTCAAGGCACCGAAGAATCTGGAAACCACCGGATCAATCGACGACACCTATCTGAGCAAAGACAGCTCGTATGCAGTCACTGCCGCGCGGTATGCCGGTGGCTATATCGGCAAAATGGATATCGGCTCGGCAGCAGCCGTGGGCGGCGGCCTGAGCCTGCTCGGCCAGAACGTCAATCTCAACGACGTGCTGGATGTGCTCAACATTGTCGTTTCGACCATCGAGCACTCCGACGTGACCGGCGGCATCGGCGGATACTCCGTGCTGGCCAGCACCGCAGACCATAGGAACGCCAACAACAAGCCCGATCCACTGGGCATGGCCGGCGGCTTCGCCGGAGACATCGAAGGCGGCCATATCCAGGACTCCAGCTCGCACGAGTTCGTGTACATCATCGGCCAGGTTTCGGCCGGCGGCTACGTGGGCACCATGCAGCCGGGAGCCGTGGCAAACGTACTCGGCGACGGCAGCGTGCTCAAGAAGCTCGTCAACCTCGACAACCTGCTCTCGCTCG
>ENA-OQBT01001268-OQBT01001268.1-human-gut-metagenome-genome-assembly--contig:-NODE-1268-length-10396-cov-2.381245_pt1 | contig 10396 bp, 12 predicted proteins | sample MGYA00242749_ERZ504557 | MGnify/ENA primary metagenome ERZ504557 (study PRJEB26092, sample SAMD00036243) | human gut metagenome | host: Homo sapiens | study: EMG produced TPA metagenomics assembly of... | reverse complement strand
AAATTCTATACGGAAATTCCTAGTGATTATTATTAACTTCGAGTCTTATGTTTTTTACCTCAGTGGTTTGCAAAGATATTAGAACACAATAAAAAGAGGTATTAATTTTAAAATTATTTTTTATAGGAGGGACAAATGAAAGTAGTATTATTAGCTGGTGGTTTTGGGACTAGAATCTCAGAAGAAAGTCAATATAAGCCAAAACCTATGTTGGAGATTGGGGAAATGCCTATTTTGTGGCATATTATGAAATCCTATAGTCATTATGGATTTAATGAATTTATTGTTTGTGCAGGATATAAACAGCACTATATAAAAGAGTGGTTTGCTGATTATTTTTTGCATACTTCGGATATTACTTTTGATTTTACTCAAGAGAATAGAATGATAGTCCATAATAGAACTTGTGAACCATGGAAGGTAACTGTTGTTGATACCGGTTTAAATACAATGACCGGTGGTAGGATTAAAAGAATTGAGCCATATATTAAGAATGAAACTTTTATGATGACTTACGGTGATGGTGTATGTGACGTAAATATACTTGATTTATTAAAGTTTCATAAAACACATCATAAAATTGCAACATTAACTGCAGTTCAATTGGAGCAATCAAAAGGTATATTAAATATTGGGTCAGATAATGCAGTACAATCATTTCGTGAGAAATCTGCAAGAGATAGTGCCCCGATAAATGCTGGATTTATGGTTTTAGAACCGGAGATTTTTAAATATATTGATGGTGATGATTGTATTTTTGAAAGAAAACCATTAGAGGAGTTGGCAAAGGAAAAGCAATTAATGAGTTATATGCATAAGGGCTTTTGGCAATGCATGGATACAAAACGTGAAAAAGATGAATTAGAAAAGCTATGGAAGTCTGGAAATGCGCCTTGGAAAGTGTGGGAGGATTAAAAATGTTTTTTGATAAAGATTTTTATAAAAATAAGCGAGTATTAGTTACAGGTCATACAGGGTTTAAGGGTTCATGGTTGTGTAAAATATTATCAAATATAGGCGCTGATGTAAGCGGTTATTCATTAAAGCCTCCTACCGAACCAGCATTATATACTATTGCGAATATTGACAAAGATATTAAGTCTTTTATTGGGGATATTAGAGACTACCCAAGTTTAAAAAAAGTGTTTGATGAAGTGAAACCGGAAATTGTATTTCATCTTGCCGCACAGCCTATCGTTAGAGACAGTTACCAAGACCCAGTCTATACTTATGAGACGAATGTTATGGGAACTGTTAATATTTTAGAGTGTATAAGAGTAACCGACTCAGTTGTATCTTTCTTAAATATTACAACTGATAAGGTATACAAAAATAATGAATGGGAATGGGGATACAGAGAAAATGAACCACTAGACGGTTATGATCCATATTCGAATTCTAAATCTTGTAGTGAATTGGTAACACATGCATATCGGAATAGCTTCTTTGAAGATAGAAAGGTAAGTATTTCTACAGCTAGAGCGGGTAATGTAATTGGTGGCGGTGATTTTGCTAATGATAGAATCATACCCGATTGTATTAGAGCAGTGATTAATAATAAGGACATTATTGTTCGTAACCCGTTTTCAACCAGACCATATCAACATGTATTGGAGCCATTGGCAGCGTACTTAATGATTGCTTATAAACAATATAATAATAAAGATTTTGAAGGTTATTATAATGTTGGCCTGATGATAGAGATTGTTTTGAAACAGGACGGTTGGTTGATTTATTTGTCTCAAAATGGGGAGATGGGATTAAGTGGATAAATCAGTATGATGGTGGTCCTCATGAAGCTAACTTCTTGAAATTAGATTGCTCTAAATTGAAAAAAGTATTTGGTTGGGAACCAAAATGGGATTTAGAAGTAGCAATAGAAAAAGTTGTGGAATGGAATAAATGTTGGCTTTCTAATGGCAATATTAGAGAATGTATGGATAATCAAATATCTGAATTCTTAAAATAAATTATGATAAAGGAAGTGGATTTCGGAATGAAAAGTGAAGAATTGGCAAAGAAAATAAGGATTCATGCAATAAAAATGGTTAGTCATGCTCATGCATCTCATATAGGCGGAATTCTTTCTTGTACAGATGTTATTGCTGTTTTATATAATGATATTGCGAGAATTTATCCTAATGATCCTAAAAATGAAAGTCGAGATAGAATTATACTTAGTAAAGGTCATAATGGAGTCGCAATTTATGCAGCATTAGCTGAAATGGGATTTTATGATATTGATAAATTAAATACTTATGGGGATAATGGCGGATGGTTTTCGTCTCATATTTCACACAAATTAGTACCGGGGGTAGAGATATCGACAGGGAGTTTAGGTCAAGGCGTTTGTGCTGCTTGTGGTATGGCACTAAGCGGTAAATTGCATAATAAAGATTATCATGTATATGCAATTGTTGGTGATGGTGAATGTAATGAAGGTTCAGTTTGGGAAATGGCATTATTTGCTGCTCAATATAAGTTAGATAACTTCACAGTTATTGTTGATAGGAATCATATGCAGGCAATGGGGGATTGTACAGATGTAATGAATATGAATCCTTTAGATAAAAAATGGGAAGCTTTCGGATGGAATGTAATTAATGTTGCAGATGGAAATAATCATAATTTACTAAGAGATGCACTTACTTCTAAAGCTATTAAAGATAAACCGACTGTTATCATAGCAAATACAGTTAAAGGTAAGGGTGTATCTTTTATGGAAAATTCGTTACTTTGGCATTATAGAGATCCGCAAGATGAATATCTAGAAACTGCACTGAATGAATTAGGGGGTAAATTATGAGAGATCATGTAATAGCTGAATTAGTAGAGTTATCAAAAGAAGACAATTCTATAATGTTAGCTACAGCTGACTTAGGATTTAATGTAGTGGAAAAATTTAGTGAAAAATATCCTAATCGATATATTAATGCTGGAATTGCTGAACAAAATATGACTTCAATAGCAGCTGGGTTAGCATTGGAAGGTAATGAAGTTTACACTTATTCTATTGGTAATTTTCCTACTTTGCGGTGTATTGAACAATTAAGAAATTTAGTATGTTATCATAATGCAAATGTTAAGGTGTTAGCTGTAGGCGGTGGATTTGCATATGGAACTTTAGGCATGACGCATCATGCTACCGAAGATATTGCTATGATGAGATCTTTGCCAAATATGGATGTATATGTACCGGCAGATGCTATTGAGGCCGTATGGTGTTTACGTGCTATACATAATAAAAAGGGGCCGGCATATTTACGCATGGCACGAGGGAAAGAACCTCTAATTCATAATACAGAAGAAAAAATTGATGTTAAGTCACCTATCTAACCAAAGAATCTGGAGATGATATTATTGTTTTTGCATCAGGTACCATTTTGTCTGAAGCGATTAAAGCTTGTGAGTTATTACAAAATAAAAATATTAGATGTAGTGTATATTCAGTACCATGTATTAAACCAATAGATGATAAAAAGATAATTGAATTATCTAAGAAATCAAAACTTTTAATTACAATGGAAGAACATAATATAATTGGTGGTTTAGGCAGCTCTGTGGCAGAAGTTATTAGTCAAACTCCTAGTCATGCTCCATTAATTAGATTTGGTCTTAAGATGAGTTTACGTCTACTGTTGGAAATCAGAGTTATTTGCGTGAAGTGTACCATATTGATGCTAAATCAGTTTGTGAAGTAGTAGAGAAAACTTTAGAGGAGTTTTAGAGATGAAAATTGCTATTTTAGGAGCATCTAGTTTTATTGGAAAACAGTTATTAGATCGATTGACATCTTTAGGGCATGAGATAATTGCAATAATCCGTGAAGGTAGCTCAAGTAAGAGTTTATTTGAGTCTACTGAGTTAGTTAAAACTGTAGAATGTAATATGGATAAATATTTTACATTAGCTGACTCAATAACTAATTTGGATTGTTTAGTATATTTAACTTGGGATGGTACTAGGGGATCTAGTAGAGATGACTATAAGAAGCAAGAGAATAACTATAATATAGGCATCGCTACTATTGAAGCTTTTGCAAAAAGAGGGTGTAAAAAAATAGTTTTAGCAGGATCGCAAGCTGAATATGGACCTCTGACTGAGAATAAGAAGATATCTGAGACTGATGAAGCTCATCCTAATACGGAATATGGAAAATTTAAATTAAAACTTTATGATGACGCACTAAAGATTGCGAACCGGTATTCAATGACTTTACTTGAACCTCGATTCTTTAGTTTATATGGACCTAATGATTATGAAGGGACAATGATTATTTCTGTTTTAAAGAAAATGTTAAAAGATTTGTCTTGTGATTTAACTGAATGTATACAGATTTGGGATTTTTTGTATATTGATGATGCTATTGATGCACTGGTTATATTAATTGAAAAAGCAAATAATACCGGCATTTATAACTTTGGTTCTGGAGAGAGCTATCAGTTAAAACATTATATCGAATGTATGAAAAAACTTACTCATAGTCAAAGTGTACTTAATTATGGTGTCGTTCCATATCCTAAAACTGGTATAGTAAATGTTAATCCTGCAGTAGATAAATTGAAGTCTATTGGCTGGGCACCAAAAGTTACTTTTGAAGAAGGAATTTTAAATATTATAGATTCCTTGAATAATGAAATGAAGGATAATTAATAATATGGATAAGTCAAAGAACATAAAAAAAGAATGGGAAATTGTGAATAAGTCACTGTATGAAAAGGGATTACAACCATCTTTTAGTGATAAATGTGCAATAACATTTGTTTTAAGCGAGCAATATATACCATATTTTACTGTAACTTTATTATCTATACTTGATTATGTATCACCGGATAAGGAGTATGAAATTGTCGTTTTGACGAGTGAAATTGATTTGTATGATTGTAATATTTTGCTTGATTTAGTAAAGCCATACCCTAATGTACGTTTGAAATTTTTTGACCCAAAACCATATGTTAAGGAATACATAAAAAATAGTAGGTTTAAATATTTGTATTTAAACTATTTTAAGTTAGCTATACCATGGCTTTTTAAAGAGTATAACTTAGTTTTAAATCTTGGTGCTGATATTTTAGCTAGAGTCGACATTTATGATTTGCTAGAAACAAAATTTTCAGATGATGAGTATATTGGTGGGGTAGTTGATTTAGGGTATTTAGGTCGTTTGAAAATGGATATACCTAAAGAAGAGTTGGATTTAAAATATCCGGATGGATATGTAAATGCTGATGTATTACTTTTTTCAATAGATAATATTAGACGTGATTTTTCCGCCGATTATGTCATGGGATTGTGGCAAGAATATAAATTTAGATGTGCTGAACAAGATGCGTTTAATGTTCTGTTTGATGGTAAAATTAAGCATTTAGATTCGCGTTGGAATGTATATCCAATTCGCATGGCTTCTGTCGAACATATCATGGAAAATAGTATTGAAAAAATACAAGAATGGAAGAGGAACTTAACCAATCCTTTTATTGTTCATTATGCCGCATTCCCCAAGCCTTGGGATTATCCTTTGGTCGGTGAAGGTAATCATTGGTGGGAATATGCTAGAAAGTCTCCTTATTATGAAGAAATAATACGAAAAATGTGCTTACTTTCTATGCGAGGTGAGCTTAATGGTCGTAAAAGAGTTGGCATAAGACAAATGGCAGAGAAAGTTTTTCCTGAAGATAGTAATGGGCGATTAATGTTACGAAAATGGTTCCCAAAATATTCAAAACAAAGAGAGTTTGTAAAGAAAATTTATTATACGTTCTTTACTAATCCAAATTCTGAATGGAATAAAAAATTTGGGAAATTAACGAAAAAATAGAGAATGACTATGCATTCAGTTTAAGTAAGACTAAACTTTTTCTTATTGGCACGGGTAAGTATTATTGTCCGTGCCTTTTTATTGAAGGAAAAGGCATCCTTTAATTTTTTATATGTTCAATTTTATTTTACAATTTACCATTAAAAATAAGACAAAATAGTGAATTTGGAAAAATTTAATAGTTGATAAGAAATAGACTACATTCTTATAGATTATAATAGGTATACTGAAGTTGAAATCATATAACTTTGTGCTATTATAAATATAAGGATGTAGTTTTTTGTTTAGTAAGTCTTAAGATTAATATTTTATAGATAACATTTGTGATAGAAAAATTTAGAGCAGAAGGAGTCAGCAATTGAAATTTAATAAAATAGTTATTAAAAATTTTAGAAATTTTGAAAATATTGAGGTAAATTTACAAAATATAAATGTATTTTTTGGTATGAACGATGTAGGGAAAACTAATTTTTTATATGCTTTAAGGTATCTATTAGATAAAAATATTAGAAAAAGCGAGCTTGTTGAAAGTGATTTTTATAATAGAAACATTAAAAATGATATTGAAATATTATTAAAAATAGATATCTTTGATGATGAGGATAATCCAAACCAAGATAATGCAAAATTGAGAGCCAAGTTAAAAGGAGCGATTAAATCCGCAGATCAATTTGTTTATTTAAAATTGGTTGTAAATTATGATGAAATAGAGCTTATGACAGTTCCAGTAATGTATTGGGGAGGCGATTTAAATAATTTAGAGATAGTTAAAACAAAAGGTTATACATTTGAGAGTGATTCAATATTTAATGTTGTGTATATTGACTCGTATGTTGAAGTTAAGAAATTATTCAAAAATAATGTAAAAAGCTTGATGGACGAAACATCAGAAGATGATAAAGACCTTATAAATGATATAAAGCAATCAGTTAATAATATAAATAGTAGCATTTCACGATTAGCAGGTGTTAAAAAGCTTGAAGAAGATTTGAGTAATGAATATAAACATTATTTTGATGAAGATTTATCTATTGCCATAAAATCAGAGCTAGAGGTAAAAAATATTCATTCAAATATGATTCCGTATATAAGAACTGGAGAAGATGAGTTATTGTATCCAACTGCTGGCGAGGGGAGAAAAAAATTATTAACTTATTCTGTATATTCATTATTGGCAAATGACAGCCGTGATTATAAAATAAATATTCTTTTATTAGAGGAACCTGAAAATAATCTTCATAAATCGATGCAGATAGCTCTTTCAAAAATATTATTTACTGATAGTAGATTCGACTATATATTTTTAACAACACATTCTTCGTATATACTGTCTGAAATGAATGATGTTAATTTAATTCGTATTTATAATGATGGAAATGTAATTGGAAAGAGTTATTTTTATGAAGTGCCAATGGAGTATACTAAAGTTAAACGATTGCTGAATAGATTTTTATCAGAAGCTATTTTTTCAAGAGTTACACTTTTGGTAGAAGGACCTTCGGAATATTATTTATTTAGTAAAGTATTATCAGTCATATCTCCGGATTATGATGTTAAAGGTATTTATATATTACCTGTTAATGGAATAACTTTTGAAAAATATAAGCGAATATTAGAGGGATTAAATATAAAAGTATTTATAAAGACTGATAATGATTTTCGCCAAAATAAGTCATCTTCAGAAATTGAGCTCTTGGGTTTTTCGCGTTGTAATAATTTAATTGGTCAGGAGTTATTACCTAAAAAAGAGGGGCGTAGCAATGCTATCACTGCTAAACGTCATATTTATAATAAGTATAAGGATAAGATAGATTACTTGCGAACTGAGCATGGTATTTATTTGTCAAAAGTGGATTTAGAGAATGATTTGGAACAATCTATTACTAGAGCGAGATTAAGTGAATTAACAGGTAAGAAAAGTCCTGTTAAATTTTTACAAAATAGCAAACATTATAATATGATTGAGTTAATAGATGGTTTTACTGAAGCTGACTGCAGGAATATATATATGCATGAGAATTTTAGAGTATTAAAGGCGGTTGTGAATGCATGTTAACAGAAGAACAATTAAAAGCAATTGAACAAGAAGGGAATGTCCTAGTATTAGCAAGTGCCGGAACAGGAAAGACAGCAGTCTTAGTTAATAAATTAATACGCGATATAGAAAGGAATAAAACATATAAATCTATAGCTGCGATGACTTTTACTATTAAGGCTACAGCAGAGATTAGAAATAGATTGGGTAATTTGTCGTATAATCAATATATAGGAACTTTAAATACATTTGCGGTTGAAGAAATTATAAAACCGTTTTTTAAAGACCTTTATGATATAAATAAAGAAATAGAGATTGATGTTAAATATGATGACAGCATAATGACAGCAAACGAAGGTGTTAAAAAAATTCAAGAAACCGGAATTATAGGAACGTATGAAGACATTAGGAAAAATTTTATTTTTCAATTAGCTCTTCATATTGTGAAAAAATCTAAAGCTTGTAGATTATATTTGCAGGCAAAATATTTTAAGTTGTATATTGATGAATATCAGGATTGTGATAGAGATACACACATTTTTTTTTATGTATTTATGTTATCAATTAAAAATTCAGCTGTTTATAGTTGGAGATCCAAAACAGTCGATATATATATGGAGGGGGCTGATACTAAGATACTTAAAGAACTTGAAGAAAATCCTTTATTTATAAAGTTACGATTATTTAAGAATTTTAGAGCCCATGAGTCTTTGGAAGCATTTTCGTTTATATTTGATTCTAAATATCAAAAAAGTATAAATGGTATTTCTTCAGAAAAGAGAATATATTATTTTTTTGCTAGTCAATCAAATTGGCCAAGAAAAATTAAAAGCTATATTAGTGAAGATAATTCTGTAGTATTAAGGAGAATGAGGGAGACGGCTAAAAATAATGTTCAGGATTTAGAATCTATTAGCAAGAGTTTCTTTTATATAGAAGAGCCAACAATATATCAAATTTATAGCTCGGCAAAATATCTTCTTTTAGAATTAGCAAAGTTTTTAATTATCCCAAGCTATTCTACGTTTGAAGTTATTGATAATTATATTGATTTTAATATATTGACAAAATCTCAATTGACAGAAATAGAGATAAGATTGCGAAATTTAAGAGAACTGTATAATGAGGGGCTTGATATACGTAATATTGTTGAGGATATCGGAGTTCTTTTAAAGATAAATATTGCAGATGAAGATTTTAATAAATTTAAAAATTCCTTAAGTGATTTATATTTCCAGGATAGTTTAATAGGCCAAGAAAAATCTTTTACAACTAGAACAATTCATTCGTCTAAAGGTTTAGAATTCAATCAAGTAATTATTTTTGTGCAAGATTTTAATAATTTTTACAATGACGATAATAAAAATCTATTTTATGTGGCTATTACTAGGGCTAAGGATAGTATTATTATAATTGATTGTACTGGTAATTTTAATTGTTTAAATAAATTAAAGTCGTTGTGTAGGCAAAGAAATGTTGAACTAGAGTCCTTTGTTAGTATTAAATATTAATTATATTTAAGGGGCATTAAGATGAATATTCTTGTTACCGGTGGTGCCGGTTTTATTGGTTCAAACTTTATATTTCATCTCTTAAGGACATATCCTTCATATCGTATTATCTGTGTAGATAAATTAACCTATGCCGCAATCTTTCTACACTGACGAGTGTAATGGATAATCCTAACTTTAGATTTGCCAAAGCAGATATTGGTGATAGAGAAGCTATTAATCAGCTGTTTGCGGAAGAAAAGCCGGATATGGTGGTTAATTTTGCAGCTGAATCACATGTAGATCGATCTATCAATAATCCCGGTATTTTTTTAGAAACAAATATCTTGGGGACAGACGTATTGATGGATGCGTGTCTCAAATACGGCATTAAACGTTATCATCAAGTTTCGACGGATGAGGTATATGGTGATTTGCCATTGGATAGACCGGATTTGCTATTTACGGAAACAACGCCATTACATCCAAGCTCGCCATATAGTAGCTCTAAGGCTGCAGCTGATTTATTGGTATTGTCCTATTTTAGAACCTATGGACTTCCGGTGACGATTTCTCGTTGTTCCAATAACTATGGACCCTATCAATACCCAGAGAAGTTAATTCCGCTTATGATTGTTAATGCTTTAAATAATCAACAGTTACCTGTATATGGTAACGGCCAAAATGTTCGTGATTGGCTTTATGTAGAAGATCATTGCAGAGCTATAGATTTGGTTATTCATAAAGGCCGTGAAGGGGAAGTATATAATATTGGTGGACATAATGAAATGGCTAATATTAATATAGTAAAATTGATTTGCAAAGAGTTAGGTAAATCGGAAGACTTAATTACCTATGTTGCTGATCGTAAAGGACATGATTTGCGCTATGCCATTGATCCGACTAAGATTTATACTGAGTTGGGATGGTTACCGGAAACGAAGTTTGCCAACGGAATCAAAAAAACGATACAATGGTATTTGGATAACCACCAATGGCGGGAAGATATAATTAGTGGAGTATAGTGTATTGAGGGAAGGATGAAATTGTTTT
>ENA-OQBT01001267-OQBT01001267.1-human-gut-metagenome-genome-assembly--contig:-NODE-1267-length-10398-cov-4.092688_pt1 | contig 10398 bp, 15 predicted proteins | sample MGYA00242749_ERZ504557 | MGnify/ENA primary metagenome ERZ504557 (study PRJEB26092, sample SAMD00036243) | human gut metagenome | host: Homo sapiens | study: EMG produced TPA metagenomics assembly of... | reverse complement strand
GCGCCGCCCGCACCAGACGCTGACGCATGCTCGGCCGCGGCCTCGTCGCCAAAGTAGCGCAGCATGTATTCGCGCAGGCAGCCGGTGGTATTGCAGTAGCCCTCCATCTGGCTGAGCAGGCGATAACGGTTCTGGAGCGCCCACGCGCGCTGCTCATCGTCGAGTGCCTCGTCGGCAGCATCGCCGCGGTCTATCAGAAGCGGCGCATGCGAAAATCGTTGCCGTTCCACAGCAGGTGGCAGCTGGCCGGGTCGCCATCGCGGCCGGCGCGGCCCGCTTCCTGATAGTAGGCCTCGATGCTCTCGGGCACGTTGTTATGGATGACATAGCGAACGTTGGGCTTGTCGATGCCCATGCCAAAGGCGTTGGTGGCGACCATCACCTGGATATCGTCATCGATAAAGCACGCTGACTCTGGCGGCGGCATCGTTGCCCATGCCGGCATGGTAGCGGCCAACACGAATGCCGCTGGGGCCAGCGCCTCGGCAAGCTCGCCTGCCAGCGCATCGACCGTCTTGCGGGTCGAGCAATACACGATGCCGCTCTCGCTCGAATGCGCGATCACGTAGTCGCGCACCCAGGCGGTCTTGGCCTTGTCGCCCATCTCTTCGCAACCAAAGTAGAGGTTCTTGCGATCGAAGCCCGTCACCACCGTCGCCGGGTTTTGCAGGCCGAGCATCTGCTGAATGTCCGCGCGTACGCGCTCGGTCGCCGTGGCGGTAAAGGCCGCCACGATAGGGCGTTGCGGCAGGGAATCGATGAACTCACGAATCTGCAGATAGGCGGGGCGGAAATCCTGGCCCCATTGGCTCACGCAGTGGGCCTCGTCAATGGCCACGAGCGGAACGCCGATGCCGCCTTCGGCCGCAGCTTCCTGCGCAAAGGCCAGAAAGCGCGGCTCGAGCAGGCGCTCGGCGGCGCACGTACATAAGCTGGTAGCGGCCCTCGCGCGCCCGCTTGAGCACGGTATTTTGCTGGGCCGGAGTAAGGCTGGAGTTGAGATAGCTGGGTCGCGCGCCCGCCGCGAGCAGCGCACGGGTCTGGTCCTCCATAAGCGACAGCAGCGGACTCACCACAAAGGTAATGCCGGGCAGCATGAGCGCGGGCACCTGGTAGCAAATGGACTTGCCGGCGCCCGTGGCATAACGCCCAGCGCGTCGCGGCCAGCAAGGATCGCATCGACCATGCGGTCCTGCCCCGGGCGAAACGAGGTGTAGCAAAATAGGCGCCGAGCGTGTCGAGCGCCATCTGCTGCATGCTATCGGTCATGGTTTCCTAACGTCCAAGTCATCTGCCGCCGATTATACGCCGCCACGCGGACCGGTGGCGCACGGCCGCCGGCCACGGGCGGCGCAATCCGAAAGGAACGAGCGTGGATTTTTGGACACTTTCCGGATGAGCGTGGATAATCTCCAGCTTTGAGGCCGTAACCGAGCCAAAAACGGGAGATTTTCCACGCTCATTCTGCAGATTGCCGCTCTGGCGGGCTTGCGGCGTCGACCGGTCCGCCGTTCGTTAGAACGGCGGAACCAAGGGCGCAGCGTCGAGCCGTTACGCGGTTTGGTAAAACCGCGTAACTTACATCACCATAACGTAGCGCGATCCCACGTAGTACTGCTTACCCATCAAAACCGGCTCGCCATTGGGGCCGATAAAACCGGCACGCAGGTTGAGCAGCGGATCGTGCGGAGCAATGCCCAGCTCGGCCGCCTGCTCGGCATTGGCACGAACGGCCTCGACCGTACGGTAGCCAACCGAGACAATCGGCGTTCCGCCAACACGCTCGACCTCGGCAAAAATCGACTTGTCCTCAAGATCGGCCGTCAACAGCTCACGGTAGGCGTCAAACGGCACAAAGATGTTCTCTCAAATATGGCTCGCCGTCGGCCGTACGCACGCGCTTGATATGCAGCAGCAGCGCGTCCTTCTGCAAACCAAAGAACTCCATCTCGTTTTGGCGCGCCGGAACAATCTGGCGATCGACACATGCGCACCGGCCTTCATGCCGTTGTTGGCACACAGCGCGGTAAACGTCTGCAGCGTCGAGGCGTGGAACTGGCGATTGATGTGCGGCGTGGAAACAAAGGTGCCGCGGCCCTGCTGCTTAACCAGGTAGCCATCGGAGCACAACTCCTCGACGGCGCGACGCACCGTAATTCGGCTCACGTCGTACTGCTCGGCTAGCTCAAGCTCGGACGGAATACGCTCCTTGGGTGCATAAACACCTTTCTCGATCGCATCCTTGATCTCGTCATAAATCTGCTGGTAAAGCGGTGCATTTTTGGGCGCAGGCATATCTGAACACTCTTATCGAAATATCGAAATAACTAATACGTATATAACGTCTAGTTTCATGTTACCTCATAATGATAAAACGATACACCCTCCCTACCAAAAAGCGACAGCTTCATTTTGGTAGGTTTTATCTGGGAAAACGAAAGCCCCTCGAAAGCAGCGAGGCTTTCGAGGGGCTCATACGGAAGGGTTGCGCCAGGCCGGCAAAATGCCAATACCCTACCTGCCGTCATCCTGCTGCAGGCTGTCCTGCTCGCAGAGGTGCGCCCGCCTGCTGGCCATACGTGCGGGCTTGTCGGGATCGGGTACGGCCGTGGGCATGGGCTCGTCGACATGACCACCCCACCAGCCGCCCACAAAGTTGAGCGTGTGGAACACGTTGATCACGGCGCCGGATCAATGTCGCACACCAGCTTGATAATGTCCTGACTCTCGTAGGTCGAGACAACGGCATGCAGCAGGTACATCTTTTCGCGGCTGTATCCGCCGATGACCTCGGCGCAGCTAATGCCGTGCTGAAAATGGTCAACATAGGCGGCCATGACCTCGTTTGCCTTGCGCGTCGTGATCTGCAGCGTCACGCGGTCGTAGCGACGATAGAAACTGTCGATGGTCTTGGTCGAAATAAACTGGAACACGATGGAGTACGCCGCCTTGTCCCAGCCAAACATAAAGCCAAAGATCGCCAGGATAAAACACTTAAAACCAAAGATGACGCCCCATATGGTCTTGCCCGTGTGGTTGGAGACCCACAGCGCGATAAAGTCGGTGCCGCCGGTGGATGCGCCGGACTTTAGCGCGATGGCAGCGCCCAGACCCGAGACCACGCCGCCAAAAATGATGAGCATGATCTTGTCGCCCAAAAACGGGGAAAAGTGAAAGATGTTGAGGAACAGCGACGAGAGCACGACCTGCATCATCGAGAAGATGACGAAGCGCTTGCTAATGCCGCTCCAGCATAGGAGCGCCACAGGGATGTTGAGCGCGAGCATACCGAGCGAGATGTCGATGTGAACGCCGCCCAGCGAGGTAACGCGATCGAGTAGGACCGCGACGCCGGTAAGACCGCTCGGAAGCAGGTCGGCGGGCTGAATGAACGCCTGGATCAGAAATGTCTGAAGAACGGCGGAAATGGTGACCGCCACGGCAGTAATGGCGCGGCGGACGATGGTGAGGCGGCCGAGCACGAGCACTCGGTCCGTGAGCTGATCGATGGCGTTCGCCACGTAGGCTCCCTTCGAAGGCAGATCTAGTTGTGAGGCGTGCCCGCGATTGTAGCATGGAGCGTGCGGGGGCGCTTCAATTCACCCTCTCTCGACAACCATCAGAAGGACCGTGAGGCCGCTCAAAAGAAAAACGCCGTGAAGAGAGCGGTCCCTTCACGGCGAATTCGGCGTTTGCAAGATAAAACCTGCCAAAATAAACCTGTCCCTAAATGGCAGGTAGGATGTCGGTCAGGTTGTCGATGACAACGTCGGCGGCGGACTGGTCCAGGTTGACGCCCTCGTGCGGACGCAGTGCCAGGACGCGGGCGCCGGAGCGCTTGCCGGCCTCGATGCCCAAAGGCGAGTCCTCGATAACCAGGCACTCGGCAGGCTCCACCCCCAGCGCCTCCATGGCACGCAGGTAGATCTCGGGTCGGGCTTAAACGCACTGCACTCGTGGCCGCTGATGGTGTAGTCCAGCACGTCGGCGATACCGGCAATTTCCACCAGCTCGTCAATGAGCTCGCGATAGGACGAGCTCGCGATGGCGCACTTCACGCCGCGCTCGTGCAGCTCACGCATCACCGGCCCCGTCTGCTCGTTGAGCAGCTCGGTATACGGAACGGGATGGTCCGGGCTGTAGACCTGCTTGTACTCCACGCGCAGACGCTCACGCAGCTCAATATCGTCGGGCACCAGCGCCTCCCAAATGGCAGGCTCGTTAGACCCCGAAAGATCGGGAATCTCGTCAAAGTGGAACCCCTTCTCTTCCATAAACGCCACGCGACGACGGTTGTAGAACCACTCGGTATCGACCAGCACGCCGTCCATATCAAACAGCACTGCTTGATCATACGCATCTCCTCCCACCTGCCAAAAAGGGACAGGTTAATTTGTTAGGTTTTATCTGGGGTTTTATGACGCGGCAGACACGCCCTCCCCAGAGCAAAAAAGGGGACAGGGCGCAAACCCCATCCCCTCTCAATCAACCCGTAAGGTCTACTTACTTGTGATTAGTAGGAAAGCTTCCACATGTAGCGACGCATGGTCAGCGGGTGCTGACGGGCCTCGGCGATCTGGTTGCCGTACTCGCGCATAACGGCGAGGTGCAGCAGCGGGTTGAAGTAGGTGACGACGCTCGCGGGCACGGCGTCAGCCAGGCCGTAGTCCTTGGAGTCGATCAGAGCGACCTTGGCGCCCATGCGCTTAAGGAAGGTGAGGGCGCGGGCGTCCATCGGACGGGTAGCGCCATCGGACATGAAGAAGACGTAGGGCTTACCCTCGGTGGAAACCTCGAACGGGCCGTGGAAGTACTCACCGGTGTTGTAGGCGGCGGCGTCGATCCACTGCATCTCGGTGAACAGGAAGGCGGCGTGAGAATAAGCCATCTTCTCGGAGGCACCGGAAGCCATGAAGTAGATCATCTTGTCGTCCTTGAAGTCCTCGGCGAACTTCTTGGCGAGCTTCTTGCAGGACTGAGCAGCGTTCTCGCAGAGCTCAAAGACGTTGGTGAGGCCGGTGATCATGTCCTCGTAGTGGTCATAGCCCTCGGTCTGCTGAAGGATCTCGACAGCAAGAGCGATGGCGTAGCCGGGCTTCTCGCACTTGGCAGCGAAGTTGGCGTGGAAGCGTGAACGATGACGTAGTCAGCGTCGACGGTCAGAGCGGAGCCAGCCTTGTTGGTGAGGGAGACGACCGGGCAGTTGTGCTTCTTGGCGGTCTTGTTGGCCTCGACGGTCTCGGGCGTGGAGCCACCGAGGGAGCAGGTGATCACGAAGGTGTGCTCGTTGACCCAGGAAGGCGTGTCGTAGTTGAACTCGTTAGCGGTGAAGATCTGAACGTTCAGCTTGTCCGTGTTGTTGGCCAGGAAGTACTTGGCGGGGTAAAGGTCGGACATGGAGGCACCGCAGCCGACGAAGGCGACGCTGTGGATCTCGTGGTTGGACAGGACGTCAGCGACGATCTGCTTAGGGAGGTTAAGGTCGATCTCGTACATCTGACACATTCCTTTCAATTTTTGCGGCGCCACATTGCCGGGCGCTCGCAGGGTTACCGTGATTTGGACCGAGTCGCCGGTCCGTTGAGGATGTGTCAAAGGGACTGCCCTTTGACACATTTAGGGATGGAAGCCTGCCTGGGGTATGGGATGCCAGGCAGCCCCCGGGGGAAAGCGGTTAGGCGCTTAGTCGCGACTAGGCCAGGATGCCGACCGCGGAGAGGGCGATGCCGCCCACAATGGCGATCACGAGAAGCAACCGGTGTTGACGTTCTTCTTGATAAGCCAGTACATAAGGCCGGTGAGGCCAAGGGAGATCATCTGGGGCATCATGCCGTCCAGGATGTCCTGGATAACGACGGTGCCGTCAGCGAACTGCAGCGGGGTGGTGGCGCCGATCAGCGTGGCGATCATGCCGCCCACGGACATAAGACCCACGATGCCGCAGACATACATGAGCTTCTCCATGAGGTCGCCGCCCCGAAGCTTGCTCAGGTACTCGTGGCCGCCTGATAGCCCATCTTGGCTGCGAACCAAGTAATCAGCACGGAGGGGACGATGGAGATGAGAAGGGCCAGGATCGGGCCCATGATGGAGCCCTGCTGAGCCAGCTGAACACCCAGGCCAAAGGCGATAACGCGGATGGTGCCCTGGAAGAAGGAGTCACCGATGCCGGAAAGCGGGCCCATAAGGGAGGTCTTGACCGCGTTAATCGAATCGGGGTTGAAGTTCTCGGGATCCTTGGCGTACTCCTCCTCCATGGAGGCGGCGAGGCCAGGATGAAAGCGCTCGTCTGCGGGGTGCAGTTGTAGAACGCCATGTGACGGTGGTAAGCCTCTTTCTTAGCAGCAAGCTGCTTGGGGTCGGACTCGTCCGGATAGAGGCGATCGAGCGTGGGAACCATACCGTAGAGGAAGCCCATGTTCATCTGACGCTCGTAGTTCCAAGAGGCCTGGATGGCCCAGGAGCGCCAGAAGAACTGGCTGACCTTCTTGTTCAGGGACACGTCCTTGGTTGCGGTTGCCATAGTGTGTTCCTCCTTAGTCTTCGTCGTCTTCGAGCGGATCGTAGTCGGAATCGACACCGGCGGCTGCATGGGAACCGTTGAACTTGAAGCCCATGAAGACGACAGCCAGGCACACACCGATCAGAGCGACCGCGATGACGGACAGGTTGAGGTAAGCGGCGAGCAGGAAACCGATGAACAGGAACGGAGTCATACCCTTCTTGATCATCATGGTGAGCAGCAGGGCCAAGCCGTAGGCGGTCATGATCTTGGTCGAAACGTTAAGACAGTGGACAGCCACTCGGGAACCATGTTGACGATGGCCTGAACCAGGTCGGTGCCAACAAAGACGGCGAGGAAGATCGGCAGGAAGTACATGATGGCGTACAAACCGGAGCGGCGCAGATGTGCATACGGTAGGCGGTCTTGAACTTTCCGTTATCAATCGCGTTATCTGCCACATGGGTGAGGACGGCGATGATGGAACGGAACACGATGCCGAGGAGCTGACCCAGGACGGCGACCGGGATGGCGATCGTCATGGCGGTCTCGGCGGAAGCATCGGTCAGGCACGCAAAGGCAGCGGCCACGATGCCGCCCAGGACCATATCGGCGGAACCGGCGGCGCCGACCTGCACCAGGCCCATGGACACGAGCTCGACGGCGGCACCGACGGCAAGGCCGGTGGCACATCGCCCAGCAGCAGACCGACGAGCGTAGCGCCAACGAGGGGCTGCTCGAAGTTAAGACGACCGAGCAGGCGGGAGTCCCACATGCAGAACACGCCGACGAGGCCGACGAGCACCGCACTGATGAACGTATTCATACCCTTCTCCTTTCAGTCAGGCAAAAGCCTGGTTGATTACAGCTTGGCGTCGATGTCGACGCTCTGATACGTAGGGGTCTGCTGGACGTAGAGCTTAATGCCCATGTCGAGCAGCTGGTTGACGTCGGCCTTCTGGGTGGCGTCGAAGAAGACGGAGCTGTCCTTGCCGCCAATCTGATCGGCACCGTCGTGGTTGGCGGTGGCGCCCAGGTTGATGGCGTCGAGCTTGTAGCCCTGGCAGAACTGCAGCATCTCGCAGTGTTGCCAAAGACAAACATGACGCGTCGCCGAGGGTGTTGAGCTTGTCCATCTTGGCGAGGGCACGCTCGACGGTGAAGACGTTCAGGCGCACGCCCTGGGGCTTGGCCAGCTTAAGAGCGCCCTTCTTGATGTCATCGTTGGCGGCAGCGTTGTCGACGACGATGATGCGCTCGGCCTGAACCTTGGTGGTCCAGGTAAAGACGACCTGGCCGTGCAGCAGACGGTAGTCAAGACGTGCGAGGACGATCTTGGCGGGACCGGAGCTGTGACGGGACGCCTTGGCCTTCTTGGCGGGAGCCGCGGCAGCCTCGACCGGTGCGTTGGGGTTGGTCAGACCGGTGCGGGCCTCGTTGATGAGGCTGCGAGCTCGGCGCTTGACGGGAACGGGGCTCATAGCGAGCGTCAGTGCCAGCGGAATGTTGAAACCGCTGACAACCGTGAACTTCGTGCCGTTCTTGGAAAGCTCGACCATGCTGTTGTTGACCGAGCTGCCGAGCATATCGGTCAGCACATAGACGGTGTCGTCCGCGTTGAACGTGGCGATCATGGCGTCCACCTTATCGGTGATGGGCTCCTTGTCGTCACGAGCAAGCGACACGACGTGGACGTTCGACACGTCGCCGAGAACCATCTCGAGCGTGTCTTTGGCGCCTGCGGCCAGGCCGCCATGAGATGCGAGAATGATCTGATTCATCTTGCCTCCTCCTTTTCGTTATGGTCATTATAACGTCTTATACGTTGCTTTTATTGCTAATTAATATAAAGACCGTTCGCGGGTGAAAATCGACCGTTGACGGGTTTAACGTACTCGAAACGTTGGAGCTAGGTAGGCCGGCGCTGGCTGGATAACCCCAAGTCGGACGCCGCGCGCAATCCCTTATCGCACGAAGTACCAGGGGCTTTCCTGCACGGTGGGCTCCAGCGCGATGCCGGTGCGTTCCTTAAACAGATCCATGTCCTGCGATTTTTCCGTCCACCACGCATTGGGCTTAAAGGTCATACTCTCAACGACATGACCGACAAACACACTGTTGCGCAGCCTGGAGAAGTCGGTGTTCATAATCAGGATGGACGCGAGCACCAGCACGATGCCCAGAACCTTGATCGCGCCGGCGGGCTCGGCATAGACACCAATGCCCAGCAGCACGGTGACGACTGTCTCGAATGACATTACGACGGGAACTTTCGACGTCTCGAGCCCCATGGACAGACCCTGCATATATAAGACATAGGCCACAGCTGTGGGGATGAGTCCAAAGCCAAGGAACAGCAGCAGCAGCTGTGGCGACATTGCCGCGGCGACATCTGGCCACGGAGCCGCGATAGCCGCCATAACCGCACCGCCAAAAACAAGGCCCCAAAACGTGACAGCCAGCGGGTGGACCGTCTTGGTTGCTATCCGGCTAAACACCGCGAGCGACGCGCCACAAAAGCCCGCAATCACGCCCGACGTGACGCCCCAAACCGAAAAATGAAAACCGGAAAGGTCGCCATCGGTCACTGCAAGTACACAGCCACCGATGTTAAAAGCGATGGCAACGAGCTTGTTGGGAGTCACATCCTCGCGATAAAGTACGCGGCCGAGCATGACGCCAAACACCGGCGAGGTGTAGAGCAGCACCGAGGCCGTGGACATGCCCACCTCGCCCATGCACTCGTAATAAAGCGTGTTAGCGGTGGCGAGGCCGATAATGCCAAGAAGCGCACAAGGAACAAGCTCTTTAGGACTTGCCTTGAACAGTGCCAGGGGACCCGATGCCTTTCCCTCACGAGCACCTCCCTGGCAACCCATGAATGCCAAGACCGGAGCCATTAAGACAGCACCCGACAACAGGCGAAAGGCCGCCATGCTCTGAGACGAAACACCCAGGCCGATATTCCGTTAACAAAGATTCCGATGGTGCCCCACATAAGCGCGGCGATCAGCACCAGCACATAGCCCAGATTGCTTTTCTTCAACGCAGCCTCCTCGGTATTGTTTCCAATAAGTTTCATACTACGTTATAGTCGTTATATACATTTTTCAAGGCACAAATCGGCGAGCGGAAAAGTGATCCGTTTTCCTCCGTCCCCAGCGGATTACTGGGCGGTTGCGGTGAAATAGTTCCTAAATGGGGGTGCGGACGATTTCTTGGACCGCGCCTAGGCGTATCCAAGCTTCCTGCGGTACTCCATCGGGCTGAGCCACCCGAGGGACTTCTTTATCCGCCCCTCGCGATAATACACGAGGTAGGCCTCGAGCCTGCCCATGAACTCCTCGGCCGTCACGCCCTCCCAGTCCCTGTAGTGGAAGAACTCGTTCTTGAGACGGCCGAAGAAGCCCTCGCAGGCCGAGTTGTCCGGGCTGCAGCCCTTCGCGGACATGCTCCTGACCAGCCGTTCTCCTCGCAGATCCCGATCCACTCCGGCCAGCGGTAGTGGCCGCCGCGGTCCGAGTGGATCGTCGTGCGGGCGCCCGCCGGCCTGGCCGCGCAGGCCTTGAGCAGGCTCGAGTTCGCGAGGCGCTTGTCGGGGTGCAGCCCGATCGACCAGGCGACGGGCATCCCGTCGAAGCAGTCGATGACCGGGCTCAGGTAGACCTTCTCGCCGCCCGGGAGCCTGAACTCGGTGATGTCGGTGAGCCACAGCCGGTTGGGCTCGTCGGCGTGGAAATTCCTGTTCACGAGGTTCTCCGGCGCTTGGAGACCTCGCCGGCGTAGGAGCTGTAGCCCCGGGCGCGCCTCCTGTTGTAGACGACCTCGAGGCCCTCCTCGCGCATCACGCGGGCCACGCGCTTCTCGCTGGCGCGGACGCCCTCGCGGCGCAGGCG
>ENA-OQBT01001266-OQBT01001266.1-human-gut-metagenome-genome-assembly--contig:-NODE-1266-length-10404-cov-1.487107_pt1 | contig 10404 bp, 11 predicted proteins | sample MGYA00242749_ERZ504557 | MGnify/ENA primary metagenome ERZ504557 (study PRJEB26092, sample SAMD00036243) | human gut metagenome | host: Homo sapiens | study: EMG produced TPA metagenomics assembly of... | reverse complement strand
CTACTGTATAAAGTTCTGTGGCAGAGGACCACAGCTCCAGGATAAATCCCCGTTCTGCTTCTTTTTTTTCCAACCCTCAGTTCGACATCCTCATAAGAGGTGTCAGCGGAAAGCCTTCCTGCGTAGTGGTGGGCAAGCCCTGTTTCGTTTCCCGCTGCGATCACAGTGGCAATGCCGAAAAATCCCCCGTAATTCTGGGCTACCTGACTTAAGGGGGAACTGCCGGTATGACTGCCGTAATTGCTTCCAAGACCAAGAAGTATAACAAGGGGCTGGCGGAACCGGTCTGCAAGGACCGCAGGTATTTAATACCCATCATAATATCGTTTTCCTGAAAAGCATCTGCTTTTTCGGGGATCAGGTAATAGTCCCGCAGATATTTCTTTGCGGGCTTTAATTTTACTATGGCAAGATCTGACATAGGGGCAGCACCTGTAAAATTTTGCAGGGGAAATGATCTTCCTGCTGCAAGGCCGGCTAAATAGGTGCCGTGGCCATTGGCATCTTTTGACGGCACAAGGGAAAATGGATCATCAGATGCAAGGGCTGAATTAATATCTTCTCTGGTAAATTCCGTTCCATAAGAAGCACCGCCCATGGGATAATAGTCAGGTACACCGGAAGTCGGAACAGAAGTGTCCTCCGGCAGTGTCTGATCCCAGATCCCAAGGATGCGGGTGGTGCCGTCTTCATTTCTGAAAGCAGGGCTGGTATAGTCAATGCCGGAATCTACGATGCCGACGAGAACGCCTTTGCCCATATTAGAAAGAGCTGGTGTCTGTAAAGCTGCCAGAATACCGGAAGCTTCCATGGCAGAGTCGTCTAAAAGGGTAAAAAGACCGGGGATGCTGTAGTAAGGATAACGTTCCAGGGAGACCGGCAGCGCTTCGTTTAAAGGAGTATAAAAAATGGCATAATCATTGCTCACATAGTCTACACAGGGAAATTGTTCCGGGTCGCGGAGGTTATTTTGCAGGGAGCCGAAGCGATAGATAAAGTCTGCCACTTCTTCAGAAGCAGGATTTAAGGTGCATGAGGGCATGGAAGTGCCTTTCTGTAAAGCTGTGTTGTTGTAAGTATATGGGATAAATGGGGATCATATGTATATTGCGGCTGTACTGCCCCTTGGTTTCATGGAAATGTACTGGATCTTAGGGTTATGAACATTGCCTGTATAACTGGACGTGATAGGGAGATTATAGTAAAATAAAAGCAGGCAGAAAAATACGGAAAATGTGTATCCATAAGTCGATCTTACAAGAAAGGACGGACCAAAATATGTTCTTACCATGGCTTACAGGCGGCATTGCCGCTCTTGACTTATTTATAAAAGACGAAATAGAACGGGAAGGCACTGAAGAATTTCCCAGAGATTTTCCTGGCACAAAAGGTTTTATACGCATTCATAAAAGCTATAATCCAGGTTTTCCCTTTGGCTTTATGAAAGAGCGCCCCCAGCCTTGTAAAAGGTATTCCCCTGGCGGTCCACATCTGCAGCTGCAGGCGCACTGGCGGCTCTTTTTTACAAAAAAGGGCTGTGTGGCCCAGAAGATCGGCCTTTCCATGGTTTTAGGAGGCGCCATCAGCAATCTGTATGACCGCCTGGTAAAAGGTTATGTAGTGGACTATTTTTCTATTGAGTTTAAGCGTCTTAAAAATGTGATATTCAATCTTGGCGATATTTTTGTGTTTCTGGGCAGTCTGGTCTTCCTGGCCGCAGAGCTGTTAGAGGACATGAAAGACTGAATATGATGATGTTGGGGTCAAAAGGTATTTTGACCCCTCTGATACCGAATTGCTACGTGCTTTGCACTCTCGCAATTCTAAAAACATTCGTAATCCGCTCATTTTTCTTCAAAAAATGGCTTCTTACTCATGTTTTTGGCGGGTCCCAAGTTCAAAAATCCTCCTGCAAGCAAGCTTGCATCGGATTTCTGACCTTTTGACCCTGGTATTATACATATCAGAATCATAATAAAATGCCCTTCTGGTGATATATAGCGTATCACTAAAGGGCATTTTATTTATGCCATTGTTTACCTTGCATTTTAAACTCCCTGTGCTATAATGTTCACATGTATTAAAAAACGATTGAAAATGAACATGCAAACAGGAAAAGGAGTCAGAATTTATGGACCGACAGGCATTGGTATGCAGAAATATACTGGAAAAACCGGACATCACACAGCGGGAAATGGCGAAAAACATGGATATTTCCCTGGGAACAGTCAATGGACTGGTAAAGGAATGTCTGGCAGAGGGATATATTGCAGAGGAAGAAAATGGGAAAAGAAAAACATCTTATTCTTCTGGAAAAGGGAAAAGAGCTTTTAAAAGCCTATAAAGTAGACGGAGCACTGATCATTGCAGCCGGTTTTGGATCCCGCTTTGTGCCACTTACTTTCGAAACCCCAAAAGGGTCTTCTGGAAGTTTTTGGTGAGCGCATGATCGAACGTCAGATCAAACAGCTCCATGAAGTGGGAATCTACGACATTACCATTGCAGTAGGCTATTTAAAAGAAAAATTTGAATATCTTATTGATAAATTTGATGTGAGACTGTTATACAATCCGGAGTATTCCTGTAAAAATACTCTGGCTACGGTATACAGGGCCAGAAAGTTTTTAAAGGGCCGGAATGTATACATTCTTTCATCTGATAACTGGATGCGGGAAAATATGTACCATTCCTATGAATGCGGCGCCTGGTACAGCGCAGCCCACGAAGAAGGGGAGACAAAGGAATGGTGCTTTACCTTCAATAAAAAAGGACATATCAGCGATGTGAATGTAGGTGGAAAAGATGTATGGTTTATGTATGGTCCCGTGTATCTTTCCAGAGAGTTCTCAGCCAGGTTCCTTCCTGTTTTAGAGGCTTATTACCAGATCCCGGGAACCGAGCAGTTCTACTGGGAACAGCCTTATGTAGATATGTTAAAGGGAGAAGCAAAACACCGTCTGGAAAAAGAGGACAAAGAGCTGTTAAAACAGACAGAAGAAGCCTGTGGTGTTCCTGCATCTAAATGGGGTCAGATCGAAATGGACATCAACCGTCAGCCGGATGACCAGGTATATGAATTTGAAAACCTGGAAGAGCTGCGCCTGTTTGATACCCATTACCAGAACCACTCTGATAATGAAGCAATGGAGCTGGTGGCAGAAGTGTTCCACGTTCAGGAATCCCAGATCACAGACATTAAATGCTTAAAATCCGGAATGACCAACAAATCATTCCTGTTCCGCACTGGAGATCATCACTGTATCTGCCGTATTCCGGGACCGGGCACAGAACTTCTTATTAACAGAGAGCAGGAAAAAGAAGTTTACGATGCCATCCGTCCTTTAGGTATCACAGAACATGTGCTGTATCTGAATCCGAAGACTGGTTATAAGATCTCTGAATACTATGAAAATACCCGCAATGCCAGCGCCGATAACTGGGATGATATGAAGCTTTGTATGGATATGGTGCGAAAGCTCCATGAAGCAGGCTTAAAAGTAGGCCACAGCTTTGATATCAGAGAACGGATCAGCTCTTACGAGAAGCTTTGTCTGGAACATGGCGGTATTCCTTTTGAGGATTACAGCCAGGTCCGTGAATGGGTAAACCGGCTGCTGGATGCGCTGGATAAAATGCAACTTCCACAATGTTTGTGCCATATTGACGCAAATGTGGATAACTTCCTGATCTTCCCGGATCACAGTGCAAAACTTCTTGACTGGGAATATGCAGGCATGTGCGATCCGTTAATGGATGTTTCCATGTGCGCTATCTATTCTTATTATGAAGAAGAACAGACCGAAAAATTGCTGGAACTGTACTTACAGCGAAGACCGGATGACAGAGAGCGGTTCATTACCTATGCAGATGCGGCTTTGGGCGGTTTCCTCTGGTGCTTATGGGCTGTATACAAGGCAAGTCTGGGAGAAGAATTTGGAGAGTATACCATTATCATGTACCGGTATGCAAAACGATATTATAAGAAACTGATGAAGGAACTGCCGCAGTTCTTTTAGAGATCCCAACTGCCAGGTTTCAGAAAATTGTAATAAAAATGTTAATCATGGAAAGTTCATTTGTGATATACTTGATTAAGAACGAAAAAACTGACCGAACAGTGAAAACAGATCAGTAGAAAGCAGACCAACAAAAGCAGAACAGTGAAAAGCGGATCAGTGAAAAATATAGAAAAGAAAAAGAGATCACGATACACAAATAACAGGAGGAGAGACATGGGACGTAAAAAATATTTTGCAGCCCTTGCAGCAGCCGGTATGATCGGTGCTATGGCAGTGGATCAGTGTTCAATTCATACGCCGCAGATGGCTGGACCAAGTCAAATGACCACTGGACCTACATTTATCAGGGCAAGACATATACAGGCTGGCTGGAAACCAGCGAGGGAAAATATTATATGGACCTTTCCGATGGACATATGACTACCGGATTTAAACAGATTGACGGAAAATGGTATTTCTTCCGTCCAAACGGCGTAATGGCACAGAACCGTTGGGCAAATCCGGAATATGGCAAATGGTATTACTTTTTAGATGACGGCACCATGGTTACTGGCTGGTTAAAAATCGGAAACGATTATTATTTTATGCGTGGTGATGGCTCTATGGGAACCGGCTGGCGCCAGATGGAAGGCTCCTGGTACTATTTCCAGAGCAACGGTAAGTGCGTGGTAAATTCCTGGGCACAGATCAAAAATAACTGGTATCTGTTCGGAACAGATGGAAAGATGATGACCGGCTGGGCAAAAGTCGACACAGATTACTATTATCTGAATACAGATGGCCGTATGCTTACTGGCTGGCTTACTGACAGCGAAAGCAGCAAATACTATATGGATCAGAGCAATGGAAAGATGAGCCGGGGGGGGGGGATGCTGAAACAGATCGATAATGCATGGTATTACTTTAATACCAATGGACATATGATGACCGGCTGGATCCAGGTAGATAATAAGATCTATTACATGAACCCGTCTAATGGCGGAAAGATGACTGCAGGAACTTCTTTGGAGATCAGCGGAACTACCTATAACTTTGATGCAAGCGGTGCATGCCAGAATGCAAGCGGCGTATCTGCACAGACACCGGCAAGCAGTACCTCCAGTTCCGGCGGTGTAACAGGTGAAAATGGCGGACCTGGCGTAAAGAAAAATTCTGCTTCCAGTAATGGACCTTCCGGAAGCAATCCGGCAAACCCGTCAGGGACCACATCCAGCTCTGATACCTTAGTGGCAGGACGTACAGACGGACCAGGCTGATAAGAGGGATTTCGTAAACAAAGGATCAGATGTTCTCCCGGAATCCGGGAGGACATTCATATAATGGGGGATGTCAGACAGGCGACATCCCCTTTTTCAGGAGAAAAATATGAATCGTACAGATAAAATGATAAAGCGCTGCCGGGCACTGGCATTGGCAGGCGTTTTGGGACTTGCAAGCCTGGGAAATGCTGTTCCTGTACTGGCAGCTGGTCCGGGAGATGACGCTTCCCGTGTAACAGAGATCTCTGCCGGAGGACCTGGAGATCCGGGAAATAAGACTTCATCCAATTCCACACCAAATACCAATAATTCAAACAATAACAATAATACCAATAACAACAATAATACCAATAATTCAAACACTTCCTCCAGTGACACTACTGCAAATGCCAATGCCTGGAAGAAAGTAAACGGTACCTATCAGATGCCAGACGGAAGTGCCATCCAGAATGTGCTCCATCGTGGAATTGACGTATCCAGATGGCAGGAAGAGATCAACTGGAGCCAGGTGGCAAAGGATGATATTTCCTTTGTTATGCTGGGAACACGTTCAAAAGGGGCGGTAGATCCATATTTCCACAAAAATATCCAGAATGCAGCTGCCAATGGTATTAAAGTAGGCGTTTATATTTATTCCCTTGCAACTACCACAGATATGGCAGTCCAGGAAGCAGATTTTGTGTTAAACCTTATTAATGATTATCCCATTTCTTATCCCGTAGCCTTTGATATGGAAGATTCCACTCAGGGAAATCTCTCAAAGTCAGAGCTGGCAGCCATTGCTAATGCGTTCTGCAAGCGGATCTCACAAGCAGGTTATTACCCCATTATCTATGCAAATGAGAAACTGGCTGAAAAACAAACTGGATATGAGCCAGATGAACTATCCTGTATGGGTAGCACGTTATTCTGCCCGCCCAACCTACCAGAATCCGGTGATGTGGCAGGCAACCAGCAGTGCTCTGTAAATGGCATCAAAACAAGAGTGGATATTGACTTTCAGTTTAAGGACTTTTCTTCTGTGATCCCCGCTGATACCTGGCGTACTATTAACGGAAAGCGTTATTATTATGCAAATTACCAGAAGCAGAAAAATGCCTGGGCGAAAGATGGGGATGACTGGTATTACATGGACAAAGATGGCCTTGCATCCACCGGCTGGATCACAGTAGCAGGCGCAAGTTACTATCTGGACACCACTACCGGAAAAATGAAGACTGGATGGCAGGCAGAAAATGGAAAATGGTACTACCTTGGAAGTAGCGGCGCTGTGAAGAAAGGCTGGATCAATGATAATGGCACCTGGTACTATACCGGCAATGACGGCGTGATGCAGACTGGCTGGATCGAGGTCAGCGGCAAACGGTATTATCTGGAAAATTCCGGGAAAATGCTTACTGGCTGGACTGGCCAGAATGGCAAATGTATTATCTTGGCAGCTCCGGTGATATGTTAAAGGGGTGGATCAATGATAATGGCATCTGGTACTATACTGGCAGTGACGGTGTGATGCAGACCGGCTGGCTTACAGAAGCAGGCAGTAAATATTACCTGAAAGGCTCAGGTGCTATGGCAACCGGCTGGAGACAGTTAGACGGCGCATGGTATTACTTTAATGGTGATGGGCGCATGGCAACCGGTATGATCGATGCAGGTGGAATCCATTATTATCTGGATCCTTCAGATGGCCGCATGGTCGCTGGCAGGTCAATAGAGATAAATGGAACTGTTTACCAGGCTGGTGCAGATGGAGCATTAAGTGTCCAGAGCCAGGAAAATAGTGACAGTAACCAGAATAGCCAGGATCCAGGAAATACAAATACCGGCAATAATGTTTCAGGCAGCAATACAGGTAATACAGGCAATAACGTACAGATCACCCCTGTAAATCCTTCTGAAGGTCCATCAGGCAACAGTAATTCAGGTTCCTCTTCTGATGATCAGAAAGTAACAGGCAAAAACGTAGGACCGGGAGTAAAGAAGGACTCCGCTAATACAGGAAACAGCAGTGAGATAACTACTGGTCAGGCACCAGCTGATAAACAGGGCTGTGAAATAAGTCCCTAAAAGACATAGGACCATTCGTGCATGCGAAAGGTCCTATGTTTCTTTCAGATTGTTTAGACCTGCTGGATCCTGTTTTAACATTTGACATAAAAACAGTATTTTTCAATATTTTTCAGCATAAAATAAACAGATACCAGTCTTTAGGTGATCTGTGTCATGCATAACCGATATATAAAATATTTTCTCTTTTTTACTTTCTTACTACGGATCTTTTTCTGTCCGCCCTCTTCCTGAAAAATGGTCATACTGATACAGAAAAAATATTTTCCCTTCCGGTAATTTCAAAAACAGCAGGCACGCCAAAGTATATAGCGTTGACCTTTGATGATGGTCCAAGCCGGAAATATACCCCCATCTTATTAGACGGTCTGAAAGAACGTGGGTCCATGCCACCTTTTTCCTTATGGGAAAGAACATAGAAGGAGAAGAAGACATTGTAAAGCGGATGAGTGAAGAAGGGCATCTGATCGGCAACCACAGTTATGAACATATCCAGCTGACGAAAGCAGGAGCGAAGGCGGTCTGTGAAGCGGTGGAACATACACAGGAACAGATTGAAGCTATTACAGGGAAACGCCCGGAATATATACGGCCGCCCTATGGAGACTGGAATGAAGAGCTGGAAGAAGAGATTGGAATGACACCTGTCCTGTGGTCACTAGATTCCCTGGACTGGAAGCTGAAAGATACAGGAAAGATCATTCGTCAGGTCTTGAAAGATGTAAAAGATGGGGATATTATATTATTACATGATATATTTCCTTCCTCTGTAGAAGCAGCTCTGGAATTGATCGATATACTGCAAAAGGAAGGATATGTTTTTGTAACGGCAGATGAATTACTGATCGAAATGAGTCCGCAAGGAAAACAGGCGTCACTTGTGCAGGTGGCATTTGTTTTTACCGGGTCATATTTTTACCGGGCCATATACGGAAGGTTCAGCTGTGATGGCAGGCGGTGGAGCGTGTCAGCGTGGGAATCAAAGTGACGATCGGAGTAGTGATCTGAGTAATAATATCAGTGGCAACAAGTACATAGCGAAAAGGTATGGAGAGAAATAAATGGATTATTTGATATATGAGAGAAATGCCATGGAAAAAGAGTCCCCCTGGCATCCAGGCTCCGTCCCCGGACACTGGACGAAGTAGTGGGGCAGCAGCATATCATTGGAAAAGATAAGCTGCTTTACCGGGCGATCAAGGCAGATAAACTGGATCTGTTATATTTTATGGTCCCCCAGGCACAGGAAAGACCACTCTTGCAAAGGTCATTGCCAATACCACACAGGCTGATTTTAAACAGATCAATGCCACAGTAGCTGGCAAAAAAGATATGGAAGAAGTGGTTTCAGAGGCAAAAAACAATATGGGAATGTACGGACGGCGGACGATCCTCTTTGTAGACGAGATCCACCGTTTCAATAAAGGCCAGCAGGACTATCTTCTTCCCTTTGTAGAAGACGGTACCTTGACGCTGATCGGCGCAACAACGGAAAATCCCTACTTTGAGGTCAATGGGGCGCTTCTTTCCAGATCCCGTATTTTTGAGTTAAAGCCACTGGAAAAAGAGGATATCAAGGAGCTGATCCACAGGGCAGTTACTGATACAGAACGTGGTATGGGCACTTACCGGGTAAAGCTGGATGAGGATGCTGCAGATTTTCTGGCAGATACAGCCAACGGTGATGCCAGAGCAGCCTTAAATGCCATTGAACTGGGTGTTCTCACTACCGGGCGCAGTGAAGATGGTCTGATACATATTGACCTGGCAGCTGCCCAGGAATGTATACAGAAGCGGGCAGTGCGCTATGATAAAGACGGGGACAACCATTATGATACGGTTTCCGCCTTCATTAAAAGTATGCGGGGCTCAGACCCGGATGCAGCTGTTTATTATCTGGCCCGTATGCTGTATGCAGGGGAAGATATTAAATTTATTGCCAGGCGTATTATGATCTGCGCTTCCGAAGATGTGGGAAATGCAGATCCACAGGCGTTAAGCGTGGCAGTGAGTGCTTCCCTTGCAGCAGAGCGCATCGGACTTCCTGAAGCCAGATCATCCTTTCCCAGGCGGCTTCCTATGTAGCCTGTGCCCCAAAGAGCAATGCTTCCTATATGGCGATCCAGAATGCCATGGAAAATGTAAAGACTACCCGCACCATGCCGGTACCTGTTCATCTTCAGGACCGTCATTATAAGGTGCTGCAAAATTAGGACATGGCGAAGGCTACAAATATGCCCACGATTACCCGAAACATTATGTAAACCAACAATATCTTCCTGATGGTATGGAAGGCACGATTTTTTATGAACCATCGGATAATGGATACGAAAAGCAGATAAAAGAGCATATGAAATGGTTGAAAGAGTAGCATTTTCGTACTATAATAAGTAAAGAAAAACAGCCTGCAGTTCATTCTGCCTGCAGGCTCTGTCTATTTATTTTAAGGAAATTTCTGTATCTGGAAAAAATCCCGTTGTTTACAATATGAAAAATTATATACATTGCGATCATGAATGCATAACAGATAGGAGAATAATATGCGTGAAAAATTAGAAACATTGTCCCTTACTACCCTGAAGGATCTGGCAAAACAAGAGGGGATAAAAGGTATCAGCGGTCTCCGCAAGGCTGAGATCATCGACCTTTTATGCGAACAAGAAGAGAAAGGAAAGCAGGAAAAAGAGACAGCAGCACCAGCACCGGCAAAGCAGGTCCCGGCGCCCAAAACGCAGGAAAACCGTGTTCAGGAGACCCGCCCACAAAGCTCCCGTTATCAGGAAAGTCATGAACAGGAGAACCGTTCCCAGGAAAACCGTGAAAACCGCAGTCAGGAGACCCGCCCACAGGAGAACCGCAGCCAGGACAACCGTTCCCGTGACAACCAGAGAAACTAACAGAAGCTATGAAGCGTTACGGTCAGACCCGTCCTCCAGATCCCGTAACCTTAACGGAAAACAACAAGTTAACCAAACAATTAATCGATACAACAATAATAACAATTACAGCAACAATAGCAATAACAGCAACAATAACAACTAATTACAATAATAACAAG
>ENA-OQBT01001265-OQBT01001265.1-human-gut-metagenome-genome-assembly--contig:-NODE-1265-length-10408-cov-3.531271_pt1 | contig 10408 bp, 12 predicted proteins | sample MGYA00242749_ERZ504557 | MGnify/ENA primary metagenome ERZ504557 (study PRJEB26092, sample SAMD00036243) | human gut metagenome | host: Homo sapiens | study: EMG produced TPA metagenomics assembly of... | reverse complement strand
CACCTGCGCCGGGCACGGCATCACCCTGGTCCACGTGTCCTCCGACTACGTCTTCGACGCGCCGCCGAGGTCCACACCGAGGACGAGCCGCTCAGCCCGCTGTCCGTCTACGGCCAGACCAAGGCAGCCGGCGACATCGCCGTGGCCGGCTGCCCGCGCCACTACATCATGCGCTCCAGCTGGGTCATCGGCGAGGGCACAACTTCGTCAAGACGGATTCGAAGGCCGATCCACCGAGTCGCCGACCCGAGACGGGCCTCGAGCAGGTCACCGTGTCGACGACCAGCTGGGCCGCCTGACCTTCACGCGCGACATGGCAGCGGCCATCTTCCACGTGCTGGACGCGAAGGCCCCCTACGGCACCTACGACTGCACCGGCTCCGGCGCCGTCAAGTCCTGGGCCGATATCGCCCGCGCCGTCTTCGAGGCCGCCAACGGCAACGGGGAGAGGGTCGTGCCGGTGAGCACCGCCGACTACTACGCGAACGCTTCGAACCCCATCGCCCCGCGCCCGGTCCACTCCGCACTCAACCTGTCCAGGCTCGAGTCGGTCGGCTTCCACATGCCGACTGGGAGGAAGAGCTGGAGGAGTACCTCAAGACACTCTAGTCTCTATTTAATTTGCGAGAGTAAAAGCCGCCGCTTGTTAACGGCGGCTTTTCTTATGTGTGGTGTATAACCTCGCTATAACAAGGGCAACGGCGGTCGCCAAACTGACTGCAAGCCCCGCAAATGCTCCCGGGGTCCTATAGCTCATCACGATCTTATTCGCGCCTTTCTGCACGCTCAGACATGACAAGCCCTTATCGGCGGCGGGCGTCAGCTCTGCGGCGGCTCCGTTAATTGTTGCCGTCCAGCTTCATCATACGGAACGCTCAACAGCAAGTTACCGTCATCCTCGGCGGTATACTCGCCTTCGATTTTGCCGTCTTCAAAAACTGTCGGAACAAACTCGTTTGTCTTAAGCTTGTCGATGATCTGCTCAAATACTCCTAGATTGAGTGCGTAAAAGACCGGCTGATTGTCTTGGGGCATGTTGGTATAGCCCTCTGCGACTCCGATTGACACCGTATGCTGACTTGCGGAATCCGATGCGCCTGCAATTTGACGGATATTATTGTCGAATCTCCAGCTTCGTTTTCGATCGTTCGCTGGTCGATGGTAAGTGCGACGGGCCAATAGCTGCCGGCGGTTGCATCTTTGTTGATGTAGAGATACCCGAGGAAACCCGGTGGCACGGTGACGTTCCATTGCTTTAAGCTATCGCTATTCTCTGTGCTCGTGGCCTCGATCTTGGTATAGAGCTCGACCTCGCGGCCTAGGATTTTGCTGTAGAGGTCGTTCTGCTTTTCGAAGGGGTCCTCGATCTTCAGCGTGCTGTTTTGGATATCGCTTGAGGCTGCGACGCCAATGCTGAGCGCATAGGGGTTCTCGTACACCGCGCTTGTGGAGTCCGCCTGATTCGTTTTGGCCGAAACGTATCCCGCAGGCGCGTTCTCAGGAATGGCATACTTGACTCCCAGTAGGGCATCGACGGCAAGAATGGGCTCGGCATAACGGGTCGAAAACTCGCCGACACTGCTGTATCCAAGGGAGTTGAGCAGTGCAATTGCCTGCGGGTTGTTTGCCGACGAATATGAAGACAGTTGGTTGTATCCAAGCGCCAGGCCTTCGTTGAGGGCGGCGCTATCGGCGCGCGTAATCGTACGGTCGATACGGTAGAAAGACGCCGAATCCTGGCCTTGAATGGCTGTGATCGTGTTGGTTGCGGTGGCGACATAGGCGCTGTTGGCTTCTTCGGAATAGCCTGTGTACAGCTGGTTCCATATAACATGGGCGTTGGTAAATAGTTCAATTGCCGTGAGTGCCAGGAGCGGCATGATAATGGCCGGACGATGGGCTCGACGAAATGTTGGCCGCTCATTGAGTTTCTGCAACGCGTATCCTGCGGCCCACAGCGCAAAGAAGCTAAGCAAAAATGCCGTGCGCGAGTAGAATCCGTTAGGAACGCGCATGCCGCACCAGATGTACTCGAGCGGGCTCAAAACGGAGCTTGCGACCAAGGTTATCGTGACGACGAGTGTTGCGATACGCGTCTTGATTGAAACCGTGCGGTTAACCAGCAAGCTCGCCGCAAGCAGCATCATGATGATGCCGCAATAGAACTGCGGTGTGCTATCGTTGTTTACCCACATGCAGGGAAGAAAGCCCTGATGAGCGATTTGAGGCTGGTTTTAAGTAGGGGGCCGAGCGCCAGAACGGGACCGCCCTTGGACATGGCAAGGATGGTCGGCAAAAAGGTCCATGCGGACAGGAGCAGTCCAAGCGCGATACCCCCGGCGAATCGCAGGGCCCGATCGAGCGTGAGCTTCCAGCTAAATCCTTCTTCTGTAACATAATCGATAAATTCGACCAATACGAAGATGCAGAGGAACAGGATGCTGATGTAGGCCGTATACCAGCAGAACATGACATTGAGCGCCGTTGCGATGACGAGGCGGATCATGCGCTGCTTACGGATGAGCTCGTGGCATCCGTAGGCGCAGATGGGCAGCAGGATGAGGCAATCGATCCAGAGCGGGTTGCGCAGGTTGCTGATGGTCCAGCTGCAAAATGTGAACGAGAGAGAAAGCAGGAATGCTGCGGGCTTGGGTAGGCCAAAGCGCTTTTGCAGGAACCAGGCGCTGCTGATGTGGATGCAGCCGAGCTTGAGCGCGGTGATAACAAACACAAAGAGCGTCAGCTTGTCTTGAGGAAACAGTACGCAGAGCAGGTTAAAGGGGCTGGCGAGATAGTAGCTATAGAGCCCCCACGTGTTCATGCCCAGTCCCTGAGAAAAGGAGTAGCGAAGATTCTCCTCGCCCAAAAGGACGCGCCGGAACCAAGCAAAGAAGTCGATGTACTGGTACTTGAGGTCGCTAGCGAGAAACGAGTTGTCGCCAAAGGGGTAGACGTGCCCCGCCGCTGCAAGTGCGACAAAGAGCGTGGCGGTAAACGTAAAGCAGGCAGCATAGAATGCTACATTCTTGAACGTGCATTTATTGGACCGTGTCATCAGATTCCTCGTTGGATTCTCGAATGATATAGATGGGACGTCGCTTGGTTTCCAAGTAGGCTTTCGCCAAGTATTCACCGATGATTCCTAAGCACAGAAGCTGCATGCCGCCAAACAGCGTTATGAGACAGGCGAGCGACGGCCATCCGCCGACGGGGTCACCCCAAACGAGTGTTTTGACCAGGATGACGACGAATCCCAGAATGGCGATGAGGCAGAAAACGATACCCGTGAGAGCGGCGAGGGAGAGCGGCGCCGTGGAAAACGCGACGATGCCGTCGATGGAATAGAGGAGTAGCGACCAAAAGCTCCACTTGGTCTCGCCTGCGACGCGGTTGACGTTTACGTAGGGGAGCCATTTAGTCTTGAAGCCCACCCAGCCGTAAATGCCCTTGGAGAATCGGTTATATTCACCCATGGAGACGATGGCGTTAACCATGGGGCGCTTCATGAACCTAAAGTCGCGTGCGCCGTCGACGATGTCCGCCTTGGAAATGCGGTTGATGATCTTGTAGAACATGCGGGCGAAGAACGACCTGATTGGAGCTCGCCTTTGCGGGTGGTCCTGCGCGTAGCGACGTTGTCGCAGTCTTCGGTTTGCAAGATCTCGTACATCTGCGGCAGGAGCGAGGGCGGGTCCTGCATGTCGGCGTCCATGGTAGCGACATAGTCGCCCTTTGCATGTTGGAGTCCGGCAAACAGTGCCGCCTCCTTGCCAAAGTTGCGCGAGAAAGAGTGCCAGCGGATGGCGTATGGATGCGCCGCCGCGGCTTCCGCCTTCATGACGGTGAGCGTTTTGTCCGCTGAGCCATCGTCGATGAGGACGGCTTCAAAGGAGATGCAGGGGTCTTGCTGGGTCATGATTTGAACGACGCCATCGAGCTCTTTGAGAAAGATCGGAAGCGATTCCTGCTCGTTGTAACATGGCACGACGATGGAAATGAGTGGCATGCGATTTACCTCTCGTTTTTATTTGCGCTGGAGGGAATGCTGCGGCCATATGTGTTATACACGTTGACCTCCCACTGTTTACGCTCAACCTTTGCAACGGAATCAAGGATAAGCCCCGTCGCGAGACTCAGGCCACAAAGGAACATGAAAGATGCGGCGAGCATTGCGGTGGGGAAGCGGGGGACGAGACCGGTCTGGAAATATTCGACGACGATGGGGATGCCCAGGGCGAGGCCGATAATCGCAAACAGAAGCGCGGCCAGGCTGAAGAATTTGAGCGGACGGTAGTCCTTGAACAGCGTACCGATCATGGCGACGACCTTGATGCCGTCACTGACGGTATTGAGCTTAGACTCGGATCCTTCGGGGCGATCGCGGTACTCAATGGGCACGTCTTTGATGCGCCAGCGGTGATCGACGGCATGGATGGAGAGTTCGGTTTCGATCTGAAAACCCTCGGAAAGCACGGGGAACGTTTTGACAAAGGGGCGGCTCATTGCGCGATAGCCCGTCATAACGTCATCGAAGCTGTAGCCATAGATCCACTTGATCATGGCGCGAACTAGATTGTTGCCAAAGCCGTGGAAGGCGCGCTTGTTTTCCTCGGCATAGGTGCCGTTGGAAAGGCGGTCGCCTACGGTCATGTCGGCCGTGCCGTTAAGGATGGGCTCACAGAGGGCCTTCGCCGCCTCGGCGGGGTAGGTGTCATCGCCGTCGACCATCAGGTAACAATCGGCGTCGATGTCGCGAAACATCTGGCGGCACACGTTGCCCTTTCCCTGGCGGGGCTCAAAGCGGACCGTGGCGCCGTGCTCGGCGGCGATGCGTGAGGTATCGTCCGATGAGTTGTTGTCATAGACATAGACCGTCGCTTGCGGAAGCTCGCGGTGAAAGTCGTCGATGACCTTTCCGATGGTGACTGCCTCGTTGTAACAGGGGATAATAACGGCAATCGTTTGCTCGGCCATGAAGGTTCCTTTGGTCGCGTACAATCGAATCGTTTGTTTCGTGGTTAGGATGGGCGCATTGATTCGAGAGTTCAGGTTATTAGATGTGACACGTGCTGTTTTGCTGTTTGCAGCAAGCATCGCTACGGTGACGTATTGTAGTGGTTCCTTCGACCTGTTTCCATCTGTCTTGGCATGTGTTGCGATAATCGCATCATTGGTTAATTTCAATAAGTTTGCGTGCAGGGATTTTGCATTTCCGTCGGTTTTTGGTAGAGCTTGCTGCTTAGTGATTTCCCTTGTATTTTCGTTTGTTCTTGTGCTGGGAGCGCATATTCGTGTGACTGAACCGGTGATTGCCGGCGGGATTTACGAGAACTATATTGAGCCATATTCCGCGATTGATTCTGTTGCTTTTTGGGTGATGTCGGCGCTGGTCTTTTGGGTCTTGTCGGTGCTTGTTCAGCTGTCTTGTCGTTGCCGCTGCTGTGTTTTCTGCAATGACTCGCTGCGGACTAATGATGGTGACTCGTCCATTCGACTCCTATCTGTTGCGGTCCGTGCTCTAGTGATATTTCTTTTGTATCTCCCGTTCTTCCTGAGGTATTGTCCCGGCCTGTTTTTTGGGGATACCTTCTCGTCGTTCGCTCAGATTATGGGGTGGAACCCATTGAGCAACCATCATCCGGTTGCATTCACCATGATGATGGCTGCTTGTATCAAAATTGCAGGCCTCATGGGGATGAGCCCTTCGGTGGGCGTTGCCTTGCTAACGGTGCTTCAGATGGCCTGTGTTGCCAGCACGTTTGGCTATCTTTCAATTTGGGTGACTTCCCGCTTGGGGGTCTCCTCTCGCTGGTCTTGGCTGCTCGTAGTCTATTTTGGCTTGTCACGGTATCGCGCTCTTTATTCTGTGGCGCTTTGGAAAGACCCGTTGTTTTCCTGCTGTCTTGTCTTGATGGTGACCATGCTTGCCGATGCCGTCACGGGAAAGGATTCCCGGTCGAGCGCGTTGCGTTTGCTCGTTTTTGGTGCCCTAGCGTTGGGCGTTATGCTTCTACGGAATAACGGTTTGTATATTTGCGCTGCGCTATTCGTGGTGCTTGCGATAGCTGTAGCTTTGGACCGACTCGGCTGCATTGCCCGATGAAGTCTGCCTCTCGTTTGGCCGTATCTCTTGGATTTGCGCTTGTCACATGCTTGGTTATTACGGGGCCCGTGTACTCGGCTATGGGCGTTGTTCCATCGGAGGATGTTGAGTCAGTGGGTATTCCGCTTGCTCAGATGGCTCGCGTTGCCGCGCTCGATGGCGATATGTCCGAGTCCGACCGTTCTTATATGAACGAGCTGCTTCCGCTTGATCGTTACAAAGAGGTTTACCACCCCAGTATTATCGATCCGCTTAAATGGAACGATGACTTTAATTCGGACCATTTAAAGGATGGATTCTGGCTCATTGGGCCTCGATGCTTTCGCGTAACCCATCGATATACTTTGAGGCGTGGGAGCTGCAGACGTTTGGTTTTTGGGCCCCAAACGTAATGGGTGCCGACGGCCTTCCCGAAAACTTTCACATGGGTGTTCCGTATAACCTTGTGGCCGACGCAAAGGCTTCTACGGGAGTTACATTTCGCAACTTGCTTGTGCCCCTCGGCGATGATGTTGATGTGGCGATTGGACTGAGCGCTTGGTCTATTTCTGGCGCCGTTGTCTTTTGGTTGCTCATGTTTTCGGCAGCACTGTTGGTGTCATGTGGTCGCGCAAGACTTGTTTTGCCGCTTTTGCCCTTTTTGTTGTTGTACGGAACGCTCTTTATTGCCAGTCCTATTTGGTATTGGCCTCGTTATATCGTGGCTGCTCAATTTGGTCTCCCTGTTGTGATTGTGGTGGTCGCTCGCGGCATGCTGTCTGATGGAAGACGTTCCGAAAACGATGTTGTGGGATAGTTTTCCAGTTTCGCAACGCCGCCTTATGGCGTTGAGGGCGGGTCTATACTGTTCGTTTGTCAACGATTACGAGTAAAGGAGTTGCATCCGTGTCGGATCAGACAAAGCAACAAGAAACTCGCAGTCTGCCTGCGACGTTTGCTAAGAATGAATTTGAGAAGGATGCGTTTATCCTTCGCCAGCTGGTTACCAAGGATTTTAAGATCAAGTATCGCCGTAGCGTTCTGGGCGTCGCATGGTCGGTGCTCAATCCGTTGCTGATGATGATTGTCATGGCCATCGTGTTCTCGACGATTTTTGGCCAGGGCCGCAATGGCTCAATGACGCCCGAGATGTACCCGCTGTACTTGATCGTGGGTAACGTTACCTTTGCCGTCATGTCAGAGTCTACGAACCAGGCCCTGACGTCGATCGTTGGCGCTGCCCCTCTGCTCAAGAAGGTTAAGGTGCACCGCTGGGTCTTCCCGGTGCAGAAGGTGCTCTTCTCGCTGGTCAACTTTGCCTTCTCGCTGGTCGCCGTCGCCATCGTTATGCTGTGGTTCCGCGTTATGCCTTCTTGGCATCTCATTTTGCTGCCTGTCTGCCTGCTGCTGCTTATGTGCTTCTGCATGGGCCTGGGCATGATGCTCTCTGCCCTTACGGTTTTCTTCCGCGATGTCATGCATCTGTGGAGCGTTGTCATTACGGCATGGACCTACATTACGCCCATCTTCTGGACGACTGACTATATTGCGCAAATGCCGCATCTCGTGCGTATCTTGATGTATGCGAACCCCATGTACAACTACCTGCAGTTTATGCGCGATATCTTCCTGTTCCAGACGACGCCCTCGCTTGTGACGTTTGGCATGTGCGTCGCTTGGGCGGTCCTTGCGCTTGTTATTGGCTACACTGTGTTCCATAAATCTGAGCGCAAATTTATCCTCTACATCTAAGGAGTGCTGTGATGACTGAATCTGTTGTTGATTACAGCGAGCAGCCTCTGGCTGTCGAGGTCGACGACGTCACCATGATCTTTAACATGGCGTCCGAGTCGCTGACCAACCTCAAGGAGTACTTTATTAAGCTTGCCAAGCACGAGCTGTTCTTTGAAGAGTTTCGGCACTTAAGCATATCTCGTTCGATATTCATCGCGGCGAAGTTGTCGGTCTGGTTGGTACCAATGGTTCCGGTAAGTCTACGATGCTCAAGATCATCGCCGGCGTGCTTGAGCCTAGTGAGGGCAGCGTTAAGGTTCACGGTAATATCGCACCATTGATTGAGCTTGGTGCCGGCTTTGATCCTGAGTTGACTGCCCGTGAGAACATCTATCTGAACGGCGCTCTGCTCGGATATACCAAGGAGTTCATCGATGTCAACTTTGACGGCATTATTGAGTTCGCTGAGCTTCAGAACTTTGTCGACATGCCGTTAAAGAATTTCTCCTCGGGCATGGTTGCACGCATTGCCTTTGCAATCGCGACGATCACCGAGCCCGATATCCTGATCGTTGACGAGACGCTGTCCGTCGGTGACGTGTTCTTCCAGCAAAAGTGCGAGGCGCGAATTCAACACTTTATCCAGAGCGGTGACGTGACGGTTCTTTTTGTTTCGCATTCCATGGACCAGGTTGAGCGCATTTGCCAGCGTGCCGTTTGGATTGAGAAGGGTGACCTTCGCATGGACGGCCCGGTTGATGAGGTCTGCAAGGCGTACCGCGAGCAGTTCAACTAGGTTATAATTACTTGCGCTTGGCTGAGTTGCTTGGCTGGGCGTGCGGTCATTTGCTCCATTAGCTCAGTTGGATAGAGCAGGGGACTTCTAATCCCAAGGTCGACGGTTCGAATCCGCCATGGAGCACCATCGTTTATTAAGCCAGACCGCTTGGTGGTCTGGGCTTTTTTCTTGTTGCTGCAGTTTTGAAGGGCGTGCTATGAGCAGTAAAAGGCTCGATTGGATTGATATTGCTAAGGGCATTGCAATTATTCTGGTCATTGTGGGGCACACTGTTCCAAATCCTTCTCCTTTGCGACATGCAATTTTCTCTTTTCATATGCCGGTGTTCTTTTTTCTTGCCGGGTACACATTCAGGCCTAAGCCGTGGCGTGAGCTGCTGAGCGGATCGGTGCCGCGTCTTCTAGTGCCATATCTGGTTCTTGCGTTGGCGTGGCAGGTACCGACGTTTTTGATGAGCGGCGCTCCTTTGACGGGCGGTACGCTGGTTGCGGGACTTGAGACGATTGTGTTTGCCTCTGGCGTTGATGTGCCTGGGCTTGGCGTTGCCGCCGTCGGCATGGCATGGTTTCTGGCGGCGCTGTTTACGTCACGGTTGCTGTTTAATGCTCTGATGCTGTTGTTTGATGGACGCGAGGTTGGAGTTGTTTACCAGGCGCCGCCTGTGCCGTAATTGCCTTCTGCGGGCTGAGCGTGTCTCGCCTTTTGGGTGTTTACCTGCCGCTCGATCTGGATCTGAGCTGCTATATCGTCCTGTTGATGTGGGCTGGCTATACGGTTCGTCATAGGGGGCTGGAGGCCGAGCGTGGACAAGCCACTGCTGTTTATTGGCTTCGATGTTGTTTGGCTTACTTTCGCGGCTTTGAGCGGACTTGAGCTCTCGAGCCGCCGCGTGGATGGCTTTGTCATTGCCACGATTGCCGCTCTCGCTGGCAGTTACTGCGTGTGCTGGGTTTCTATGGCGATTGAAAGATGAAGGCCATGGCCGATTTTGGGGGCTTTTGGGCGAGGACTCGTGTTTTGTGGGCAGGCTAGCCTTGCCATCTTCGCAATCCATGCGGTTGATTGGTTTATCCCTTGGCAGACCATGCCTCTGCTTATGACACTGCCGGCATCGTGGCTCTTCGCATCGATTGTGCGCTGTGCCTGCGATATTGGATTGGCGTACGTGATTAAGAAGGCGTAACGACAGTGGGGAGGACCAACTTGGTCCTCCCCACTGTTTCTAATTATCTGCAGTGTTGCAGCCTTACTATTTGAGACGCTCCCTCAGCAGCTCCAGAGCGTGCGCATACCCCTGCAGGCCTTCGCCGGTGATGGTGGCAAAGCATGCTAGGCGGGCGTAGCTCACCTGACGGAAGTCCTCGCGGGTCTCGACGGCGCTAATGTGGACCTCCACAGCCGGGATGGCGACGGCCTTGAGCGCGTCGAGGATCGCCACGCTCGTATGCGTATAGGCAGCCGGGTTGATGACGATGCCGTCGACCTTGCCGTATGCCTCCTGGATCTTGTCGACGATGCTGCCCTCGTGGTTGGACTGGAAGACTTCGACCTCGTCAAAGCCCTGCGCGGCGCCTGCCTCCTGGCAGATCTGGACCAGGCGGTCGTAGTTGTCGCTGCCGTAGATGCCCGGCTCGCGAATGCCGAGCATGTTGAGGTTTGGGCCGTTGATGACGAGTGCTTTCATGGTTGCTTCCTTTGTGGTTAGGCGGGCGGTGAGGCGGAATGAAAAACCACCACAAAGGTGCCTGTCCCCTTTGTGGTGGTTTTTGTTAGAGAGCGGGTGGGAGGGTGTC
>ENA-OQBT01001262-OQBT01001262.1-human-gut-metagenome-genome-assembly--contig:-NODE-1262-length-10479-cov-3.489181_pt1 | contig 10479 bp, 11 predicted proteins | sample MGYA00242749_ERZ504557 | MGnify/ENA primary metagenome ERZ504557 (study PRJEB26092, sample SAMD00036243) | human gut metagenome | host: Homo sapiens | study: EMG produced TPA metagenomics assembly of... | reverse complement strand
TATAAGTCGTTAAAAGCCTTTAAATGCTGATAGCTAGAGCATTTAGCGGATTTGGGACTCGGATATAACTCCATATAAATTCATATAAGTTTTTGAAAAATGGCCCACTTTGTGGCCCACTGGTTTTAGAAAGTTTTTTATTAAAGTCCTAATACAGTAGAAATGATGGAAAGTTTTTAAGTGGAGAAACGCATGATTCTAAATAAGTGATTGTTGTTGAAGTTAAGATTTCTATATGCAACAACACATATTCATAAGGTACGATTTAAGTAAAAAATCCTCATGACCATGAGGAAAACAAAAGCAAAAAGTATTCTGTGATAAAGTATAAAGGCTTAGAGGAGAAATATCTCTTCTAGGTCTTTTTTAGTAAGAAGTGGTTTGGATGTATGTTTTTGAATCTATAATAAGTGTAGTAAAACTTACACCAGAAGGAACGAGATACCGAGTAAAGAAAGAATTTGCTAACGTGTATAGTTTCTAGAGGGATATGCATTTAGTGGATAAATAATATATGACTAAGCTATTTTGGGGGAATAATTGAGCAGAGTAAGGGTAGAGTCTCATTTTTTGTCACTTGGTTTTGCTTAATGTAAGATTGCCTTAAAAAATAAAAAATTGCTATCAGAGTTTTAGAATAGTATAATACAAGAAAAGTGAATCTTTATTTAACTATGGAGAGTGTCAAGTGACAAAAGAGGTTTAGAAAATGAATATTTTAATTATAGAAGATGATAATTCTATCCGTCAGGAGCTAAAACAACTTTTAGAGAATGCATTGTACCATGTGACAATATTAACAGAATGGAATCATATCGTAGAAAATATTATGGAAATCCAGCCGGATTTGATTTTGCTTGATGTAAATCTGCCGGGGGAAACCGGGTTTGATATTTGTCTGAAGGTGAGGGAAAAATCGAATGTACCGATTATCTTTGTGACGAGTAGAACAGACTCGATGGATGAGTTGAGTGGTCTTTTAAAAGGTGGAGATGATTATATTACAAAACCTTTTATTGCCCCAGTATTGTTGGCACACATTGCTGCGGTTTTAAAGAGAACGCAGCAAGTAGATACAGACCAAGCTAAGAACATTTATAAAGGTGTCGTGTTGGACGTTGCTGGTGGATGTGTTTTATATCAGGGAAAACGTGCAGAGCTTTCGAGAAACGAATTGAAAATATTATATTATCTCTTTGAACATAAAGCGAAATTGTGCCAAGGATGGATTTGGTGGAATATTTGTGGGATCAACAAGTTTTTATTGATGATAATACACTTAGTGTGAATATAACTCGTTTGCGTAATAAGTTAGAAGAAATAGGTATTAGCGATTTAATTGAAACGAAAAGAGGAATGGGATATCGGATATGAAGATTAAGGAGTATTTGAAAGATAAAACATTGTTATTGCTCTTACATATCGTATGCATGTTTCTTCTTGTTAGTTTTCTAAGTTTAACTGGATATCCTTTTGATTCTTGTGCAGTGATATTGGTATGCTGGGGAGTGGTACTTGGAGGTTGGCTGACGCAGCAGTTTCTTTCGCGCAGACATTATTTTCAAGAGTTGAAACATATTACAGAAAATTTGGATCAGAGGTATTTACTGGGGGAACTCATGCCGAAATCAGTGCATTTGGAAGACAGACTGTACCGCATGTTGATTCAGAAATCTAATAAATGTGTTATTGAGCGGATTCATCAGATAGAGCAGGAGCAACAAGAATATCGAGAGTATATTGAAAGCTGGGTTCACGAGATTAAAGCTCCAATTACAGCGATTGCGCTGAACTGTGAAAACAATAGGGATGAGCGGAGTAGGTATCTGTTTGTAGAGAATCAAAAGATAGAAAATTATGTGGATATGGCTCTGTATTATGCTCGTTCGGATGCGGTTTATAAGGATTATATCATCCGAAAAACGGATCTTCAGGAAGTTGTAGAGAAAGTCTTAATGAAAAATAAGTATTATCTGATTCAGAATCATATGCAGGCAGAAGTAGAATGTTCGGATATGGTATTTACCGATGAGAAATGGATTGGCTTTATTCTGAATCAATTAATTCAAAATAGTACAAAGTACAGAAGAGAAAATGATGCACATATTTGTATCCGGACAGAGAAAAAGACTGGTGGAATTCTTTTGAAAATCAAAGATAATGGTATTGGAATTCCGAAAGAAGAACTTTTCCGTATTTTTGAAAAAGGATTTACAGGAACGAATGGAAGAAAAAGAGAAAAATCCACAGGTATGGGATTGTATCTGTGCAAAAAACTTTGTGAAAAGCTGGGAGTTGAAATTAGGGCAGTTTCCGAGACGGGGGTAGGAACAGAGATGATTCTAGAATTTCCAATTAGCACTTATTTGGCAGACTATCGCAATCAGGATAGATAATGAAAACTATGACAGATTTGAGATAGACAATAGAAAATAGAGCGATAAACATGAGGGAAAGAAGATTTGTATCTTTCAAAATTGTAAGATTGTGGAAAGGAAATCTGATACAAAGCAGATGGATTTTTTGTTAAAATAGGCATAGTGCAGGAGATAGGAATAATCCTCTCGCCTGTTACTATGCTTTTTGAAATTTAGTGTCAAAGGAAGGAGCGTAAACTATGCAGGATATGATACGGGTATGCGATGTTGAAAAATATTATGGAAATGGAACACATGTAACAAAGGCGATTGACAGAGTGAGTTTTACTGTAGAACAGGGTGAATTTATTGGGGTCATGGGAGCTTCCGGTTCTGGAAAAACCACGCTTCTGAATTTATTATCTACAATTGACAGTGTGACGGCAGGGCATATTTATTATGGGGATATGGATATTACGGAATTTGGAGAGGATAAACTTCTGATTTCCGCAAAAATCAATTAGGATTTGTATTTCAGGAATATAATCTTTTAGATACATTAACGTTAGAAGAAAATATTATGCTTGTGATGACGCTACATAGACGTAAGAAAAGAGAGATTCAAAGCCAATGTCAAAAGCTAATGTCGTTGCTTGGAATCGAGGAGGTAAAAGGAAAATATCCTTATCAGGTGTCAGGAGGGCAAAAACAAAGATGTGCATGTGCAAGGGCACTGGCAAATCACCCTACACTTCTTTTGGCAGATGAGCTACCGGAGCATTGGACTCACAGGCTGCTCAGACACTTTTGGAAACTTTTGTGGATATGAATAAAAAAATGGGAGCTACCATCTTTATGGTAACGCATGACGCATTTTCTGCAAGCTATTGTAGCCGTATTCTTTTCTTAAAAGATGGAAAAATTTTCCATGAACTAGTTCGAGGAGATAAGAAACGCAGGGAGTTCCTCAATGAAATTTTGGATATTCTGTCGTTGACGGGAGGTGAAAGTTTTCATGATGCGTAAGCTAGCTTTTCGGAATGTTCAACGAATGGCAAAGATTATATAATCTATTTTATGACGATGTCAGTGGTTACAGCGCTGATGTTTTCTTTCAATACACTCCTATTTTCAAAAGATATACAGAAACGCTTTGAGATGTTCGAGGGAATGGCAGCTTTGATGGGGCTTGCCACATTCTTCATCGTTCTGATTGTAGCGTGGTTGATCAATTACATGGTACGGTTTGTATTGGAAAAGAGAAGCCGGGAATTTGGAATTTATCTGCTTGTGGGAATGAAAAAGAAAGAAATAGCAAGGCTTTATCTTTGCGAGAATCTGTTGCTTGGAATTGGGGCTTTTCTGGTGGGAATAGGAGGTGGAATTTTAGTTCAACAGATTTTATTGTCTATTTTTTACAATATGGTTCAGATGAATTATCATTTGAAGTTGGAGTTTAGTAAAAAATGTATTTGTATGACAGCAGCTTGTTATGGTGGGTGTTATTTATTGGCTCTGTTTCGTTGTAAAAGAAGATTTCGAAAGATGAATATCCATGACTTGATGGAGAACCAGAAACAAAACGAGGAGATTACAGAAAAAGATGAAAATCGCAAAAAGTGCTTTTTACCAATTTCTATTTTGTTTTTTGTAGCCTTTGGTGTGTTTTTGTTTTGTTACAAGAAGTGGAACATGGGGATTTTGATTGTGTTTTTGATTGGATTGATACTGACTATTTATCTGTTTTATATAGGGATTGCCGCATGGATATCCTGCTATGTAAAGAAGAAGGGAAAGATGATCTACCATGGGGATGCCCTGTTTTTGTTGAGGCAGTTTTCTTCGAAAATCAGGACATTGAGTTTTACGATGGGGACATTGACAGCATTATTTACATTGGCGATTCTTGGAAGTTCGGTGGCATTAATGTTTAATCATTTTCAAAATGAGGTGTTGATTCACAAAGTTCCTTTTGATGTTCAGGTACACAGTAGCTATGTGGAGGAAGATTTTCACCAAGAAATTGCCTTGTTAAAGAAGGAAACGCAGGTAAATGAAATTTACACATATCAGATTTATGAAAATGGAACAAATACGGTAAATACCTATTTGTATACCCATTTAAAAGAATTTGGTTCCAGATACAAAACGGAAAGCGGAACTCCCGATTACAAAAAGATTCATCAGAATCCAGAAGGAGTTTACTGTGATTTTGATACATATATGGGTGTTTCTACTTACAATCATCTTCGAGAAATGTTGAATTTGCCGGAGATTTCCCTAAAAGAAGATGAATATGCCATTCATATGAAAGAGCGAGTATTTCAGCAAGTGGGAGATTTTTCAGATCAGATTGTGATAGAAAATGAGGGGCAAGTGCTTACTTTTGCAGGTTGCTATACGGAAAGTTTTTCACAAGACGGACATAACGGAGGAGATTATATTCTTGTGGTTCCGGATAAAGTACTAAAGCAGATGCGTAAATACTATGCAGAAATGGTGGCAGATATCCAAGGGAAAGCACCTGAAACATTACAGACGCAACTGGACGACATCGAAGAAGATCGCGGGAAAGGAAATGCTCAGGAATTTGCAGGGACGGAAGAAGATTTTGAGGATTGGGAAGAGAGGGAACTGGAAAATTTTTGTTCAGGCTCCGACTCAATCGTTGTTTATGCGTCAAAAAATTTAGTGCGGGACAATTTCATTCCGGAAGTAAAATATATGCTGTCTTCCATCATATTTCCGTTGTCGTATATCGGTTTGGTATTTTTATGTGTTTCTTTGACTGTGCTTTCGGTACAACAGCTTAGCGATTCTGTGAAATATGGATTTCGTTATCAAGTGCTTTCTCAAATTGGTTATAGTAGAAAATCAATCAACAGAATTGTTTTGAAACAGCTTAGCACATATTATTTGTGTCCAGCATTGGTGGCACTTGTGATTAGTGGACTGATTTCAATCTATGCAGGGAACCGTTTTGATTTTTATACAGGGGTTCATACTTCTCCGGCGATGTATTTTCTGTTTTCGACAGTATTGTTTTTTGGTATCTATTTTGTATATTTTCTTGTTACTTATATCGGATTCAAACGGAATATAGAATAGAAGTGTGAAAGAAATATTTTCAACAAAAGGGAAAAGAATGAGGAGATTATAAATAACAGGAGGCAGATTCTATGAGTAAGACCGTAAAGGTAATTGTTTTAACGACAGCAATTTGTGCAGTCATGTTTGGAACTGTATTGGGCTGCGGATTAGAACGAGAAGAATATGTAAAAGAAACAGGAACAGAGAAACCTTTGAAAATAAATGGAAAACATTATCGGCAGAAAAAGGAAAAATTAAACTATACTGGGAAAATGATTCAGGTGGATTTGAAACAGATAGATTTTAGTGTCTGTACATCAGATGATGAAAGTTTTTATCTAGAATATGATATCTGCAGTAAGAAGGATAAAAATCCACTATCTGTAAGTGTAAAAGATGAAACACTTGTTTTAAAAGAACAGGACGGGGAAACAGCAGAATACTACGAAGGAGTATATGTAGATGGAATTGGAAATCTGATAAAAGGTACGAAAGAAAGATATCGGGGAGTAGCTGTTTTGTATGTACCTGTTGCGATGAACGAAGGCAGTTTATCCCTCAATATGGGAAATGGAGATGCTGAGATTCAGGGAACGGTTTGGAAAGAATTAAATGTAAAGATGGAAAACGGAGATCTGCAGTTAGCGGATGGAAGTATTTGTAATGGTAGTCTTTTGCTTACCGAAGGCGATATAGAGACAGAAAATGTGGGAGTATCTGGGAGGATGGAAGTACAGACGGGAGAAGGCGATATAGATTGGAAATTAAATCCATCAGATTACGATAATCTACCTATTTATGCAAGAACAGAAATGGATATAGATGTTTTGGGAGTATTTGACGGAAATTTAATCCAAAATGAAAGCAATTCCTTTTATAAAAGAATAGTAGAAAATGAACAGAGAATTTTAAAACTGATTTCAGAAGAGGGGGATATTGTCATTGAATCCTACACACAGTAGCTGGTATGGAATTGGATTTTGTGACGCGAATTGAAGTAAAAATAGAGTTAGAGATAATTTGTTGAAAAGTTATATTTGAATAAATACGAAAGCAGTCTGGTGCTAAATCAGGCTGCTTTTTTATGTAGAAAAATAAAAAATTTCCTTTTCCACCTGTATTTTCCTCTCTGAGCCTTTCGTTATATGAGGGCAAAAAAATAAGATTCATTTTTATTTGTAAAAAGCCCTCTCTACGTTCTGATATATGAGGAACAAATTACATTTGCCTTAAAAGAATCGGGCCTGATTCAAGAACAAACATGAATATGAAGAGCGAAAGGAGAAATTACATGAACAAAACAATCTTAATGGGAAGACTGACAAAAGATCCGGAGGTGAAATATCTCCAGGATGAAAACAGTACTGCAATGGCAAGATACGCGCTGGCAGTAGACAGACGATATCGAAAGGACGGAAAGGCAGAAACAGATTTTATTTCCTGTGTTACCTTTGGGAAGAATGCTGAGTTTGCAGAAAAATATCTGAAAAAAGGTTTGAAGATTTTAGTAAGCGGACGGATCCAGACTGGAAGCTATGTGAATCAGGAGGGGAATAAAGTTTATACCACCAACGTGATCGTAGAAGAACATTATTTCGCAGAAGGGAAGAAACTGTCAGGATCAGAAAAGAAAGAAGATACCGATCCAGATGGATTTATGCATCTTCCAGACGGAGAAGAACTTCCGTTTGAGTAAGAAAAACTCGGATGCTGAAAGCAGAAGAGCGCACTTATATACCTTAAAAGGTATGTGCGTCCTACGGAAGTAGCATCTTTCTGAAGGGGAATTCCGAAAGTGTTTGCGGATGATCCATCCGAAGAAGGGTTCCCCTTCCGGCAGAAATGCCTATCCCGTAACAGAGAAAATTGAAGAGTTGAAAAAGGAGAAAAAGAACTATATGGCGAAGAAGAAAACATTTCAGGAATATACTCAGGAAGCACTTCTTGAGATTGAAAAAACAGAAGCTGCATTGAAACAGGCAAAGCTTGAGAAGGAACAGGCAGAGCATAGGATCCAGAGATCCTTGAACTATCTAGATACACAGAAAAAGAAAAAACGAAAGGCACGAACCATCTGTTGATCCAGAAAGGAGCAGCCATAGAAGCAATCTGTAAAGATACCAAATATCTGACCGAGGCGGAATTTTATCAGCTGATGGATGAACTTCTTCATGATCCCGCTTGTAAGTTTTGTGATGTCGTTCATGACATGGTTCGTGGACGGGCGGAAACTGCAGAAGCGAAGGAACGAGAATTCGCAGAAGAGGAAGCACTATTAAAGGCGATGCAGCGAGGTGAACTGCCACAGGGAGATGAGTAAGATGGGATGTTATCACTTTCATCTAAATCAATTATCCAGAGGAAAAGGGCAGTCTGCCATTGCTAGTGCTGCTTACCGAGCCGGTACAAAACTGGAATGTACGTATTATGGAGAAGTGAGTGATTATACGAGAAAAGGCGGTGTGGTATTAGCGGAGATCCATCTTCCCCAACAGGCTCCGGAGAGATTCAAAGACAGAGAGACCCTTTGGAATGAGGTGGAATGGATCGAAGGGAATAAGAAAGCACAGCTGGCACACAGCTTTGATATTGCCTTGATGAATGAGTTTTCTATGGAAGAAAATATTGAGCTTGCAAGAAGATTCGTAGAAGAACAGTTAGTCGCAAGAGGGATGATCGCAGATCTAGCGATCCATGATCCGAAGAAAACAAAGGATAAAATACCCAATCCCCATATGCACATCATGGTTCCCATCCGCCCTTTACAGGAAGATGGTACCTGGGGACAAAAACAAAAAAAGGTTCCAGTATTAACACCGGATGGACAGACGGTTTTGAATCAGAAAGGACAACCGGTATTTCGGGCGGTACATACAACGGATTGGAGCAGGAAAGAAACCTTGGAAGAATTGAGAAGTGCCTGGGCGAAGATGTGTAACGAACTGTATGAAGAAAAAGGACTTACAGAAAGAGTCGATGCCAGGTCTTATGAGGAACGGGGGATTGATAAGATCCCGATGGTGCATGAAGGACCGAATGTACAGGCAATGGAAGCAAGAGGGATTTCAACCGCACTGGGAAGTTTAAACCGACTCATCCGAGCCTTAAATGATATGAAAGAACGGGCAAAGAATCTTCTTCAATGGTCCTTGTTTCGAGAAAGCCAACTGATGGAACGGATGGTGTTCTTACATCAGCCAACCTTAGCGGATTATCTGAGAAACTATTGTGATAAGAGAAATGCAGTTGCAGAATCCTACGCTTATGGAACACAAAAGGCGAAGAATACAAATCTGAAACAATTTGCAGAGACGATCCGCTTTCTGGAAGAGCAGGATGTGAGAACCCCAGAACAGCTGACAGAGAAAATCCAGGAATTAGATACTCAGCTAAAAGAGGTAAGTCAGCGGTTGAATCAACAACTGTCTGCTTTGCGAAGTGTCAACAGCAATCTTTATGCAATGAAAGAGTATTTTGAAACAAGACCTGTTTATCTGAAATTAAAGAACAAATATTTTGGCAGGGAAAAATTCAAAGAGGAATATAAGAAGGAACTTAGCGGATATTATCGTTCGGAAAGAATCTTAAAAGAAAATCTAGACCCAAGTGGGAAGATTCCGGAAGGACAATGGAAACGAGAAGCCGCTCGTTTATCAGAAGAGATAGCTGCTTTACGAAAAGAAGATAAACGGATCCATGCCATGTTACGAAAGTATGAGGGAATCAAAAATCATGTGGAAGCTTTGATGGCAGAGGAAGGAGAAGGTGTCTCTCTTCCAGAAACAAACAAACGGGAGCAATCCACAGAAACAAAAGAAGCAGTGAGAACCATGAAACGAAAGAAGAAACATCATGGAATGGAGTTATAGGAGGAATTTTAGAAGATGGAAGAATATACAAGAGAACAGATTCAAAGAGCAGATGATACTGATTTATATGTTTTTCTTTCTGGGAGAGGAGAACAGTTCAAACGATGTGGGAAGGAATACCGATGGTTGCGACATGACAGTGTGATGATCAACAAGAACGAATGGTATCGTTTTAGTCAGAATAAAGGTGGTCATGCCATCGATTTTATGAAAGAATTTTACGGTCTTTCTTTTGCAGAGGCAGTCAAAGAATTATTAGGAGAAGAGGGAGTTGGAGAAACCAACAGAAGAACGGCCAAGGAAGATGCAGGCAGACAGAAGGTCTGCCCCATCCCCTTGCCTGGATTGGAATTGCCAGAAAGAAATGAAAGCTGTGAGATTGCAAGGAAGTATCTCATTGAGCAGAGGAAACTATCGGAATGGCTGATAGATCAGATGATTGCAAAGGGGGATATTTATGAAAGTAAAAACTATCACAATGTGGTATTCGTCGGGAGAGACAAAGAACAGAATCCTAGATATGCAGCTATGCGGGGAACCGATGAGAACCGATATCGTGGGGAGGCAAGAGGTTCGGAAAAAGCCTATGGATTTGGCCATATAGGAACGGATGAAAAACTGTTTGTGTTTGAATCCCCCATTGATCTTTTGTCTTATATCACTGCAGTTCCGGAAGACTGGGGAAAGCATAGTTATATTTCTCTGGGCGGATTGAGTGAAAAAGCAATGAAACGGATGTATACAGAATATCCTCATATTCATTCCATCTACTTGTGTCTGGATAATGATGAGCCTGGAAATGAGAGATGCAGGCAGTTTGTTTCTCTTATTCCGAAGGAACTGAGTGTGTACCGATTAGAACCGGTGAAGAAAGACTGGAATGAATGTCTGGTAGCAGAAGTTCCGGTAGAAAATATGGCAAAGCAGATGTGTTGGAGAGATGCCAGGGAAAAACCAGTTCCGGTCATGAAGATGTCTGAGGTTGAGGAAACGGTGGTTCAGTGGTTATGGTATCCATTCATTCCCTTTGGAAAGGTTACTTTGATTCAGGGGAATCCGGGAAAAGGAAAAACATGGCTTGCAATGGCGATTGCTGCATACTGTACCAACGGAAAGGAACTTCCCAATGCACTTCCCATAGAACCCTTTAATGTGTTGTATCA
>ENA-OQBT01001261-OQBT01001261.1-human-gut-metagenome-genome-assembly--contig:-NODE-1261-length-10486-cov-2.758471_pt1 | contig 10486 bp, 10 predicted proteins | sample MGYA00242749_ERZ504557 | MGnify/ENA primary metagenome ERZ504557 (study PRJEB26092, sample SAMD00036243) | human gut metagenome | host: Homo sapiens | study: EMG produced TPA metagenomics assembly of... | reverse complement strand
TGACGACGGCCGTTGCCGCCGGGACCATCGCCGCAGGTCTGGCCCGCAGCCAGACCGTTGTTCCAGCCTTGATGGGGACGGGGAAGGGGAAGAAGAAAATCTTGCCGCCTGGGGCCGTTTCAGCCGATGCTTTTGCTCAGCGCTGTACGGCCTGCCATCTCTGTGTCAGCCGCTGTCCCAGCGGCGTCCTGGTGCCGGCCGTCTTGGAGAACGGCGCCTTGCAGATGGGCCAGCCCTACATGGATTTTTCTAAAGGCTACTGTGTCTATAACTGCAACTTTTGTTCTCAAGCCTGCCCGGCCGGTGCCATCCGTCCGCTGGAGCTGGCCGTGAAAGAAAAGACAAAAATCGGCATCGCCCGTTATGCCCAATTCCACTGTCTCATCGCCCGCGACGGCATCGTCTGCGGTAACTGTGCCCGCCATTGTCCCGTCCAGGCCATTACCCTGGTCGAGAACGAGGATGGGCGCAGCTACCCGCACGTCGATGGGGCGCGCTGTATCGCTGCGGTTCCTGCGAGTATCACTGTCCGGCCAAACCGGCAGCTATTTCCGTCAGCACCTTGCCGAAATCTTCGTGACTTCAGTCTTCCGGGTCGGTGGCGATATCCGGTTCGTTCTTGCGGTTGAAGCCGATGATGCGGCGCGGCTTTTCGATGTCGTCGTGGCGGGGGACGGCGACGAGGAGCAGGTTGAGCTGGGAAATATGCTGGACCAGTTCGACGGCCGATCCGTCGGACAATTCGCCGTAAAAGACGATCATGTTCGGATCCCAGTAGCCGATATCCTGGATGCTGAAGGTGATATCGCCAGCCGATACCAGGCGGCCGCCGGCCTGCATGTCGTCGGGCAGGCCCGACTCAAAGTTGTTGATCAGGGCGACGATGCGCTGATACATGTCTGAGGCCAGGTAGGGCGCTTCCGGATCTTCGTCTTCTTCTGGAACGGCGCCGGGCTGGAGGATCGTCAGTTCCTTTTCGGTTTCCGCGTCTTTTTCGGGAGTTCCTTGTTGTTTTTTCTTATCCATTACGTCTGCCATAAAAATCCCTCCTTATCATTTTCACTATATCATTTCGACATAGAAGGAGGCGATTCCTGCTGCTTTTTCTCAGGTGGCAGGATTTTTTTCTTGGAATCCCTATGCGGATATGGTATAATGGTCCAGACATGCTGACATCAGGTAACATATTTTCACACGAAAAGAGGTTTTTTCTTCATGGAATATGTGAACGAGTTGGACACTATATCGGCCAGAGCTGCGCAAAAGGATGCGGCTCTCAAGGTACATCGTCTTACGTTTATGGAGGCTACGATGATGGTCGTCGGGTCTACCATAGGTTCCGGTGTTTTAGGTTTAGCTTTTGCCAGTCGCAATGCCGGCTGGCCTGTCCTGCTTACGTGGCTTGTCGTAGCAGGCTTTTTTTCTATCATCTCCATGCTCTATGTCGCTGAAGCGACGCTGCGGACGACGAAGCCCTTGCAGCTGTCGGGCCTGGCAGAAAAGTACGTCGCAAAATCGGTTCCTGGCTGATTTTCTTTTCCGTCGGGGCCACGTCTTTTTTGCAGCCTCATCGCTTACACCAGCGGCTGCGGCAGGATATTGAGCGAATTTTTCGGTATTTCCTTGGAAATGGCCAGCTGCCTCTTTGCCCTCGGGGCGACGAGCGTCGTCTGGCTGGGCCTTAAGGCCACTGGGGTCGCTGAGAAATATTTGAGTTCAGGTATGACGGCCATGCTTATTCTTCTCGTCGGCGCGTCACTGTTTTCGGCCCGCGTACCTGTCGCAGATATTCTCTACGCCCATTGGACCTATGCTGTACCGGTCTTTAATATCGCCGTCTTCTGCTATGCCGTCCAGTATATCGTTCCGGAAATCTCCCGGGGCTTCACGCATGACCCGGGGAAAATCGTCCCGTCCATCCTGGCCGGGGCCGGCATTTCCTTCGTCATCCTGGCTTTGGTCCCCTTGCGGTCTTCCTCATGCTGCCAGTCGATGAAATTTCGGAAGTCGCATCCCTGTCCTGGGGCCGTGCCCTGGGATCTCCGGTCTTCTTCGTCATCGTCAACGCTTTCGCTTTCTGTGCCATGCTCACATCGTTCTGGCCATTGCCGAAAGCTTCTTGACCAATATGATCGACCGCCTGGCTTTAAATCGGAAACGGACATCCGTACGCGAGCCGGCTGCCTGGCCTTCATCGTCATCCCGCCAGTCCTCTTGGCTTACAGCGGCCTCGTCGGTTTCGTCAACGCCATCTTCAGCGCCGGCACCTTCGGCGGCATCATCATGTCCATCCTGCCCGTCTTCATGCTGCGCAGCGCCCGTAAACACGCGACCACGCACCGTGCTGGAGATGCGGCTGGATCGCTCACCCCATCATGCAGTTCCTCGTCGTCGTACTCTTTGCCAGTGCCGGCATCTACGCCATCTTTAGCCTATGCGGCTGGCTGCCTGCGGCGTGGTAGGAAAATTAATTGCTCAAAAAGAGGTTGTCTTCAGCGGACAGCCTCTTTTTCTGTATCCCCACTGGGGAAAAACTGAAAATTTTTACAAAAAATATACATACATATGGTGACTTTCATGTATAATAAGGAGAGTATCAACTAGACAGCAACTATACCGTCAAGAAAAGTGGGGAGAATAATGGAAAAACAAACCCGGAATGTTTTCGGTATCATCCATATCGGGACGGTCAACATGACCTTGAAGGTCATTGCTTATTCGTCTTTGGACGACATGGAAATCATCGAAAATGTATCCCGAGAAGTGAAATATGGGGAAACGGTATTCCAGCGCCATCATGTCAGTTTTCAGTCTTTGAATGAAATCTGCCAGGTCCTGCTGGGGTTCCGCCAGCTCCTTCGCGATTACGATGTCAAGGATGTCCGAGTCTTGTCGACGACGGCTATTTGTGAGGCCGATAATTTGATCAATGTCCTCGACCAGATCCATATCCGCACGGGCTTCGATGTCGAAGTCATCCATATGACCAAGGAAATCTACTACAAGTTCTTTGGCCTTTATTATAATGTATTGAAAGGGAACTTTAATTTTGCCGATAAGGCCGTTATGCTCCTGGATATCACGTCCGGCGGCGTCGGCTTGACGTGCTGGAAGTCGGACCGCCTCTTGTTCCAGCAGAATATCCATATCGGTTCCTTGCGGATCCTGGAAAATTTCACGGAAAAGCAGCGCAATGAATTGACGTTCCCGACGGCCGTGCGCGAATATATTTACGGGACCCTCTATCCGCTCTGGAAGGGCGTCCAGCGGTATGATATCAAGTACATCGTCTTGTCCGGCCGCGGGGCCAATCTGGTGTCGCGCCTCATGGGCAAGACCAGTGAGAACGGGTTGTTCCTGATTACGCCCGATGAGCTGCGCCAGTTTGTCTATTCTTTCAAAGGTGTCACGCCGTTCAAGCTCATGCAGCGCTTCGGCCTGTCCCAGAACCTGGCCAATGTCATCATGCCGACGATCCTCTTGTATTATGAACTGCTGCGCATCGTCGACATCGACATGCTGGTCGTCATGCCGACGACCTTCACCGAAGGCTATACCATGTACTATGTAGCCGATAAGACCCATAATGATTATATGGCCCATCTCCAGGGCCTGCTCCTGGACATGATGCGCCGCATGGCCAAGAAGTATTTGTCCGACTCCGCCCATTCCGCCCGCATCGAAGAATACGGCAACGTCCTCTTCCAGGCGCTGTACCAGTTCATCGGCCTCGATTACAGTTATAATTATCTGCTCCGCCTGGCCGCTATCTTCCACGAAACGGGGAAATTCATCAATATCCGCAAGCATAATCTTTGTACGTACAACCTCATCATGGAAACGGACCTCTTCGGCTGGCTGACGATGAAAAGGAAATCCTGGCGGCCGTCCTCTACTATGCCTTCGACGGCACCCTGCAGGAGGCATCACCGGTCTACCATGCCCTGACGCCGCGTCAGAAGGTCATTACAGCCAAACTGACGGCTATTTTCCGCCTGGCCGATTCCCTAGATAAGAGCCATTTGGGGAAAATCAGCGCCATCCGGGCTGAGCTCAAGGACGACCGACTCGTCGTCTCCTATACGGCAGAAGCCGATATTTCCCTGGAACGCTGGACATATCTGAAAATGGCCGTCGACTTTGCCGAAGTCTTTGGTATTTCGACGGAATTAGTGAAAGGATAGGATAATCATGGCAGATTTTACGAGTAGTCAATATTTTTTAAATCGTGAATGTACATGGGTCAAATTCAATGAACGGGTCCTGCGCGAAGCCATCGTCCCGTCCAATCCACTGCTGGAACAGCTGAACTTCGTCGCCATTGCCGCGTCGAACCTGGACGAATTTTTCATGATCCGCGTGGCCGGCGTCAAGCACCTCGTCGAAAGCGGCGTCAAGCACATCGATATCGCCGGCATGACGCCGCAGGAACAGTTCGATGCCATCCAGGAAATGGTCCATAAACTGGTCGACGACCAGTACCGCTATTATGGCGACATCCAGCAGAAACTGCAAGCCCACGGCCTGCATTTCATTCGTGTCGACGCTCTCGATGATGACCAGCGGCTGTGGCTGGAAAGCTTTTTTGAACGGGAAATCTATCCCGTCGTCACGCCCATGGCTGTCGATTCCAGCCATCCTTTTCCGTTCCTGGCCAGTCTGAACCTGAACCTGGCCGTCCTCTTGCGCCGCAAGCAGGGGGACCGTTCCGTCAAGACGGCTATCCTGCCGGTCCCGACGTCGGTCATCGACCGCATCATCAAGGTCCCGGACAGCGTTTCCCCGGCCGGAAAACAGCATGACGGCCAGCAGTTCCTCTTCCTGGAAGATGTCATCGCCGCCTATGCGGAACGCTTCTTCCTGGGCTGCGACATCCTGGAAGTCGCACCGTTCCGCATCACCCGCGACGCTGACCTGGATATCGACGACGATGCCGAGGACCTTTTGATGGAAGTGGAAAAGAGCTTGAAGAAGCGCCGCAAAGGGGCGGCTGTCCGCCTGGAACTGGCGTCGACGGCGAGCCGCATGATCCGCGACTTCCTGCGTGACGAATTGCAGCTCGAAGAACGGGATGTGTATGCCATCCCCGGTCCGCTGGACTGCAAGGTCTTTTTCTCCTTCGTCGGCATCGACGGCTATGATGACCTGCGCTATCCGCCGGTGACGCCGCAGCCGTCGTCGGAACTGGCTGCCATCGACGCGCCCGATTTCTGGTCGGCCATTGCCGAACGGGACGTCATGGTCCATCATCCTTACGAAACCTTTGAAACGGTGGAACACTTCATCCAGCTGGCGGCGACGGACCCGGATGTCCTGGCCATCAAGCAGACTTTATACCGCGTCAGCAGCAAGTCGCCGATCATCGCGGCCCTGGCCCAGGCGGCAGAAAATGGCAAGCAGGTCACGGTCCTCATGGAAGTCAAGGCCCGTTTCGATGAAGAAAATAATATCCACATGGCCCGCAAGCTGGAAAAAGCCGGCTGCCATGTCATTTACGGCATCATGGGCCTCAAGACCCACTCCAAGATTACCCTCGTCGTCCGCCGTGAAGAAGATGGCATCCGCCGTTACGTCCACCTGGCGACGGGCAACTACAACGGCAAGACGGCCCGTATCTATACGGACGTCGGCATCTTGACGGCCAATACCCTCATCGGCGTCGATGCGTCGGCTTTCTTCAATCTCCTGTCGGGTTATTCCGATCCGCCTCAGTGGAATAAACTGGCCGTCGCGCCGCTCAATCTGAGGGAAACGATTTATCAGGAGATCGACCAGGAAATCGCCCAGGCCAAGGCCGGCAAGAAAGCCCTCATCGTGGCCAAGATGAATTCTCTCCTCGATAAATACGTCATTGCCAAGCTCTACGAAGCGTCGGCAGCCGGCGTCAAGATCCGCCTCATCGTCCGCGGTATCTGCGTCATCCGTCCGGGTCTGCCCGGCATCAGCGAAAACATCGAAGTCCACAGCATCGTCGGCCGCTTCCTGGAACACAGCCGCCTGTTCTACTTCTATAACGGCGGCAAGGAAGACGTCTTCATTTCGTCGGCTGACTGGATGCCGCGCAACCTCAATGAACGCGTCGAATTGATGACGCCCGTCGAATTTCCGCCGCATAAAGAACGGATCAAGCGCATCCTGAAAGTATATTTCGACGACAATGTCAAGGCCTATGCCATGAACAGCGACGGTTCGTACCGCTACCTGGCAGACGAACGCCAGGGCAAGCCTGTCAACGCCCAGGATACATGCCAGCGCCAGGCTGAACGGCTGGCATCGGAACGGAAGAAGGCGGCACGCCAGTTCCGCAAGGTCGTCCTGCGTCCACGTCCTGCTGAAGAAGACAAGTAAATTGACAAGCCTGCCGGTCTTTGCTAAAATGAAAAGAAAAGCTTTAGGAGGCATGGCATGGACTGGAAACGATTCAGTATGACTGGATTCAAGAATAAACGACCGATTACACGCATGTACGCCACGATGATCGCCTTATTGGTCATCGTGTCTTTGACGGGCTTCATCGACCGGGGGAAATCAGTGACCCTCGTCGCCGACGGCACGACCCGCCAGGTATATACTCACGCCGTCAATGAACAGGCTTTGATGCGGGAAAACAATATCGACATGGGCGATTACGATGAAATCGACGTATCGACGCAGAAGCTTGCCGACGGCAGTTACGTCAAGGTGCGCCGGGCCATCCCGGTGACCCTGGAATACCGGGGGCAGAAGCAGCAGGTCTATACGGCCAAGCACAATTCCCAGGAAGTAGCCGAACAGTACGGCTACAACAAGGAAAAGTACCGCCCTTATGGCGATGTACAGAAGCCGCTCCAGGCAGGGGAAAATATCGTCATCGGCCACGTCTCGCGCAAGACGATCACCGAAGATGAAGTGGTGCCGTACGCCATCGAAAGCATCCCTGATGAAACCCTGGGCCAGGGCGAAGAGAAAATCGTCCAGGAAGGGCAGAACGGCCGCAAACGGGTCAAGCTGAACATCGTCAGCGTCGACGGCCAGGTCGCCGACAAGGAAACGCTTTCGACGGAGCTCATTTCGGAAATGCAGCCGCTGATCCGCAAGGTCGGCACCAAGGAAACGGTTGAAATCAACACCAGTACCGGCGACGTATCCCATTACCAGAAGATCATCACCATGGAAGCCACGGCCTATCTGCCGACTGATGCGACGGCCAGTGCATCACCCGCATGGGGACGCGGGCCCGCTATGGCGTCGTCGCCGTCGATCCCAACGTCATCCCCTTGGGTTCGACCGTCTTCATCCCCGGCTATGGCGTAGCCGGGCCGAAGATACCGGCGGAGCCATCCTCGGCAACCGCATCGACCTCTGCATGGAAGACTACGATGCCTGCATGACCTTCGGCCGCCGCACCGTACCGGTCTATATCTTGAATTAAGGTTGAATCATCCGCTACAAACTTCAAACACGTCCGCAAGGGCAGGCATTTGAAAAAATGCTTGCCCTTGTTTGTCATATATGCTATAATATCAAAGGTTTGAATACCAAGATCCAAAATACACACGCTTGGCGAGCTCAGCACTGTGCCCCTCCCAGGGGGAAGGGTGAAGATGAGCGATGACGGGCGGAGGAAAAAACAGGAGGAATCACAATTATGGCAGTAGTATCTATGAAACAATTATTGGAAGCCGGCGTTCATTTCGGTCATCAGACCCGCCGTTGGAACCCGAAGATGGCTCGTTTCATCTTCACCGAACGTAACGGTATCTACATCATCGACTTGCAGAAAACCGTTAAGAAAATGGACGAAGCTTACAATTTTGTCCGCGACCTGGCTGCTGAAGGCGGCAAAGTCCTCTTCGTAGGCACGAAAAAACAGGCTCAGGAATCCATTAAAAACGAAGCAGAACGTTGCAACCAGTACTTCGTCAACGAACGCTGGCTCGGCGGTATGCTCACCAACTTCCAGACCATCGAAAAGCGCGTAAAACGCTTGAAGACTTTGGAAAAACAGGCTGAAGACGGCACGTTCGAAATCCTGCCGAAGAAAGAAGTTACGCTCCTCAAACACGAAATGGAAAAACTTCAGAAATACCTCGGCGGCATCAAAGACATGAAGAAACTGCCGGACGCTCTCTTCATCATCGACCCGAAAAAAGAAGAAATCGCTGTTTCCGAAGCTCGTAAACTTCACATCCCCATCATCGCTACGGTTGACACCAACTGCGATCCCGATGTCATCGACTATCCGATTCCGGCTAACGACGACGCTATCCGCGCTGTCAAACTCTTGACCGGCAAAATCGCTGACGCTGTCCTCGAAGGCAACCAGGGCGAACAGACGGAAGAAGGCGCCGCTGAAGGTGCTGAAGCAGCTGAAGAAAAAGCAGCAGAATAAGATTGTTTGTTCTTTGAGACTGAATGGTTAGTATAGGAAGGTAAGGAGCCTTTGCTTCTTACCTTTCTTCAAACTGTATAATTCACATTACTTTTAGGAGGAATACTCATGGCTATTACAGCAGCAATGGTAAAAGAATTAAGAACGAAAACCGGTGCAGGCATGATGGACTGCAAAAAAGCATTGACCGAAAGCAACGGCGATATGGAAAAAGCCGTCGACTTGCTTCGTGAACACGGCTTGGCTGCAGCAGCTAAGAAAGCAGACCGCATCGCTGCTGAAGGTTTAGTTTATTCTTACATCCATGGCAACGGCCGTATCGGCGTCCTCGTCGAAGTCAACTGCGAAACGGACTTCGTCGCTCAGACAGACAACTTCAAAGCACTCTGCAAAGATATTGCAATGCAGATCGCTGCTGCAAAACCGGCATACCTCAAACGCGAAGAAGTTCCGGCTGAAGTTTTGGAACATGAAAAAGAAGTTCTCCGCCAGCAGGCCCTGAACGAAGGCAAACCGGAAAAGATCGTCGAAAAGATGATCGTCGGCCGTATCGAAAAATTCTACAAAGAAAACTGCCTCCTCGATCAGGAATTCATCAAAGATTCTGACAAGACGGTCCAGCAGGTCGTTACCGAAGCGGTTGCTAAAATCGGTGAAAAAATCGACATCCGCCGTTATACACGTTATGAATTGGGTGAAGGCTGGAAAAACGGAACGATGATTTTGTTTCCGAAGTAATGGCACAAGCTAAATAAGATTGCATAAGAGAACACCCAACCCGTGTTCTCTTATTTTCTAATTGGACTTGTATACCGATAGAGGAGGCACTTCTTTTATGGAATCGAAAAAGTATCATCGTATCGTATTGAAATTGAGTGGCGAAGCACTGGCTGGTAAACAGGGCTATGGCATCGATCCGGAAACGGTCGAAACCATTGCCAAACAGGTCGTTGCCGTCAATCAGCTCGGCGTCCAGGTCGCCATCGTCGTCGGTGGCGGCAACATCTGGCGCGGCTTGTCCGGTTCGGCCAAAGGCATGGACCGCGTTTCGGCAGACTACATGGGCATGCTGCTACGGTCATGAATTCCCTGGCCCTCCAGGATGCCATGGAAAAGAATGGCGTCGCTACCCGCGTCCAGACGGCTATCAACATGCAGCAGGTCGCTGAACCGTATATCCGCCGCCGGGCTATCCGCCACATGGAAAAAGGCCGCGTCGTCATCTTCGGTGCCGGTACGGGCAACCCTTATTTCTCGACGGATACGACAGCTGCCCTGCGGGCTGCTGAAATCGAAGCCGATGCTATCCTCATGGCCAAGAACGGCGTCGACGGCGTCTACGACAGCGATCCCAAGCTCAATCCGGACGCTAAGATGTTCAAGCACCTGACCTATCTCGACGTCATCAACAAAGACCTGAAAGTCATGGATGCTACGGCGACGACGCTCTGCCGCAACAACAATATCCCTATCGTCGTCTTCAATATCGACCAGCCCGGGAACATCGTCAAGGCTGCCAGCGGAGAAGATTTAGGACGGTAGTCGACAAAGAAGACTAAACGCTGTATGATATACTTATAAAAATAAAATAAGGAAGTGATTGACATGGAAGTAAAAGAAATCATTGCCCAGCACGAAGAAAAGATGGACAAGACCATCGAAGCCCTGAAACGGGAATTGTCGTCGATCCGCACGGGCCGCGCCAGCACATCCCTGCTGGATCGGATCACCGTCGACTACTACGGTACGCCGACACCGGTCAAACAGGTCGCCAACGTATCGGTCCCGGAACCGCGCATGATTACCATCGCTCCGTGGGAACCGAAGATGCTCGGTGAAATCGAAAAGGCCATCCTCAAGTCTGACTTGGGCCTGAACCCGAACAACGACGGCAAGATCATCCGCCTGGAAATTCCCCAGCTGACGGAAGAACGCCGTAAAGAACTGAGCAAGAAAGTCAGCAAGATCGCTGAAGACTCGAAAGTTGTCATCCGCAACATCCGCCGCGACGCCAACGAAACCATCAAGAAGATGGAAAAGAAGAAGGAAGTCACGGAAGATGACAGCAAGGAAGGTCAGGAAAATATCCAGAAGCTGACAGATAAAAAAATCAAG
>ENA-OQBT01001259-OQBT01001259.1-human-gut-metagenome-genome-assembly--contig:-NODE-1259-length-10517-cov-3.596439_pt1 | contig 10517 bp, 13 predicted proteins | sample MGYA00242749_ERZ504557 | MGnify/ENA primary metagenome ERZ504557 (study PRJEB26092, sample SAMD00036243) | human gut metagenome | host: Homo sapiens | study: EMG produced TPA metagenomics assembly of... | reverse complement strand
AGGGCTCCATGGAGCCCAAGGTCCGCGCCGCCATCAAGTTCGCCCGCTCCCGCAAGGCCGCACCTGCATCATCGGCGCCTGGACAAGGCCGCCGAGACCATGGCCGGCCTCTCCGCACCCGCATCCACGAGTAGTCCCTACTCCGTTGCCTCTCCCGTGGGCGCCGGGGCAAGGCGCCCACAAACTAGCCTCTCTTCATGAGCCCTGCAGTCCGCTCCGACTGCGGGGCTTTTGCTGTTTGAGATGTGTGTAGGGGGTAAACAAGAGCAAATTTGGTTAGATGCTCAGATCATGGGATGCCTGAAACCAGACGATGATTCCCAGAATCCTAATTCGGCGTTTGTCCAGCACGATATCCGGTTCCGCTGTGCGATATGAGTGGGATGAGAGCATCACGGTGTTCGTACCGGTGCTATAACGACGTATGACGATTCTTGAATTATCGGCCAAAGCGAGGACGGAGCATCCGTTCCAGGGTTTCAGGTTTGGATCCACGAGGAGAAGGGATCCAATCGGGTAGCATTTGGACATGGCGGATGTGTCCATTTGAACAAAGAAGCACCCGCGATGTTTCTTGAATACGGATGAGGGAAGCGCGGTTGTTCCGGTTTGTTTAAGTCCCGTTCTGCCTCCATTCATCTGGATTTTAAATACATCGCAAAGGGAGTCAGTAGCAGTTTCCTTGGAATTCGGCTTCCGTCCTCCGTGGTCGAGCTTTGCGGCAAGCCCTGCGGTTTCTGATGCGAGGTCGTCAAGCTGCAGATTGAATTTCGAAACGATCTTGAGCAGTGTCGACCGGCGGATGGCATAGCGGTCCTTTTCCCAACGGCATACCGTTTCTTTGGAGACGCCGACGAGTGCCGCGAACTCCTCCTGCGTGAGCTGGTCGCGCTTGCGAAGCGCCTTTATGTTTTGACCCGTTCCCATGTTATGAAGCGCGGACGAGGGGAAGGCAGAGGCAGTTGGGGCCGCCAAAGCCGTTTGTCAGCTCGAAGATGGAGATGGGAACAAGTTCAATACCGGCCTGCTCCAGTGCCTTGTTCGTCTCGGTGTTCTCTTCGTATACGCAGACCTTGCCGGGCTCCAGGCAAAGCGTGCTTATAGCATTGTTGGTTCTTTCGACCTCTGCCGCTCCGGGATTTGAGCCGCCGCAAGGGATAAATTGCGGTGAACTTAAACCCAGGGCTAATCCCAGCGCTTCTTTTAGTCCGCCTTCGACATGACGCGCCCGGGTTGTCCTTTCCGATCTGCCTCGTGTAATGCGGTAGACCCGCGCTTGGTCCAGGAGCTCCCGGTCAATGAGGAATGTCTCATAGTTAACACGAGCAAAGTATGTGTCGAGATGAATGCAGAGATCATCGTAGGGGACCTGAATGGCCCATACGGACTCAATAGTCGAGCTCTCATCCCAGAGCAAGTTATTTGCCAGAGTGTCTATCGCCGCCGACTCGGTTCGCTGGGAGATTCCAACGGCTACATTTTCGCTGTTGAGGTTGTGAAGGTCGCCGCCTTCAATGTGGTAAGTCGATTCATGCTTGAAGAACTGAGGAGTCTCGCGGAAATCCGGATGATAGGTAAAAATCGTTTTATAGGCGATAACCTCACGGTTGCGCTCTGGCCAGTACATATGGTTGAGCGTGACACCTTCGCCGATGACGCTTGCTGGATCGCGCGTAAACCACATGGTGTTAAGGGGGGCTATGAGAAGGTCGTCGGGTGAGTATGCGTCTCCCGTCAGCTTTGAGAGGCTGAACACTTCCTTGTTCGTGTCGAAGACCTGGGAGTAGCGAACGCCGTTGACGGCTGCCTGGACCAGGTCGCGGGAACCTTCGATATGCTCAAGATACTCGCGAATGGCGGACTCGAGCTCCATGCCCCTCGCGCCGCATTCTGAAATGTAGCTATCGATAAAAGAGCGACGCGCTTGCTCTGTCGCATCAAGGGCTTCGGTAAGAAGGTTCTCGAGATAGAGAATCTCTACTCCTTCGTGCTCGAGCATTGCCGAGTAAGCATGATGCTCCCCAAGAGCCTTTTCAAGATCAAATGAATTGCTAGAAGGGCGTAGCGTAAAGACTTGATTGAACTGGCCGTCGGGGTAGTTGCGCGTTTCGGGGCCGGGGCAGTGCAGCAGGACCCTTTTTAGCTTTCCTATTTCGTTTTGAACATGCAATGCGGACATGTGACCTCGCTTTGGCGATGAGTATTGATCGCTTCCATAGTGTCACATTAGAAGCTTGTTTCAATTTACATCATGTTTGCCACAGGAGAATGGCACGACCCAAGTAAATAAGTGACGTTAAACATCTATCAAAAGTGATAATTGATGAATTACGTCAATCTAAAGTCCGTTTACGGGTCGATGCGCTTCGCTGGCGGACGAAGAGACGTAAGGAGGTTTTGTGCGATGACACAATGGCTTTGCCGGCAACGAAAAACCCCTGAATTAAGGAGGAGAGATGGCAGAGACAGAAAAGAAGCGTGCCTTTCGAGTTCCGCACGTATACACCATCATTCTCGTCTTGATGGCCGTATTTGCCGTTCTGACCTGGGTCGTGCCTTCGGGTTCGTTTGAACGCCAGGAGGTTAACGGCCGCGAGGTAACAGTTTCGGGCACCTATGCGCCTGTCGATAAGGTCTATACGGACGAGGACGGCAACGAGGTCGATCTTCGCCAAGGTGTCTTCGAAGTGCTTGAGGCTCCTGCGATCGGTATCCAGCAAGCGGTCGAGGTCGTTGCGTTCATTTTGATCGTGGGAGGTTCCTTCCAGGTCATCACGGCGACCGGAGCCATCACGAGCGGCGTCGCCCGAGTGGTGAAGAAGTTCAAGAGCAAGGACGTCCTCATCATCCCGATCCTAATGGTGCTCTTTGCCTTGGGTGGCAGTACCTTTGGTATGGCAGAGGAAACGCTTCCGTTCTTTGCGATTCTTATGCCGATCATGATGGCCATGGGCTTCGACTCAATTACGGCGTTCATGACGGTGTTTGTGGGCGCCCGTATCGGATACATCGCATCTACCGTCAATCCGTTTAACGTTCTGATTTCTCAGGGCATCCTCGGCATCCAGGGCAACCCTCAGCTTTGGCTGCGTACTATCGCCCTTGTCGTGCTTACTGCGGTTGGCGTCGCATGGGTTGTAATGTATGCCTCAAGGTTAAGAAAAACCCCGAAGCATCCCCCGCTTTCCACGATGATATCGAGAAGCGAAAAGAGTTTGGCGCGGACGAGAATCTCCTCGATAGCGAGTTCACCGCTAGGCAAAAAGCCGTCATGGTTATTTTCGTGCTTGGACTTGGCGCTATCATTTGGGGCCTGGTAGCCCAGGGCTGGTACATGAACGAAATCTCTGCGATTTTCTTGGCCATGGCCTTCTTTCGGGTGTTGTTTCCGGGATGAATGAGAAGGAAATCGCCGGCGAGTTCGTTAAGGGAATTGCAGACTTCGCGTTCTCTGCCATCGTTGTTGGACTTGCCCGCGGAATCCTCGTAATCGCCAATGACGGCCTCATCATCGATACGATTCTCAATACGCTCGCTACGGCTCTCACTGGAGTTCCAGCCGTTATCTTTACGAGCATCCTCTATGTCGTGGATAACCTTCTGTCGATCCTCGTTCCGAGCTCCTCGGGCATCGCTGCTCTTACGATTCCCATTTTCGGCCCGCTTGTTGAGCTGATGGGCTTAAACCCCGAGGCTGCAGTTACTGGTCTTTCCATGGGCAGCGCGGCCATGTCTCTCATTTCGCCAACAAGCGCGATGCTCGTTGCCGGTCTTGGCGTCTGCAAGATTCCGCTTGGCCAGTGGTGGAAGGTCGCTTGGAAATTCTTCCTGGTCGTAAGCGTTATCTGCATGGCATTCACTGCGGTTTCGGGTCTTATCCCCCTGCCGTAAAAGCAAACCCCATATACAAGTTGTGAGAAAGAAGGATAGAGATGAACAAAGGTCTGAACGTTCATAGCGAGATTGGCGCCCTTAAGAAGGTGTGCGTCCATCGCCCCGGTATGGATCTTGTAAACATGAAGGCGGAGGATTTCGACCGCGTCTGGATTCACGACGCGTTCTATTTGGACTATGCCAGAAGGAGCACGATCAGTTTACCGACCTTCTTCGCGGCGCTGGTGCCGAGGTCGTCTATATGGAAGACCTGGTTGCCGAGACGTTCGATAAGGTCGAGGGCGCGCGTGCTCAGTTCATGGGAAAGTTCATGGACGAGTCGGGTATCAAGAACGCTGCTCTTCGCCAGGCGGTTGTCGAGAAGCTCGATTCCATCAAGGACAACAAGGAGTTTGTCCTTACGGCTATGGGCGGACTGTATGTACGCGACCTCGAGATCCCGCATGTCGGCGGCTCTCTTGCCAGCCTGGACGGCGACGAGCTGAAGGGCGACGACATGGTCCTCTTCCCCATGCCCGCCTCGTATTTCTCCCGTGACCCCCTGGCTGTCGTGGGCAAGGCGCTACCATGAACCGCATGTACTGGAATCAGCGCAATCGCGAAGTAATCTTCTACGAAACGGTGCTGCGCAACCATCCTGATTACGCTGGTAGCCCCATTTGGTATGACCACAACAGCGAGTGGCATATCGAGGGCGGCGATATCCTCAACATCAACGCCAAGACGCTCGCCATCGGTATTTCCGAGCGCACCCAGACTGCAGCCATCGATGAGCTCGCCAAGAATATGTTCTGGGTTCCGATGAGGCTGAGATCGAGAACATCTATGCCATCAAGATTCCGCACGGCTATGCCTACATGCACCTCGACACCGTCTGCACGCAGGTCGATCGCGATAAGTTCACGGTCTATCCCGGCATCTACCAGACGCTTCGTGCCTACCGCCTGACCAAGGGCGATTCGGAGGGGGAGGTGCATATCGAGGAACTCGAGGGCACCTGCAGCATATCCTCGAGCTTGCGACGGGTATGGACCATATCACCATGATTGAGTGCGGTAGCGGCGATCCGATCGAGCTTCCCGTGAGCAGTGGAACGATGGTTCCAACACTCTTGCGGTCGCACCGGGCAAGGTCTGCGTGTATGAGCGCAACGTTGTAACCAACGATGCTCTTTACAAGGCTGGCGTCGAGCTGCTCGTCGCTCCCTCCGAGGAGCTTTCTCGCGGTCGCGGCGGCCCGCGTTGCATGACCATGCCGTTCTGGCGTGAGGAAATCTAGTCAGCGTTAGCGTATCTGGGCGGCGTGCGTGCGTCCGCGCCGCCCATCCCCCTTGTGTGTTCCAACAACCGAAAGGACTCAAATCATGGCTCTTAATCTTTCTGGTCGAAGCGTTCTTACCCTGCTTGACTTTACGTCCGAGGAAATCGAGTACATGCTCGACCTCTCAAAGAACTTCAAGGATATGAAGCGCGCCGGTTATCCGCACCGCTTTCTCGAGGGCAAGAACATTGTCCTGCTGTTTGAGAAGACCTCCACGCGCACGCGCTGCGCCTTCGAGGTCGGCGGTATGGACTTGGGTATGGGCGTGACCTACCTCGACCCCGGCTCGTCGCAGATGGGCAAGAAAGAGTCCATCGAGGATACCGCCCGCGTACTCGGTCGTATGTATGACGGCATCGAGTATCGCGGCTCCGATCAGTCTATTGTCAAGGAGCTTGCCGCCAAGGCCGGCGTTCCCGTTTGGAACGGCCTGACGAACGAGTACCATCCACCAGCTCTTGCCGATATTCTCACCATGCGTGAGGAGTTCGGCGACACGCGCGGCATGAAGCTCACTTACATGGGCAAGGAGCAGGGCAACGTCAGCGACTCCCTGATGGTTATCTGCGCCAAGCTCGGCATTAACTTCTGCTCCTGCGGACCCAAGGGCGATGTCGAGGGCGCCACGCACTTCGATCCCGAGCTTCTTGAGCGCTGCCAGGAGATCGCCGCTCAGAATGGCTGCACGATCCAGCTCACTGAGGATATCGACGAGGGCGTCAAGGATGCAGACGTGATCTATACGGACGTTTGGGTCGGTATGGGCCAGGCTGAGGAGCTGTGGAAGAGCCGAATCGATCTTCTCTCTCCCTATCGAGTAACGCCCGAGGTCATGGCCAAGGCAAACCCCGGCGCATCTTTATGCACTGCCTGCCGAGCTTCCACGATACGCAGACCACCATCGGCGCCGAGATTGCCGAGAAGTTCGGCGTGACCGAGATGGAGGTTTCCGACGAGGTCTTTGAGAGCGCGCAGTCTCGCGTGTTCCAGGAGGCCGAGAACCGCATGCATACCATTAAGGCCATGATGTACGCGACGCTTCGCTAGTAGCTGGGAAGTGAACGAACACTATGAGTAAACCGTACGGCAAGCCCGATCGTATTGTCGTCGCCCTCGGCGGCAACGCCCTCGGCAACAACCCCGTCGAGCAGATCGAGGCCGTGAGCAACACCGCCCACGCTCTCCTCGGCCTCATCGAGCAGGGCAACGAGATCATCATCACCCACGGCAACGGCCCGCAGGTCGGCATGATCCAGAACGCCTTCGCCGCCGCCCACGACGCCATCGGCACCCCCGAGATGCCGCTGCCCGAGTGCGGCGCCATGTCCCAGGGCTACATCGGCTACCACCTGCAGCAGGGCATCGGCCGCGAGATGCACAAGCGCTATAAGCGCTGGCACGCCGCCACCGTCGTCACCCAGATCGAGTGCGACCCCGACGACCCCGCGTTCAAGAACCCGACCAAGCCGATCGGCCCCTTCTACACCGAGGAGCAGGCCAAGGAGTTCATGGCCGAGGACCCCTCCAAGGTCTTCGTCGAGGATTCCGGCCGCGGCTGGCGCCGCGTCGTCGCCTCCCCCGACCCCAAGAAGATCGTCGAGGCCGACTCCATCCTCAACCTGCTCGACAACGAGTTCATCGTCATCGCCTGCGGTGGCGGCGGCATCCCCGTCGTCCGCGACTACGAGAACAAGGGCTGCTACAAGGGCGTCCCCGCCGTCATCGACAAGGACCTGGGCGGCGAGCTGCTGGCCGAGGACTGCGACGCCGACGTCCTGTTCCTGCTGACCGCCGTCGAGCACGTCGCCATCAACTTCGGCAAGCCCAACCAGGAGGAGCTCGAGGACCTCACCGCCGACGAGGCCGAGCGCCTGGCCGACGAGGGCCAGTTCGGCAAGGGCTCCATGGAGCCCAAGTTCCGCGCCGCCATCAAGTTCGCCCGCTCCCGCAAGGGCCGCACCTGCATCATCGGCGCCTGGACAAGGCCGCCGAGACCATGGCCGGCCTCTCCGGCACCCGCATCCACGAGTAGTCCCTACTCCGTTGCCTCTCCCGTGGGCGCCGGGGCAAGGCGCCCACAAACTAGCCTCTCTTCATGAGCCCCGCAGTCCGCTCCGACCGCGGGGCTTTTGCTATTCACCTAGTCATTGGGGACAAACCCGGCACTTGGGGACGGTCCTTTCCTGCCGGCAGCTTGGGACAGTCCTTAATAGTCATTGGGGACGTTCTTAAACGAGTAGTCAAACAAGAACGTCCCCAATGACTACTCATTTAAGTCTGTCCCCAATGACTGCACAATGGCTGGGAAGGCGCATCCCACACCGACGCATTGCCTTCGGGCCCTTTCCCCAGGCTCTCCATAGCTCAGCTGGACTCCCCGCAACCTGTCGCAGTTGGCGGAACGAGCGCGACGTGGAGTGTCATTCTTTACCGCGTTAGACTAGACGCAGGGAAAGGAGGAGGACATGGATGCTCGCGTCAAGCAGCTTGTAAATATGATCGAGGACGCTCAGCCTGTCGCTGTCGCGGTACTTGCCAAGCGTCTCGAGGTAAGCGAGCGCGCCGTGAGAAACTATATCCATCGCGCAAACGACAACCTTGCAGGGGTTGCACGCATCGTTGGCAGCAAGGGGCAGTATCGTATCGATGTTGCACGTGCAGATGAGCTTGCTCGCTTGCTAGACGGTGCGGCTCTGGCCCATCCGGGCATTCCTGATACGCGCGACGGCCGTGTGTCCTTCCTTCTTAACGACCTCCTAATGCGGTCCCAGTGGGTGACGATTGAGGAGTATGCGGATTTACTCTACGTTTCGGCGCGGACTCTGTCCAATGACATGCGTCTGGTAGAGCAGAAACTCGCCCAATTTGACTTAACGCTTGAAAAGCGCCCACGCTACGGAATCCGCGTTGCGGGCGGGGAGTCGCAACGGCGCCTGTGCCTGGCCTCGCTGGTGAGGCCCGTGTTGCCCGACACCGACGATGCAAAGCTCGCCGAGCACCTGCGGGCCATCGCCGCATGTGTGGACGATGCCCTGACGGCCTCGCCCGTCACGGTGAGCTCGCTGGCATCCCGCAATCTCATCATGCATCTTTACATCGCTCTTGGCCGCATCGAGCAGGGCTGCTATGTCCCAGCTGCAGAATCGGACGTTCAAAAACTGGAGGGAACGCGCGAATACGCCGCGGCTTTCCAGATTGCCGCAAACATCAAGGATGCCCTGGGCGTGAGCATGCCCCGAGAAGAGGTTGCCTTTATCGCAATCCATTTGCTCGGCAGGGGCACGGGCGTGCCCGAGAAGGGCTCTGCCGTTATCTCGGACGAGATGTGGGAGATTGCTTCCGAGATGGTACGTGCGGTCAACGATGAGTTTAGGTTTGACTTTAGCAGCGATCTTGAACTTCGCATGAACCTTGCTCGGCATATTGGCCCTCTGGGTTATCGCCTTGAATATCACATGCATATGGATAACCCCATGCTGCCCGATATCAAGACGAGGTTTCCGTTGGCCTATTCGATGGCGGCCGGCACCTCGCAGGTACTCGAGCGTCATTTTGGCAGCCAGCCCTCTGATGAGGAGCTCGGCTACATCGCCATGGCATTTGCCCTGGCCCTCGAGCAGCAAGCCGACCAGCCGCGTCGCAAACGCATCCTGATCGTGTGCGCCTCGGGAGCGGGAAGCGCCCGTATGCTCGAGCACCAGTACCGCAAGCAGTTTGGTATGTATATCGAGTCGATTGAGACATGCGACGTCGCCCGCGTGGGAACGCTCGACTTTTCGCACATCGACTACGTGTTCACAACGGTGCCGCTCAACGTCAAGTTGCCTGTGCCCGTCCGCGAGGTCGATTTCTTCTTGGAGACGAGCGATGTCAACGCTATCCGCAAGGTGCTGAGTGATGACGCTGCGCAATCGGACTCCCTGAGCGCTTTCTTTAGCCGTGCCCTGTTCTTCAACCGCGTTGAGGCGTCGTCGAAGCAGGCCGTTCTCCGATATCTCTCCGAGCGCGCCGTCGAGAGCGGCCGTGTCGATGCCCAGTTTGCCCAAGAGGTCGCCGAGCGCGAGAGCGCGAGTGCACCTCGTTTGGCAATGGGGTAGCCATGCCCCATGGGATGCATCCTTGAGCGCCGAGGCCTTTGTTACCGTGGGCCTGCTCGAACATCCCATTCTTTGGGACGAATACGGCCATGAGGTCGATATCGTCTTTATGGTGTCGTTTGCCCGGTCGGGCGGCGATGAGGCGCGGATCTTGAGCTCACTGCTCGCCGAGATCTTTATGGACCGCCAGGGGGTCGAGCGCCTACGCGAGCGCCGGTCCTGGCATGAGCTGATGGCGCTTGTGCAAGCGCATACGGCTTAAGACTTCTTTTGTCGATAACCCTGTCTGTCTACCTGCAATAAACCTCGAGGATTGCGGGCGGGAGATAGGCGTTTCGAATATTCAAGTACAAACCAAACATCACGGGAGAGGAGACCGTTATGGACGATCAGGGAACCGAGATGGTTTCGTTTCAGCTGGTCGCTGCAGCGGGAGAGGCACGCAGCCTTGCCTTCGAAGCCCTTGAAAAGGCAAAAGCGGGGGATTTTGACGCCGCCGCCAAACTCATGAAGCAGTCAAAGGATGCGGGAATCAAGGCTCACCACATCCAAACGCAGCTGCTTTCGACTGAGGCAGCGGGCGAGCATCTGTCGGTGGATGTGTTGCTGGTCCATGCTCAGGACCACCTCATGTGCTCCATGCTTGCTCAGGAGCTCGTGCAGGAGCTGATCTGCCTGTATGAGTGCACTGCAACCAAGAACGCCTAGCGGCGTGCGGTGACTATCCAACCAATCAATGCGAAGGGAATCCCTTATGAAGATCCTTCTTGTTTGCGCAGCTGGTCTGTCTATAAGCATTCTGATGAAGAAACTCGAGAAATATGCGGAGCAAAACGGCATCGAGCTCGATATCGATGCGGTGGGTATCGGCGAGTATCAGGAGACGTGCGCCAATTATGACGTGCTGCTCTTGGGGCCGCAGGTGTCCTACCAGCTCAACACCGTCAAGCAGGGGAGCGGTAAGCCGACCGCGGTCATCCCCGCACAGGACTACGGCATGGGCAACGCCGCCAACGTGCTGGCACTCGCCCAGTCGCTGTTGGGTTAGGAGGCAACCATGGAGAAGTTCATGACCCTGCTTCAGGAAAAACTGACCCCTATCGCCAATTTCTGCGGCACCGAGCGCCACTTTGCTCCATGCAAAAGGGCTTTATGAGCGCGATCAGCTTCATCTTGGTATCTGCCGTCTTTATGATCCTCGCCAAC
>ENA-OQBT01001258-OQBT01001258.1-human-gut-metagenome-genome-assembly--contig:-NODE-1258-length-10533-cov-1.399289_pt1 | contig 10533 bp, 17 predicted proteins | sample MGYA00242749_ERZ504557 | MGnify/ENA primary metagenome ERZ504557 (study PRJEB26092, sample SAMD00036243) | human gut metagenome | host: Homo sapiens | study: EMG produced TPA metagenomics assembly of... | reverse complement strand
TACTTGTCCTCCTGTCCAGCTTCCTTTAACTGGCTAACCAGGTTGGAAAGCATACCGCCAGGTACCTGATACTGCAGAGTCTTGATATTTACGCCTAATACCTTTGGATTTAACAGTCCGGTCTTTAATGCTTCCTCGCGGATCGGCTGGAAGTGAGCAGCGATCTCGCCTAAAAGCTTCTGATCGTATCCTGTATCGTATGGAGTACCGCGGAAGGTCTCTACCATAACTTCAGTTGCTGGCTGGCTGGTACCAAGTGCCAGTGGAGACATTGCACAGTCAATGATATCACAGCCTGCTTCTACAGCCTTCATATAGGTCATGGAAGCAACACCGGAAGTATAGTGGGTGTGCAGGTCGATCGGAAGTGTGGTTCCTTCCTTCAGGGCCTTAACTAACTCAGTAGCCTTGTATGGAGTCAACAGACCTGCCATATCCTTGATACACAGGGAATCAGCTCCCATGTCTTCAATTCTCTTAGCAATGTCTCTCCAGTAATCCAGAGTATAAGCATCACCTAAGGTGTAGCACAGTGCGATCTGAGCATGTCCTTTTTCCTTCTTTGTTGCCTTTACAGCAGTCTCCAGGTTACGGATATCGTTTAAGCAGTCGAAAATACGAATGATATCAATACCATTTGCAATAGACTTCTGCACGAAATACTCAACTACATCATCTGCGTAGTGGTTGTATCCCAGAATATTCTGTCCACGGAACAGCATCTGCAGCTTTGTATTCTTAAAGCCGTCTCTTAACTTTCTTAAACGCTCCCATGGATCTTCTTTTAAGAAACGCAGGCAGGCATCAAATGTAGCGCCTCCCCAGCACTCTACTGCGTGGTAGCCAACTTTATCCATCTTGTCTACGATCGGCAGCATCTGCTCTGTAGTCATTCTGGTAGCAAGTAAAGACTGATGAGCGTCACGAAGGACGGTTTCCACGATCTTTACTGGCTTCTTCTCTATCTCTGCCATAGTTTAAATCCTCCTTATAGGCACCCGGTCTGCAAACAGCACCGGGTGCAGTAAATGTTGGTTTTTATACACCGAAAATTGCCATAAAGGTACCGGCTGCTACTGCAGTACCGATAACACCTGCAACGTTTGGTCCCATTGCATGCATCAGCAGGAAGTTGGTAGGATCATATTCAGCACCAACCTTCTGGGATACACGGGCTGCCATAGGAACTGCGGATACACCTGCAGAACCGATCAGTGGTTGATCTTTCCGCCAGTTACCTTGCATAAGATCTTTCCTAAGAGAACGCCTCCGATGGTTCCCACACAGAATGCTATCAGACCCAAAATAACGATCTTGATAGTAGTTGCATTTAAGAATGCCTCTGCACTGGTGGTTGCACCTACAGAAGTACCAAGCAGGATAACAACGATGTACATCATTGCATTAGAAGCAGTCTCCTGAAGCTGTTTTACAACACCGCACTCACGGAACAGGTTACCTAACATCAGCATACCTACTAACGGAGCAGTAGATGGCAGGATCAGGCACACAACGATAGTAACGATGATCGGGAATAAGATCTTCTCCAGCTTGGATACAGAACGAAGCTGGGACATTTTGATCTTACGCTCCTTATCAGTAGTAAGAAGCTTCATAAATGGCGGCTGGATGATCGGAACCAGAGCCATATAAGAGTAAGCTGCAACAGCGATCGGTCCCATGATCTGGGTCTGTCCTAACTTACTGCAAAGGAACAGGGAAGTAGGGCCGTCTGCACCACCGATGATGGAGATACAAGCTGCTTCCTTTCCTGAGAATCCTAATAAGATTGCGAAGAAATATGCAGAGTAAATACCTAACTGAGCTGCAGCACCCATTAAAAAGCTGATTGGGTTTGCGATCAGCGGACCGAAGTCTGTCATTGCACCTACCCCCATGAAGATCAGGATGGAAGGATACTCCACTCATCCAGAGTGAAGAAGTAATACAGCAGACCGCCTACGCCGTTTGAAGTCTGCTCCGGAGAATACATGATATCCGGATAAATATTTACAAGCAGCATACCAAATGCGATCGGAATTAACAGCAGCGGCTCAAATCCCTTAGCAATAGCCAGGTATAAGAAGACCAGCGCCACACCGATCATAATGTAGTTTCCTGCTGACAGATGGAAAAACGCCATCTGGCCAAGCAGGTTTGATACCAAATTGCCAAAATCCATAATGTTACCTCCATAATGGAATCCCTAAATCAGGGGATCCATCTTGTTGACTAGTTCAGAGTAGCTAAAACAGCGCCAGACTCAACTGCATCGCCGTTTGCTACATTAATGCTGGCAATTGTACCATCTTCCGGAGCAACGATATCGTTCTCCATCTTCATAGCTTCCAGAACCAGGACAACTTCGCCCTTCTTTACTGCCTGTCCTACAGAAGCCTTAACTGCTACTACCTTACCTGGCATTGGAGCGGTAACCTGAACGGAACCTGCAGCGCTGCTGGAGCTGCTGCCGGTGCAGGTGCTGCTGCCGGAGCTGCTGGAGCTGCTGCTACTGGTGCGCCAGCTGCTGCTGCGCCCTCTTCAACGGTTACTGCATATGCTTTTCCATTTACTGTAATGGTATATGTCTTCATAGTTTGATTCCTCCTACTTGTTGTATAAACACACCGGTTTTCTTAACCTCAATGTGCAGTGATTATCTTCCCAGACCTACACGGCGGATAGAACGTACTACCAGACCGTTAGATGTAGCGCTGCCTTCATATGCTGCGATGGCAGCAGTCATAACAGCTACTAATTCTGCATCATCAGAAAGATCAGGACCTGTTACTGCAGGTGCTGCTGCTGGCTTAACAGCCGGTACAGGTGCTGCCTTTAGAGCAGGTGCTGCTGCTTTCTTCTTTCCTTCTTCCCATGCATGGATGTATTTGAAGCATGAGATCAGGATACTGATGAAGATCAAAACAAGGAATACTGTGCCGATACCAATAATTGTATATACAGTAGCGGTCTTTAACAGGGTGCCCATAGAAGTATCTTCTGCAACACCTGCGGACATATCTGTAAACTCAGCCTGGATCTGCTGGGTAGCCATATTGATATTCATCACATATTCTTGGTTCCTCTGTAAAATCAACCGGATCATAACGGTATAGCTACCGTCTGCCAGAAGAACTACAGAACCTTCATCCATATTTACATTCTTTAATTCGCCCATGTCCTCGCGAACTTCCAGCTGAGCCTCATAAATAGCTGCTGTAGTCGCATCGCCTGTTGACTCTGCCAGAGTTTTCTGAACGATCAGCTGATCCTTTGGTACGCCTAAAGTCTGTGCTGCAGACAGCATAATGGACTGAGCCATTGAATCATCTACAGGAGTTCCGTCCATGCTGATGGTGGAATCAGTCTCTGCTGTATCCTGGTTAGAGGAGCAGCCAGAAAGGCTTACCAGGCAGGCGGACAGAAGAACTGCTGCTGCCATTCTCTTTACAAATCGTCTCATATACATGTCACCTCTCTTTAAACCGTGCCATGCTTCTTGGAAGGACGGTCCTCACTTTTTGTGTACAGCATCTCAAAAGCGGCGATCACTCTCTGACGGGTCTCTTCTGCTTGATGATGTCATCTACATAACCTCTCTTTGCAGCAGCAACAGCGCCGGACTGCATAGCGGTATATTCAGCGGTTTTCTCTTTGATCATTGCAACTGCATCATCAGCAGCTTCGATCTCTTTTGCGTACATGATCTTAACAGCTTCTGCCGGATCCATAGTTCCGATCACTGCATTTGGCCATGCATAAACAATATCTGCACCCAGGCTCTTGCTGCCCATGGTAAGGCCTGCGCTTCCCAGTGCATTCTTAACAACAACAGTTACCTTCGGAACAGTTGCATCAGCATATGCGTAGGTCAGCTTAGCAGCTAACTTGGCGATCTTTCTTTCACTGCACATGGTTGCACGGTAGCCATTTACATTTACCAGAGTCAGAACAGGAATGCTGAATGCATCACAGAAGTTAATGAAATCGGTTGCTTTTTCACAGCCTTTTCCACAAAGAGCTGCCTCTAAAGTCTGTACCTTCTCACCGTTCTCATATACTTCGCTGCGGTTTGCTACGCATCCTACTGTGCTTCCATTTAAACGGATAAATCCGGTTACCATAGAAGTGCCGTAGTTCTTCTTAACTTCCATAAAAAAAGTTATTATCAGAGATCATCTGTAAAGCTGCTGCAGTATCTCCGGTGTATCCTTCGATACCAGCACACATACGGTTTAAATCGTCTGTGCAGTCAACTTCAGACAGATCTTCTTCATTATTAGAAGGCAGTACAGATACCAATGTACGGATCTGGGATAATACAGATGCTTCATCACCTGTGAAATCAACCAGACCAGCTTCCTCTGCCTGGAATTTAGCGGAAGATGTATCACATTTTGCCTTATAATTGCCCTCTAAAGCATTTGGGGAATTAACAAACAGTTTTGCAGAAGTATCTTCCATAAAGGTGAAATCTGCCATGCCTGCAGAAACAGCCATACCGCCGCCGCAGGTACCAAAAACTGCCATAATCTGAGGAATAACTCCAGATGCCATTGTCTGGCTTAAATACAGCTTGCCAAATCCATCCAGTGCGTCAGTTGCTTCCTGAAGACGCAGTCCTGCACAGTCTACCAGACCAATAACAGGTGCTCCCATCTTCATAGCCATAGAGTAGATGTTGCAGATCTTCTTTGCATGCATCTCACCCATTGAACCGCCCAGTACAGCAGCATCCTGGCTGTATACATATACCAGGCATCCGCCGATGGTACCGTAACCGGTAACTACACCGTCAGCCGGTGTTTCCTGCTCAGTCATGTTAAAGTCAGTATTTCTGGCCGCAATATAGGCTCCGACTTCAACAAAACTGTTCTCATCAAGCAGGGCTGCAATACGGCTGCTTGCTGAAGTTTGTGCTGAATTACTCATTTTCCAGTCCTCCATCATTCTTAAGTTTACAGTATTTAGCGGAAAACGCATAAAAATAGCGCCTTCCTATAAAATACAGAAATATTGCCGTTTATATTATAGTGATTTTTTTGTCAAATGGCAAGTGTTTCCTTTTATTAAAATTGTTTATTAATAAATTTTAAGGTAGCCCTTCCTGCTAACCATTGTATTTCCTAGGTTTCTTGCTTTTATTTGTGACTTTATTGTGACCAATAGGACAAAATAAACCTTAAGTTTTCAAACGGATTTATATTATTTTGCAAGACCCGGATAATGGAGAACGCCGTCCTGATCAGGGGTGAGTACTACTGGTTCAGTTGCCATGCGACCGGTCTGATCCAGGTAGTACCACTTGCCGTTGATCGTCTGAGGCTTTGAGCATGGCACCATCGGAGCGAGGTAGTACCAGGAACCTTTGTACTGGTACCAGACGTCATGGACCATGAAACCGGCGCCATCGAACCAGTACCAGAGATCCCTGTCTTTGTACCAGTCATTGGAAACATACTTTCCGGATCCGTCTTTTAAATAGAAGCGCCAACCTCCATCTTCCTGCTGCCAGCCTGTCTTTACCTGCTCAGGTATCCAAGTCTTCATGAACTGTTCGGGAGGTCCGAACTGTTGGATGAGTGGCGTTGGTGTACTTCCCCAGTCAGGCAGATACAGATGTGGTTTGTCTACAATGCTGGACCAATCCCCACCCCAGGCAAGCCCAAGTTTTTTGCCAATCTCTGCAGCGTGTTTGAAATGGCCTTTACTGTCATTGTAAGCATCATGGAGATCTTACCATCTCCGTCCACGTCCATCTTTAAATAGAAATCAAAAGCAATTCCCCACTGGTGCTGTGACTTGTAGGAACTGCCTTTTGCATTGGTTACGATATTGCCCGGTTTAGTGCGCCCCTGAGCATACAGGGCATCCTGTTCTGCTACAGTGCGCAGGGTTTCGCTGATGGCTACGGTAATGCCTTCTACTGCGCAGGCTTTGATCCAGGCAGCAGCTATCTTCTGCAAACGCGGATGGCATAAAGTAATGTCTCTCATAATATAACCTCCTTGTCCTTTTGCTTTAACATATGAATTTTATGAAAAATCAAAATTGATTTTTCCGAAGACAATGCGAATAGACAGTCCGGGGATCCGGCAGAAGATCCAGAGGCTGATCGAGGAGGCAATCGATGCATTTGTCTATCGGAAAGAACATTTTAAGTTAATTTGTTCCTGCAAATTGATCGAGGTACTTACTGAAGTGGGCGCATACTATTCGCATACGGTATTCAATGAAAGAGAAGATGACCCGATTCAAGTGCAGCACAGAGAGAAAGTTCAGTTGATCCTAAATTTTCTATATGGCGCTTATGGACAGAAGATTACCGGGAAGCGGATTTCGAATTTGTGCAGTATGAGTTTTGACTATCTAAATCGAATGTTTAAAAAGCAGACGGGAATTACAATTTTTGAGTATCTGAACCGAATACGGATCAACAAAGCAAAGGAGCTTCTGCTCACAGGAACGATGAAATCCAGTGAGATTGCGGCGGCAGTCGGATATTGTGATGAATATCATTTCAGTAAAGCATTTAAAAAGGCTGCCGGAGTATCTCCGCGGAAATACCTGGAGGGAAATCATGTCTTGACATCCGAAAGAAAGAAGGTAATATTGTATTAAAACAATAATACAAATAAAGTAAGAGTGACAGAGAGTGCATGGGAGACTAGAGAGAAAGGGTGGGAAAGAAAGTATGTTGCGGATCGAACATTTTTCAAAAAGATATAAAGGTGGAAAAAAGGCGATGGATGATCTGAATCTTTTTGTGGAGGCAGGAGATATTTATGGATTCATCGGACATAACGGAGCGGGAAAAGTACCACGATCAAATCGGTGGCAGGTGTGCTGGAGTTTGAGGAGGGAACGATCACGATTGACGGGATAGACATCAAAGAGAATCCGGTTGCTTGCAAAAAGTGTATGGCATACATTCCGGACAATCCGGATCGATTTTACGAACATCTGACAGGAATTCAGTATCTGAACTTTATCGGGGATATTTTTGAGGTGGAAGCGTCTGTGAGAAAAGAGCGGATTCAGAGGTATGGGGATCAGTTTGCATTGACGGGTGCGCTCGGAGACCCGGTGGCATCCTATTCTCATGGAATGAAGCAGAAACTGGCAATTATCTCGGCGTTGATTCATGAGCCAAAGTTAATGATTTTGGATGAACCATTTGTTGGGCTGGATCCGAAGGCAACGCTGCTTTTGAAAAATACGATGCATGAGATGTGTCAAAGAGGAGCGGCTATTTTTTTCTCCACCCATGTACTGGATGTGGCGGAGAAACTCTGCAACAAGGTTGCGATCATCAAAGATGGAAAACTGGTTGTTTCTGGAGAGATGGAGTCGATCCTGAAAGATGCATCTCTCGAACATCTCTTTATGGAGGTGACGGAGCATGAGAAGTAAATGTCTTCTGTTAGTGAAAATACAGATTCAGAATCTAGGTCTAAAAAAGAAGTGGGGAGTAAAACAGATCTTTCTGGCAGCTATATATGTGATGCTTCTTGTGATGTTGGCGTCTTATTCTTTTGGGTTGGCATTTGGTCTTGGATTCCTTGGAATGGAAGAACTGGTTCCGGATGTGCGGTCATACTGCCGGGGATCGTGACATTCTTTTTCTCGATGCTGAAGACGAACGGGATATTGTTTGCTTATAAGGATTATGAGATGCTGATGTCCCTTCCAGTGCCGACACGGACAGTGATCGCGAGCCGTTTTCTCCTCATGTATCTGTTTCATCTGGGGATGACAGCATTTGTGCTTGTACCGATGGGGATTGGCTATTTTCTTTGGGCAGAGAGCTCTGTCATGGCAGTTCTGATATGGATTACCGGAATCTTTTTGATTCCTCTGATTCCGACAACGGCAGCGACACTTGTAGGAGCCGGAATTATATTTATTTCAGCGAGATTTCGCCGTGCAAATGCAGTGTCCACAGTTCTTACAGTATTGCTTACTATGTCAGTACTGATTGCCTCTTTTGGAAGTACAGCTGTGATTCCAGAGGAAGGATTTACACCAGAACAGATTGGGATGATCGGTAAAGCACTGAGAGACAGTATCTATCAAATGTATCCCCCGGCGAATTGGTTCTTCAGAGGTGTGACAGGGGCGGCTGATGGATTTCTTTCTGTTTTGTTGCTTTGTCAGTGGGAGTGTATCTGATTTTTGTTGTGCTTGTATCAAAAAATTACAAAAAAATAAATACCGCATTGATGACACATCGGACAAAGGGGAATTATCAAGTAGAGAAAATTACAGCAAAACATCCGGTGACGGCGATCTGCCAAAAGGAGATAAGGCGGTTTTTTGGTTCTACCATTTACTGTGTGAATATGGGAATCGGTGTGCTCATGAGTCTGATGTTGGCAGTGGCGTCATTCTTTGTGTCAGATGCAGATCTAAAGCGGATGCTCGGAGTGCAGATTCCAGAACAGATGTTGAAGGGAATCCTCCCACTGATTCTTGGGGCATTGATCATGATGACATGTACGACAAGTGTTTCCCTGTCCCTGGAAGGGAAAAATCTGTGGATTCTCAAATCACTTCCAATTACGAAGGAAGAAATCTATAAAGGAAAAATGTTGTTCAATTTGTTGCTTCAGATTCCGACAGCACTGATTAGTTCTGCACTTCTCGCAGTGCGGTTTCGTGTTACGGGAATGACACTTATCACACTGTTTGTCTATCCGGTGGCGGCAGCTTTTGCGGGGACCGTGTGGGGATTGTTTATCAATTTGAAGTTGCCGGTTTATAACTGGACAAATGAGACAACCGTAGTCAAGCAGAGTGCAGCTTCCTTTTTTGCCTTGATTTTTGGAATCATTGTGAGCATTCTGTTTATGGGACTCATCTTTTTTGTGGGAAATGTTTCGGTGGGAGTTCTTGGAGTGGCAGAAGCAGGGGTGCTGTTCCTGATTGCAGCGGGACTTTGGAGTTATTGCAGGAGAGTGGAATTTTAACACTCTCTTTTTGCTTGACATTTAGTTTCAGGGAAATAAGATAGAGGAAAGGCAATGAATGGAAAGGATAGAAGGAAACATGTTATATACCGTGCCGCATTATTATAGAAAGTTTCAGTGTACCGCATCTGCGTGTACAGACACCTGCTGTGCCGGATGGCAGATTATGATCGATGACAAGTCACTTAGAAAATATAAAAAGATACCAGGCGCATTTGGAAACCGTATGAAAAATTCTGTGGACTGGGAGGAAGGTGCTTTTTTACAATATAAGGGAAGGTGCGCTTTTTTAAATGAGGAAAATCTGTGTGATCTGTACGCGGAGAAGGGAGAGCAGATGCTTTGCCGGACTTGCAGAATGTATCCCCGTCATATCGAGGAATATGAGGGATCCGAGAAATCTCTCTTTCCTCTCATGTGTGGAAGCAGCAAAGATTATACTTGGCGGCAAAGAACCGGTTCGTTTTTTGAACAAAGAAGATGACAGAGAAGAAACGTATGAATCCTTTGACTTTTTTCTTATTTACAAAACTGATGGATGTTCGGGAGGCGATGATCGGTATTCTCCAAGATCGGAAGGAGTCAATGGAAGTTCGGATCGGGAAGGTGCTGGCGATCGCCCATGATGTACAGCGAAGAATTCGGGGAGAAGCTCTTTTTGAGATCGATCAGCTGCTTGAGCGTTATCAAAAGGAGAAGAATCGTGAGAGGTTCAGAGAAAAATTAGAGAAAATTAGACCAAAAAGCAGATCACGTTATGAGATAATGAGTCAGATGTTCCAAGTCTTTGGAAAACTGGAAAGTGTTAAAGGCGGATTGGAAGCCTTATATAGAATCTGTGGAGCAGAAGCTGTTTGGACAAGGTGAGGCATTTTATCAGGAAGCATTTGCGCGGTTTGAAAGAGAAGTTTGCAAAGAAGAGCGCTGGGAAATTTACCTGGAACAGCTAATGGTATATTTTCTCTTCACATATTTCTGCGGAGCTGTTTATGATGAGATGGCATACGAGAAGGCGAAATTCGCAGTCGCCAGCACACTGTTGATTCAGGAGATGGTGTTTGCCTCCTTCCTTTCACATGGGAAATTTCCACAGGTGGAAGAGGTGGCAGAGATTGCACACAGGTATGCCAAGGAAGTGGAGCACTCAGATACGAATTTAAAACGGTTGGAAGAACTTTTTCAGAAAGAAAAATCGTTCCATCTATTATGCTTCTGGCGGTAGTATAGATCGAGAAGTAAAGCAGAATAAAAAAGGGGTTAGAAGTAAATGGCGACATTGACAAAGGAGATGAAGATTTTTTCCTATCAGACAAGTCCGGTTGTGGGTTGGGAAGGAGAGTACGGTGGATTTTCTCTGGAACTTTTTGGAAATGGAAATCTGAGATATTGTACTTATAAATTGTTTGATGATATTCAGCTGATGCAGATGTTTAAGGTGGATCGAGATACTGTATACGGAATTTATGAACTGATCCAGGAGACGAAAGAAAGAAATTGGGGAGATACCGAGAAATCTTGATAATGGTTCTCATGAAGGATGGATCAATGAGTTTCATTTTATTGG
>ENA-OQBT01001256-OQBT01001256.1-human-gut-metagenome-genome-assembly--contig:-NODE-1256-length-10547-cov-3.215067_pt1 | contig 10547 bp, 13 predicted proteins | sample MGYA00242749_ERZ504557 | MGnify/ENA primary metagenome ERZ504557 (study PRJEB26092, sample SAMD00036243) | human gut metagenome | host: Homo sapiens | study: EMG produced TPA metagenomics assembly of... | reverse complement strand
TGCACTGAAAAAAACAAACCTCTCAGCCAGCCTGCGGCTGCCAGCTCCCCTATTAGGGGAGCCTTTTTTGAAAGGATGATGAATCAAGTGAGTATCAGCAAGGAAACACTCGTTTCTCGTAAAGAAATCATGAAGGGCCGGGTCCTCCACGTCACGGTGGATACCGTTTCTATCGACGACGGCAGGGTGGCGAAGCGAAGACGGCCACGCGCGAAGCGGTCTGGCATTTCGGCGCTTGCGCATCCTGCCGCTGACGGATGACGGCAAAATCATCCTCGTCCGCCAGTACCGCTATGCTGCGGCGCAGGCCATGTTGGAAGTACCGGCCGGGAAGATTGAACACGACGGCGAATCGCCGGATTACTGCGCAGCCCGGGAACTGGAAGAAGAAGCGGGCGTCACGGCTTCGGAAATACTGCCCCTAGGTTATACCTATACGTCGCCGGGATTCTGCAGTGAACGGATTTACCTCTATCTGGCCCGGGGCCTCCAGAAAGGGAAGCAGCACCTCGATGACGACGAATTTATGAACGTCGAATACTACACGCCGAAAGAAATGGAAGACCTCATCGACAAGAACGAAATCACCGATGCCAAGACCATCGCAGCCTTTGAAAAAGCCCGCAAATATCTGCCGGGATTATAAGGAGGGAGCCCTATGAAATTCAATCGCATCATCGTTATCGTCACGGACAGCGTCGCGCCGGCGATGCACCGGATGCCGAAAAATTTGGTGACAAAGGGGCCGATACATACGGCCATATCGACGCCAATGTACCTTTGAACGTGCCCAACCTGCGCCGCCTGGGCCTGGGCCGCGTCGCCCACATCCACGCGGAAGCCGCAGACGTCGTCGGCTCGTATGGCCTCATGCAGGAAATCTCGGCCGGCAAAGATACGACCAGCGGCCATTGGGAATTTATGGGCAACCCCGTAGAAAATCCCTTCCCGACTTTCCCCCATGCCTTTCCGCCGGACCTGTTGAAGGCCTTCACGGAAAAGACGGGCTACGGCTACATCGGCAACGAAATCGCATCGGGTACGGAAATCATCGAACGCCTGGGGCCGGAACATTTCCGCACGGGCCTGCCCATCGTCTATACGTCGGCAGACAGCGTTTTCCAGATTGCCGCCCACAACGACGTCATCCCCCTGGAAGAACTCTACCGCATCTGCGACATTACGCGCCGCGAAGTCTGCGTCGGCCTTATGAAGTAGGGCGCATCATCGCCCGGCCTTTCATCGGGACCCAGGGCCACTTCGTCCGCACAGGCGACCGCCGCGACTACAGCCGCCTGCCCAAGCGGAAAATGGTCTTCTCCTATTTGTCGGAAGCCGCTACGCCGTCATCGGTGTCGGCAAGATCGGTGACATCTATGCCCATATTGGCCTGACCGAATCGTACCATATGGCCAATAACCATGAAGACATGGAAGCCTTGCGGACTCAGCTGGCAGCCCATCGGAAGGATAAGGGCCTGCTCATGGCCAACTTCGTCGACTTCGACAGCATGTACGGCCACCGCCGCAACGTCAAAGGCTATGCGGACTGCTTGGAAGCTTTTGACCAGGAACTGGGCCAGCTCTTGACAGAAATCCATGACGACGAACTGCTGGTCATCACGTCGGACCACGGCAACGACCCGACGTGGCATGGCACGGACCACACGCGCGAACGGGTACCGCTCCTGGTCTACAGCCCGGCCTTGAAGAAAGCCGTCGACCTGGGCCTCCGCCAGACCTATGCCGACCTGGGCATGACGATCATGGATAATTTCGGCCTGACCGGCCTGGAATTTGGTACTAGCTTTTTATCAGAACTGAGGTGATCCTATGTGGCCCATCGACTGCATCGAACACAAGCGGGACGGCAAGGTCCTGACGAAAGAGGAAATTACGCGCTTCATCGACGATTATACAGCCGGGCGCGTCGCCGATTACCAGGCTGCGGCCTGGCTCATGGCCGTCTATTTCCAGGGCATGAGCTATGAAGAAACGAAGGAACTGACCCTGGCCATGGCTCATTCCGGCGATATGGTCGATTTGTCGTCCATTCCGGGCATCAAAGTCGACAAGCACAGCACCGGCGGCATTGCCGATACGACGACGCTCATCGTGGCGCCGTTGGTAGCGGCAGCCGGCGTCCCCGTGGCCAAGATGAGCGGCCGCGGCCTGGGATTTACCGGCGGTACGGCGGATAAACTGGAATCCATCCCCGGCTTCCACGTCGTCCTGCCGGAAGCGCAGTTCCTGGAACAAGTGCGGCGTATCGGCTTGTCCCTGATTACCCAGTCCGGGGAAATCGCGACGGCCGATAAGCTCCTCTACGCTCTGCGCGACGCGACGGCGACGGTCGAAAGCATCCCCCTTATCGCCAGCTCGATTATGAGCAAGAAAATCGCTTCCGGCGCCGATGCCATCGTCCTCGACGTCAAATACGGTGACGGCGCCTTCATGAAGACCAAAGAACGGGCGCGGGAACTGGCCCGGACCATGGTCGGTATCGGCAATCTGGCCGGCCGGCGACGCGGGCTGTCGTCACTCCATGGAAGCGCCGCTGGGGACGGCCATCGGCAACTGCCTGGAAGTCGATGAAGCTGTGGAAGCCTTATCGGGCCAAGGCGGCCGACGCCTCATGGAAGTCGTCGAAGCCATTGGCGCCCAGATGCTCATCGTCGGCGGCAAAGCCCAGGACGAAGGGCAGGGGAGGACCATGATCCGCGACCTCGTCGCTTCCGGCAAAGGACTGGCCAGGTTCCGGGAATTTGTCAAGGCCCAGGGCGGCAGCACGTCGTGGATCGGCAAGCGGCCCCTCACCAAGCGCCCCAGTCTTACGGCGGTCTGCACCGATGAAGCTACATTACCCGCATCGACGGCCGGGCCCTCGGCGAAATCGCCATGACCATGGGCGCCGGCCGGGCCCGCAAGGAAGATGCCATCGACCCATGGTCGGCATCCGCCTTTTCAAGGAACTCTATGACCCGGTCCGTCCTGGCGAAGCCCTGTTCACCCTGTACGGCAAGGAAGGCGCCGATATGATGGCCCTGGCCCAGCAGGTCGCCGACCACATCATCGTCACGCCCGACCAGGCAGACACCATCGAACCCGTCATCAGTGAAGTGATAGTATAAAGTTTGTAGTTTGTAGTTTACAGTGTAGGGGCGCCCACGCGGGGCGCCCGCCTGAAAGGATGTCCATGAAAGAATTATGCATATCCCGTGCAGAAGGGGAAAATCTATGAATTGTCCGTCGTCCGCCTCGGTACGAGCGGCGAAGGCATCGCCCGTCATGAGGCTTCACGGTCTTCGTGCCTTTTGCTGCCGGGGGAAAAGTGCGGGCCAAGATTACGCTCGTCAAGAAGAACTACGCCGCCGCTGAGCTCGTCGAAATCCTCGAAGCCTCGCCGGACCGCGTTGCGCCGAAGTGTCCCGTTTACGACCGCTGCGGCGGCTGTCAGCTCCAGCACCTGAGCTACGAAGGGGAGCTCGCGGAAAAACGCCAGCAGGTCAAAGACGCGCTGCAGCGCATCGGCCACCTCGAAGGCATCGAGGTCCTGCCGACGCTGGGCTCGAAGATGCCCTGGCACTACCGCAACAAGATGCAGTTCCCCGTCGCCGCCGCCGGCAAGGGGAAAGTGGCCATCGGCTGTTTTGCTGCGGCTACGCACGAAGTCATCGATGTGACGGACTGCGCCATCCAGAAAGAAGGCAACAACGCCATCGTCGCCGTCGTCCGCCAGTGGATGAAGGACTTCAAGATTCCCGCCTATGACGAAGACGCCCGGACGGGCATCGTCCGCCACATCATGGGCCGCGTCGGCGTCCATACCGGCGAAATCATGGTCTGCCTGTCACGGCCTGCGATATGGTGCCGCACATGAAAGACCTGGTCCAGCGCCTGCGTCACGATATCCCCGGCCTGACCAGCGTCGTCCAGAACGTCAACAAGCGCCATACCAACGTCATCCTGGGGCCCAAGACCAAGACCATCTATGGCAAGGGGACCATCCACGACTCCATCGGCCCCTTGACCTTCCACATTTCCGCCCAGTCCTTCTTCCAGGTCAACAGCGAACAGGCCCAGCGCCTCTATGAAACGGCCCTCGATTTCGCCGACCTCAAAGGCGGGGAAACCGTGGCCGACGTCTACTGCGGCACCGGGACCATCACCCTGTTCCTGGCTCAGAAAGCCAAACAGGTCTACGGCATCGAAATCGTCGCCCCGGCCATCCGCGACGCCGTCCGCAACGCCAAGGACAACCACGTTGGCAATGCCCAGTTCATCTTAGGCGATGCCATCTATAAACTGCCGGAACTCATCAGAAACGGCGTCCGTCCCGACGTCATCGTTCTCGACCCGCCCCGGGCCGGCTGCGGCGAACCGGTCCTCAAAGCCATCGCCCAGAGCAAACCCAAACGCGTCGTCTACGTCTCCTGCAACCCGGCCACCCTGGCCCGCGACCTGGCCTACCTGGACCAACACGGCTACCATACCGCTAAAGTACAGCCTGTAGACATGTTCCCGCGTACCCATCACGTCGAGAACGTGGCCTTGCTGACCAGAGCGCACTTATAACTTCAAACTCAAAAAGCGCTGTCTTCATGCGACAGCGCTTTTTTCGGACTCAAATGCGGCGTTCCGCGCGCCGTTCGTCATAAATTTCAGCTGTGCATAGGATTCACACGGGGCAGAAAGGCTTTGGGCGTCCCCTATGAAATCGCATACTGGTGATGGAAAAGAACGCAGATTGCAAAAAAACGGCCATATAAGAATATTTCTATGTTGCAAATACGACGGATGACCTTGCCGCTATCTGTTATACTCAAGATGTTCCAAGAAACCAACGCATGAAAATAGATTATGCGAGAAAAGGAAGCGATACTATGATTACGAAAGACATGACTTTAGCTGACGTTGTAAAAGCTCATCCGAATACGATTGGATTCCTGAATGGATTGCATCTTGATTACTGCTGCGGCGGACATGATCCTATTGCCATGGCTGTCCGTGAAAAGGGTCTGGACGTGGATAAATTCCTGGCCGAACTCAATCAGGCAGCTGCCAAAAAGGCGACGCAGCGGGACGTCCATGATGATATTGAAGCGTTCAAGACGCTTAAAGTCACGGAGATGCTTGATGATTTGGAAGCGACGCATCACGTGACAGATCGCAGACTCATGGCTGAAACAGAAGAACTCCTCAACAAGATCCTCATTGTCCATTATCCGCATCATGGTAAAATGCTCACGCGCCTCCATCATCTCTATGCCGGCCTGAAAGCAGAACTGGAAGAACATTTTGCCAAGGAAGAACAGCTCGTGTTCCCGCTGATGCGCCAGCATCCGCATCCAGACAGCCAGACGCTGTCACTTATCCAGGACCTGGAAACGGAGCACACCGGTGCCGGCGACGTCATCAAAGAAATCCAGGAACTGACGGATAACTTCACGCCGCCAGCAGATGCTTGCCCGACCTTCCGCCACACGTATGTTGTCATGGAACAGCTCTTTGACGACATCTTCATCCATATCTTCAAGGAAAACTCCATCGCCTTCCCTGAATACGCCGAACAAGTCTAACTGTAAGAAAAATCACCTGTTCCAAAGGTCTGATTCGGATCTTTGAGACAGGTGATTTTTATATTTTAGAAAGACTGAGCTCAAGCAGTGGAATGACAGGCCTTTGTCAAAGAGGGTGACTGAAATACGACTATTTTGTCTTCTTTTTCTGGGAATATCACTTATTTGTCTTATATATCATTTTCATACTGTCATTGCCGGCTGGTTAATGATATAATTTACCTAAGTCCAGACTGACAGCTGTTGACGTGCATATATGAATGTTGATCCGCTCATTTTCTGTGGAATTACCGGCTTTTTTGGAATGTAAGTGGTATCATGACGGCGATGGTTGTCTTACGTAAGTCATAGATTCTTTAGAAAGGAACGTGCTTATGACGATTACCTTGTCCAAAGAAGACCGTGTAAAAAAGATGGTACGGAGCATCATGCAAGACTATACGAATGCGACGAGTATCGCCTGCATTTTTGTCGATATTCAAGGGAAAGAACGGTCTTCGAAATATAATTTTACGAAGTTTTGTCATTTCATGCGCAGTGTCCCGGAATTTCGCAGCAAATGTTACCAATGTGATTTATGCGGCGGTTTGGAAACGTTCAAGAACCGTGCTTGCTGCCCATACCGCTGTCATGCGGGATTGGTGGATTTCTCCATTCCTGTCGTCTACGAAAACCAGCTCCATGGGTTCATCGTGTCGGGGCAGATGGTATCGGATGATATGCGCATCCCAAATTTGCAGGAACAGACGCCGTGGCAGACGGACAGCCAGGCTTTCAAATATTTCCGGTCTGCCCCGCAGTACCGCTATGAGGAAATCATGAGCGCGTCCCGCGTCCTCAATACGCTGACGGCCTGCTATTTTCCCTATGCCCAGGACGGCGGTTCCCTGAGCTATGAAACGCCGGTCATTGGCGGGGAAGCCCATCCGGATGATGGGGAGTTGTCCCGCATCACGCGGCCAGAGATCCGCAAGACAATTACTTTTATCAAAGAGCATTTGAGCTGCAATTTATCCTTGCGGACCATTGCCGAAGAAGTCTTTCTCAGTGAATCGTATTTATCGAAGCTTTTCAAACAGGAAATGAACATGAACCTGATGCAGTATATTAACCAGTGCCGTGTCCGGGAAGCGGAAAAAATCCTGGCTTCGTCCCATGAATCGGTCGATGCTATCGGCCGCCGTCTGGGGTATCACCGCACCAGTTATTTCTGCAAGATTTTTAAACAATATACGGGAGAAACGCCGCACGCTTATCGCAAGAAATATAATTTATAGGCCGGTACGTGCCGACGGGTCTCCTTTAGGAGGAAATGACATGGGAAACTGCCATTACACGTATTTGACATCGGAAGCCGTGACCGAAGGCCATCCCGATAAGATTTGTGACCAGATTTCCGACGCCATCGTCGATGCTTACCTGACCCAGGACCCGGCTTCTCATGTGGCTGTCGAAGCCTTTGTTTCCGGCAATGTCCTGACCTTGGCCGGTGAGGTTTCGTCGTCGGCGACCGTCGATGTGACGGCCCTGGCCCGAAAAGTCATTGCCGACATCGGCTATACCTATCCGGCGCTGGGATTCACAGCCGATGCCTGCCTGGTCTTCACCAATATCCATCAGCAGTCGAATGACATCAAACAGGGCGTGACCCAGGCTGAAGGGGACCGCATCGTCGGCAGTGGCGACCAGGGCATCATGTATGGCTATGCGACGAATGAGACGGTCAATTACATGCCCTTGACGGTCAACCTGGCTCAGGGGCTGGTCCGCCGTCTGGACCGGGTACGCCATGACACAGCATTGGGGCGGTTCCTGCGGCCTGACGGGAAATCGCAGGTCACGATGCGCTTCGATGACGAAGGGCATCCTGTCGGTATTCATAGCCTGATTCTGTCGGCTCAGCACAGCGAGGCCATCGGGCAGGACGACTTGCGTCAGCTTTGCAAAAGACGGTCATCGAACCGGTCTGCAGTTCCTGGATACGCCCGGATACGGCTATCCGCATCAATGAGACAGGTCGTTTCGTCATCGGCGGCCCTGTGGGTGATACGGGCCTGACAGGCCGGAAAATCATGGTCGATACCTATGGGACCCTGGCCAAACACGGCGGCGGGGCCTTTTCGGGAAAAGATGCGACCAAAGTCGACCGCAGCGCCGCTATATGGCCCGCTATGTGGCCAAGAACGTCGTGGCTGCCGGCTTCTGCGACCGCTGCGAAGTGTCCATTGCCTATGCCATCAGCGGCATCTATCCGGAAGCCGTTCAGATTCAGACTTTCTGCTCGGAACACATCGACCGGAAGCTCATCGACCAGGCCGTCGCCAAGACCTTTTCCTTTGCCGTCGGTGACATCATCCGTGACTTGGACCTGCGGCGCCCGCAGTTCCGCAAGACCGCTGTCTACGGCCACTTCGGCCGGGAAGACAGGGCTTTGCCTGGGAACGGACGGATAAAGCCCAGGCCCTGCGCCAAGCCATCCGCTAACCCCTTCAATGGAACTGTCGCACGAAGGTTTATTCCGTCGACTTTAAACTCAAAAAAAGCACTGTCTTCATGCGACAGTGCTTTTTTTGCACTTTTTTATCCATGACTTATCGAAATAGTATTATTTTGGAAGCCTCATGATAAATATGTTGCATCAGCCGATGATATAATTTAGGCGAAACATCGAATTGCAACTTATACATGCTGTCACCTGGCGATTTGATGGAATGTACAGGAAATTACAAAAAGAAATCATTTTTTGAGGAGGTTTGTCTTATGGACGTATTAGGAAAAGGCTTTACGAAACCGACTGCCCGGATTCAGGCATTGCGCGATGCGATTTACGATGCGACGCCGACGGTTGAAGCGGACCGTGCAGAATTGGTCACGGCTTCGTATAAAGAAACGGAAGGCTTGCCGGTCATCTTGCGCCGGGCTAAGGCCGTCGAAAAAATCTTGACGGAAATCCCAATTGCCATCCGCGACCATGAACTCATTGCCGGTTCCCTGACGGTCAGCATCCATGGCTGCCAGATTTATCCGGAATATTCTTTCGACTGGGTCGAAAAGGAATTTGATACCATGGCGACGCGCATGGCCGATCCCTTTGAAATTCCTAAGGATACAGCAAAACGCCTGCACGACGCGTTCTTATACTGGCCGGGCAAGACGACGAGCGATTTGGCTACGAGTTACATGTCCCAGTCCTGCCTCGATGCCCAGCCAATGGCGTCTTCACTGTTGGCAACTACTATTTCAACGGTGTCGGTCATGTCTGCGTCGATTATGGAAAAGTCCTGCGTGAAGGCTTCGGCGGCATCATCCGTGAAGCGGAAGCGCAGAAAGCGAAATTGAGCGGTGCTTCGCCGGAAGATATGAAGAAACGTGATTTCTACGATGCCGTCATCATTGCGTATAAAGCGGCTATTACCTACGCCCATCGGTATGCGGACTTGTGCGAACAGCTGGCCAGCCGCGAAGGTGACCAGACGCGGCAGGCCGAACTGCTCAAGATGGCTGCCAACTGCCGCCGCGTACCGGAACAGCCGGCTACGACCTGGTGGGAAGCGCTCCAGTCCTTCTGGTTCGTTCAGCTCATCTTGCAGATTGAATCGAGCGGTCATTCCATTTCGCCGGGCCGTTTCGACCAGTATATGTATCCATACCTGGAAGGGGATAAGAACATCAGCCGCGATTTCGCTCAGGAATTGCTGGATAACATCTGGATCAAGTTCAATGACCTCAACAAGACCCGTGATGCCGTTTCTGACCAGCCTTTGCAGGCTATGCGATTTTCCAGAATATCCAGTGCGGCGGCCAGGATGAAGATGGCGTCGATGCGACGAATCCCTTATCGTACATGATGATCGAGCAGCGGCGCACGTCGCATGGCAGCTCCGTCGTTCTCTATCCGTTATTCCAATCGGACACCGGATGAATTTCTCTACCGGGCTTGCGAACTCGTCCGTTTAGGCCTGGGCTATCCGGCTATGTACAACGATGAAGTCATCATCCGGCCATGATGAACCGAGGCATCCCCTTGAAAGATGCCCGCAGTTATTGCATCATCGGCTGCGTCGAACCGCAGGTCCCGCATAAGACCGAAGGCTGGCACGATGCGGCGTTCTTCAACATCGCGAAAGTCCTGGATATTACCCTGCACAACGGCCGCAACGGTCAGGTCCAGCTCGGGCCCAAGACAGGGGAAATGAAGGATTTCCAGAATCTCGGCGACTTGATGCAGGCCTATAAGACGCAGATGGAATACTTCGTCAAACTCCTGGTCGAAGCGGATAATGCCGTCGATTATGCTCATGCTGAACGGGCTCCGCTGCCCTTTGAATCGGCCCTCGTCGACGATTGCTTAGGCCGCGGCAAGTCCATGCAGGAAGGCGGTGCCATTTATAATTTCACCGGTCCTCAGGCCTTCGGCGTAGCGATAACGGCGACTCCTTCATGGCAATCCAGAAGCACGTCTTTGAAAAAGGTGAAGTCACCATGGAAGAATTACAGGAAGCATGGATCACAACTTTGGCTATCCCGATGAAACGGGGAAACTCGCGACCTGGTTCGGTACAGGCTGCTGCGCAGCGGCTGGTTCGACGCCGCTTGAAGGCATGGATGAACGCCAGATTTATGAAGCGGTCAAACGCATCTTATCGGCTAAAGGCAGCATCGACATCAATGAATTGCAGCAAGGTTCGGCTCCGGCTCCGGCAGCCGCCAGCCGCAGCGATGTAGGCCGCTACCAGCAAATCAAGCGGATCATGGAAAATACGACGTGGTTCGGCAATGACGATGACGTCGTCGATATCATCACTCGTGAAGCCGGCCAGATTTATGCCCGGGAAGTCCAGAAATACAAGAACCCCCGCGGCGGCAGTTCCAGGCGGGCTGCTATCCCGTATCGGCGAATGTCCTCTTTGGCAAGGACGTTGCACCTCTTCCCGATGCCGTCTGGCCTGGACGCCGACTGGCAGACGGC
>ENA-OQBT01001254-OQBT01001254.1-human-gut-metagenome-genome-assembly--contig:-NODE-1254-length-10559-cov-2.580905_pt1 | contig 10559 bp, 14 predicted proteins | sample MGYA00242749_ERZ504557 | MGnify/ENA primary metagenome ERZ504557 (study PRJEB26092, sample SAMD00036243) | human gut metagenome | host: Homo sapiens | study: EMG produced TPA metagenomics assembly of... | reverse complement strand
TGAACATGCAGCATCTATGGGCGGCGTCTCAGGATGTTTTAGAACAGGAGAGAAGCAGCAGGTACAAACATTGATCAATGTGTTGTGATCTCAAGTGCGAATGATGCAGTTTGTTGCATTGGCAGAGCATGTCTGCGGAAGTGAGGAAGCGTTCGTATCAAGGATGAACAAAAAAGCCAGAGAGCTTGGAATGAAACATACGATATTTCAAAATGCCTGCGGGCTTGATGCAAAAGGACATGTGACAAGTGCATATGATATTGCGTTGATGACGAGAGAACTTGCACAAAGATATCCAGAAGTTTTTAAATATACAAAGATCTGGATGGATACGATCATACATAAAACGAAAAAAGGTGAGAAAGAATTTGGTTTAAGTAACACAAACAAACTGATCCGCCACTACAATGGATGTACAGGAATGAAGACTGGAAGTACAGGGAAAGCAGGATTTTGTCTAAGTGCAACTGCAACAAGAAATAAGATTCATATGATTGCGGTAGTGATGGGGTGTGAAAGTTCTAAAGCAAGGATCAAAGATGCAAGAACTCTTTGGACTATGGATTTTCAAACTGCCAGCGGATACACAGCGAAACTACAAGAAAAGAAATCGGAAGGATTCCAGTACAAAAGGGTCAGAGATCAGAAGTATCCTGCCAGGAAAAGGTGACTGCTGATCTGATCGATATTAAAACACAGAAGGGAAAGATCGTGAAAAAGATCAAGATAGATTCTGTGAAAGCACCAGTGAAGAAAGGACAGAAGATTGGTGAGATTCAATATAGCAAAGGTAATATTATGATCCATAAAGAAAAGATCCTGGCACAAGAAACAATAAATAAGGCAGATTTTTTGACACAGATTAAAAAAAATTTCCACTCAATATTTCTTGATTTTAAGCCATTTTTTGTAATAAGTCCACAAAATTTCTTCACGATGGAAAATGAAAGAATTAAATTTTCCCTTGACGCTCTATATAATGAACTCATGAAGCAAAGAAACACAGATTCAAAGGAGGATTATAATGAGCGAATCTTGGTTAAATCTTGAAGGAAAAACAGTCATCGTAACTGGTGGAGCATCTGGAATCGGAAAAGCAGTTGCACAGGGATTCTTAAATGCAGGATCTAACGTAGTCATTTCTGATATGGCACCTGAAGCACCAGAGATGGACGAAGCAGCAGGAAAATTACTGTATGTGAAAACAGATGTTACAAAAGTAGCAGATGTTGAAGCAATGGTAGAAAAAGCCAAAGAAACATTCGGAACGATCGACGTATTAGTAAACAATGCCGGAATCAACATCCCTCGTTTGTTAGTAGATCCAAAAGATCCAAAAGGACAGTATGAATTAGATGAAGCAGTATGGGATAAAGTTTGTAACGTAAACTTAAAAGGTGTATTCTTCTGTGCACAGGCTGTTGGACGTGTGCTTGTTGAAAAAGGTGAAGGAGTTATCATTAACATGTCTTCTGAAAGTGGTCTGGAAGGATCTGAAGGACAGAGCGTTTACGCAGCAACAAAGAACGCTGTAAACTCTTTAACAAGATCTTGGGCAAAAGAACTTGGAAAACAGGGAGTCAGAGTTGTCGGAGTAGCACCTGGAATCATGGAAGCTACAGGACTTCGTACAATTGCTTATGAATCAGCATTAGCATATACAAGAGGAATCACAGTAGATGACTTAAGAGCTGGATATTCTAAAACATCTACAATTCCACTAGGAAGATCTGGTAAATTATCAGAAGTTGCAGATATGTGTGTATATCTTGCAAGTCAGAGAGCTTCTTATGTTCATGGAGTTACAGTGAACGTAGCAGGAGGAAAAACAAGAGGTTAAAAACAATTAACCTGTATCAATAGAAAAGAGGATCAATATGAAACAGCTTTTTAACAATGAAAACAGAATCGCAGTTATTTTAAGGAATATCGAAATGCAATCTGTTTGCAGTGTAGAAAGCCTCGCGGCAAAGCTTGATGTGTCGCAAAAAACGATCCGCAATGACATTAAGGAACTGAATTGCCTGCTTGGAGGATACGCATGTATCGGCAATAACAAAGGAATATGCAAACTGATCGTGTTTGCACCGAAAGGTTTTACAGAAATTCGCAATAAGATTTACAAACAGGAAGACCTTTTTAATTCCAGTCATACAAGAATGGCATATATGTTCTGGCAGCTGATGCATGCCGAGGAACCGTATCTTACCGATGATCTTTCTGAGGAGATGAAAGTTGCCAGAACAACAACGATCGGTGATCTGAACCGATTAAGAAAGGCAATCGAGAAATACGACCTGAAGATTAAAGGAAAAGCAAATACAGGACTGGCTCTTTGTGGCGATGAGTATAAGATTCGCCTGTTCATCTTAGAGAATATCTATGAACAACTGTATTTAAACTTCCCACTTGGACAGATAATTCGTGAAAAACTATTATGATTTCAGGAAAGATTATCAATGGATGCACTGGGATTTGGTTTCTTTTACAGATTCTTCGTTGTGATGATCCAGAGAATGGAAAGTGGACATACGATCAAAAAGCTGGAGCCGAAATATGAAGAACTGTACGGAAGTTCAGCATACATGATCGTGGATGAGTTCCTTAATGAAATTGAACAGGTCAAAGGATATAAGATATCCAAAGAAGAGCGATTGTTTTTAAGTATATCTGTAGCAGGAATGAGAACACCGGCAAATACAGCAGAGATCGAGCAAAAGATTAGTATTTCGGAAGGTGTTGCAGATCTTATCATTGAAATTTTAGATCGGATCAAAGCAGAACTTAATGTAACAGTTGTAGCAAATGAATTATTTGATGATTTTGTCTATCACGTATTTTTTATGATCAACCGGCTAAAATATGGCTTCCATATTTATAATCCGATGGTTGATGATTTCAAGAACAAATACAGTGTAGCCTATAAGATGGCGGAGATTGCAAAAGGTGTTTTGGAAGAACGCGTAGGAATCGAAATGACAGAAGATGAGATGGGATTTCTGGCTGCTTATTTTGGAGTGTTTTTATTAGAGCAGGAACCAGAAAAGAAACGATGCAAGATCGCGATCGTTTGCGGATCTGGAAAGATCATCGGACGTCTGATCGAGAATCAGTTAAAGAAAATCTTTGATGTAGAACCGGAATTTGAAATTTTCTATGGTATCTTCGATGAAAATCGCAAAGATGATTTTGATTATATTGTTACGACGACAGAATTACATATGGATACGAAAACCCCGGTCATTTTTATGGATGAAGTATTCGATAGAGAATATATTCAACGTAAATTTGAAAATATGAGATACCTTTCTGAAGCAGGACGAACAATCCGAAAGGGAATAGATTCTTTGTTTATGAATTTATTAGATGAAACGAGATTTTTTGTTCTGGATCAAGAAAGTTCATATGATGAGAACGTTGATCGGATGGCAAGGCACTTACCAATCAGGGAGAACTTGATGCAGGATTTGCCCAGAGAGTGAGAGAACGTGAAAAATATTCAACCATGGTTCTTGACCAGAATATTGCGTTTCCACATACAAAGAATATGCTGTCAAAATTAACATTGGCAATGGGTGTGTTTCCAGATATGTTAAAAGATGATAAATACGGAAATATCCGAATCATTATTTTACTGGGAATTCCTGAATCAATGGAAGATGACACAGTACTTGTCCGATTATATGATGATATTTTGTCGATTGGCAAGAAACCGGATGTCATTCCAAAGATCCAGAAAATGGAAAGCTACAGAGAATTTCTTCTCTATATTGCAGAAGAAAATAATATATTTGAGTAAACGAAAAGGAGGAAGACGATGTCATTTATGGTCATAGCTGTGGCGATGCTTGCAGCATTTTGTCTGCAGTTTTTATTTCAGATGGTGCAGATGAAAAGTTTTAATAAATTTTATACAAAACTTCGAAAAAAAGGCCGGGTTGCCATAGGAAAGGCAAAAGGCGGTTTTCATGCAGGTGCGATCGTTATGTTTGCGATCGATCAGGATGGAGTGATCATAGATGGTTGCTTTATGAGAGGATTTACAATGCTTGCACGATTTAAAAACTGGGATTTCTTTAATGGAATTGATGTTGGAACGATTAAAAAAGATGATTGTGCAACGATCGGTGTATCCTTAAGAAGAGCAGTGCTTAATGCTTCCTCAAATTACAACACGATTATGAGTGGAGGCGAAGTCTTAGAAAAGCCGAGTCTGTTTACAAGAATTGGAGACAAGATTTACGGTGTCAATAAGAAAAAAGCCTGAAATGAAAGGAGAATTATATGAATATCATTATTAAAGGTGCATCAGGATTCATGGGATTATTTGATACAGGTGCAGAAACATTTATAAGCTGGGTGTCAGGAATCGTACCAAAGGTATTATTACTGTTAATCCTAATGAATACGATCATCGCCCTGATTGGACAGGAAAGAGTTAATAAATTTGCTAAATTATGTTCAGGAAACGTAATCCTTGCATATGGAGTATTACCATTTATTTCAGCATTTATGTTAGGAAACCCAATGGCATTATCAATGGGTAAATTCCTTCCAGAAAGAATGAAACCAAGCTATTATGCATCAGCTTCTTATCATTGCCATACAAACAGTGGAATTTTCTCTCATATTAACCCAGGTGAAATCTTTATCTACCTTGGAATTGCACAGGGTGTTCAGAAAGCTGGATTTGATATGACAGAATTAGGTCTTCGTTATATGTTAGTTGGTCTTGTTATGAACTTCTTCTCAGGATGGGTAACAGACTTTACAACAAAGATGGTTATGAAACAGCAGGGAATCGAATTAAGTAACGAATTGAAATAAGATGGATTTACGAGTGTAATTAGGAGGAAAAACTATGTCAGAATATAGAGCGATTACGATCACACAGGGAAGCGGTGGATTTGGTGGTCCATTAACAGTAGAACCTAAAGAAGGAAAAGATGTATTATTATATATCACAGGTGGTGGAGCAGAACCTGATATCTTACCTAAAATCGTAGAATTAACAGGATGCCGTCCAGTTAACGGATTTAAGACATCTGTTCCAGAAGAAGAGATCTTCCTTGTGATCATTGACTGTGGTGGAACACTTCGTTGTGGAATTTATCCACAGAAGAGAATTCCAACGATCAATATCAACCCAGTTGGAAAATCTGGACCAATGGCAAAATATATTACAGAAGATATTTATGTATCTGGTGTTAAAAATGATAACATTGCATTGGCAGATGGATCTGCAGCACCTATTTCAGAAGCAGCACCTGCAAAAGAAGAAAAAGACTTCAAATACAGCGCAGATAAGAAAGTATCTGAAACAATGGGAAGCTCATCAAAATCAAGCTTTATCCAGAAAATTGGTATGGGAGCTGGTAAAGTCGTTGCTACTTTCAATAGTGCAGCGAAAGAATCTACAAACACAGTACTTCATACGATCATTCCATTCATGGGATTCGTATCATTGCTGATCGGTATCATTCAGGGATCTGGATTCGGTAACTGGTTTGCTAAATTATTACAGCCATTATGTGGAAATATCATTGGACTTGTAATCTTAGGATTTATTTGTTCTATTCCATTCTTAAGCTGTCTGCTTGGACCTGGAGCTGTAATTGCTCAGATCGTCGGAACATTGATCGGTGTAGAAATTGGTAAAGGAAACATTGAACCAAGCCTTGCACTTCCAGCATTATTTGCAATCAATACACAGTGTGCTTGTGACTTCGTTCCAGTAGGACTTGGACTTGCAGAAGCAGATCCTGAAACAGTAGAAGTTGGTGTACCAGCTGTACTGTACTCAAGATTTATCACTGGTGTACCTCGAGTTATCGTTGGTTACTTAGCAAGCTTTGGATTATATGCAGCAAAATAAAAATAATTATTAGTGAGAAAGGAAAGTAGTATTATGTATCAGGTAACGATTAAAGGAAAAGGAGCTATGGTAGACGCATTTAGAGAAGAAGGGATCTTCGTTACATTTGGTGATAACGCACCAGATACTCTGAAAGATTTCTGCTATTCCATCGATGTAAATCCAGTAGATGGAGAAGTAACTCCTGGATGTAAACTTGTAATTGACGGTAAAGAATTCAAGATTGTAAAAGTTGGAGAAGTTGCCAACGAGAATCTGAAGAATTTAGGACATGTTACATATAACTTCGGTGGAGAAGACGCTGAGTGTCTTCCAGGAACTATCTGCATGGAAAAGGCCGAGCTTCCAGCACTTGATATCGGAAGCACGATCGCAATCGTAAAATAAGGCTGCTTTCCAGACAGTAATATTATAATGAAAAAAAGAGGATGTCAGAATCTGGGCATTCTCTTTTTTTGTACAATATTCCTAAAGATGTTGTGCTATGGGTTGTTTTTTTTTTGCTATATCTAGTAAAATAGGAAAAAGACATTTACGAATCAGAAGATGGATTGGGAAACAGAGAGAAGGAGTGTTTATGATTCCTTTATGGATATGGATCATAGCAGTGCTGTTGGTTGTGGGGATTGCCATGGCAGTGCTTTTAAGCAGCTATGAAAATAAGAGATTGACAGTTGAATATTACGAAATAGAGTCAGAAAAGATTCCAGAAGCATTTGATGGATATCGGATCGTGTTTTTAACAGATCTGCATTGTGCACAGTTTGGAGAGAATAATCAGGAATTGATCGAACAAATTGATGAATGCAGACCGGATATGATCCTGGTTGGAGGAGATATGGTAATAAGCCGCGAATCTTCGAATGAGGAAGTGCCGCTTGCACTGATGAAAGAGTTATCTGCAAAGTATCCGATCTATTATGCGGATGGAAACCACGAATTGAAACTTGCAAGGAATGAAGAAATCTTTGGTGTGCGGTATAAAGATTATGTTCATAGTCTGAAAGAGTATAACATACATCACATTTCGAATGAAACGATCGTAATTCAGTCAGAGACTGGATTTATTTCTTTAACTGCGTTTGATCTTGAGAAGAAATATTATCAGAGATTTCATGTACCGCGCATGCCGCTTTCTCATATGGAATCTGTGGTAGGAAGTTCTCCAGGAAACATTTTTCATATTTTATTAGCACATAACCCAAACTATTTAAAAACATATGCAGATTGGGGCAGTGATCTTGTCTTAGCGGGCATTTCCATGGAGGAATGGTAAGAATTCCGAAATTTGGAGGTGTGATCTCACCGCAATTTCAGATTTTTCCAAAATACGATGCAGGAGAGTTTCATGAGGGAGAGACAACGATGATCTTAAGCCGTGGACTTGGAAACCATTCCATCAAATTAAGATTGTTTAATAAACCAGAGATTTCATGCATTGAATTAAAGAAGAGAGACTGATTTATGGGAATAGATATTAAGGTAAATGCATTTGAAGGACCATTAGATCTTCTGTTGCATCTGATCGAGAAGAATAAAGTGGATATTTATGATATTCCAATCTCTGAGATCACAAGCCAGTATCTTGATTATATCCGCTCTATGGAAGAGGAAGATCTTGATGTGATGAGTGATTTTCTCGTTATGGCAGCCACATTATTAAAGATCAAGGCGAAGATGTTGCTTCCAGTGAAGGAAGAAGAGGAAGAAGAAGGAGATCCGAGAGAAGAACTTGTAAGAAGACTGATTGAATATAAGATTTATAAATATGCCTCTTTACAGTTGAAAGAACGAGAGATGATGGCAGAGAAGAGTTTTTTAGATCACCAGATATTCCACCGCAAGTACTTGCATACAGAGAAGAGATCGATCCTGTGCAGATGTTATCAGAGGTAACTTTACAGAGGATTTCTGAAGTTTTTCAGTTTGTGATGAGAAAACGACAGGATAAGTTAGATCCGATCCGAAGCGAATTTGGGGAGATCAAGCAGGAAGAGATTAAATTAGAAGATAAGATCACGGAAGTGTATAATTATATTATACAATATAAAGAAGTGAACTTTTATGACCTTCTAAACGAACAGGAGACAAAAGAAGCAGTGATCGTCACATTTCTGGCGGTTCTTGAATTGATGAAGACAGGAAAGATTTACGTTCAACAGGAAAATATCGAAGATGATATTTTCATACGGGCACTGGAGTAATGAATTTATGAAGAATAAACTTGCAGCGATCGAAGGAATTTTATTTTCGATGGGAACAAGTGTGACAAGGCGGCAGCTGATGGAGGCACTTGAGATAGATAATGAACAGTTTGATGAGTTGATCAAACTGTTACAGACAGAATATGACAAAGAAGAGAGAGGAATCCGGTTATTGGAACTGGATGATGCTTATCAGCTTTGTACCAAAACAGAATATTATGGATCATTGATAAGAATTGTGAATCATCCAAAGAAACCAAGGCTTACGGATGTAATGCTTGAGACTTTATCGATCATTGCTTATAAGCAGCCAGTAACGAAACAAGAGATTGAAGCGATCCGAGGTGTGAAATGCGATCATCCGATCAACAAGCTGTTAGAATACCGGCTGATCAAAGAGGCTGGACGGCTGGATGCGATCGGGCGTCCGATCTTGTTTCGTACGACAGAAGAATTTTTGAGATGTTTTGGAGTAAAATCAACAGATGATCTTCCAGTTGTTGGAGAAGAACAGGTGGAAGATTTTAAAATACAGGCTCAGGAAGAAGTGAAATATACACTAGATGAGACTAGTCTGGAAGAAGAGATGGAGGAGATGTAGTATGGGTAAAATGACAGGAAATGAATTTCTGGTAAAGGCATTACAGGAAGAAGGCGTAGAGAAGATCTTTGGATACCCGGGTGCGTGTGTCATTGATATTTTTGATGAAATCTATAAGCAGGATCAAGTAGAACTGATTCTTCCAAGACATGAGCAGGGGTTGATCCATGCGGCAGATGGATATGCAAGAGCTACAGGAAAAGTTGGTGTCTGTCTGGCAACAAGTGGACCAGGTGCCACAAACCTTGTTACAGGAATAGCAACAGCGAATTATGACAGTGTGCCATTGGTGTGTTTTACAGGACAGGTTGCCACAAATCTGATCGGTAATGATACATTTCAGGAGATCGATATTGTCGGAGTTACAAGAAATATCGCGAAATTTGTTATAGTTGTCCGTAAAAGAGAGGATTTGAATCGCCTGATCAAAGAGGCATTTTATATTGCAAGAACAGGAAAACCGGGACCAGTCTTATTAGATCTCCCAAAAGATGTAATGGCAGAATTAGGAAGTGATGAATATCCAGAGGAAGTCAATATCCGTGGATATAAACCAAACACGAAACCACATCATGGACAGATTCTTCGTGCAATGAATATGATCTATGATGCGAAACGTCCATTATTCTTAATTGGTGGAGGTGCGAAGATCGCAGGGGCACAAGAAGAGATGTGCAAATTAATGGAAACATTAAAGGTTCCAGTTGTTACAACGATCATGGGACGAGGGATCGTACCAACAAATCATGAATTATATTATGGAAATATTGGAATGCATGGAAATTATGCAGCAAATCAGGCAGTAAATGATTGTGATCTGTTGATTTCCATTGGAACAAGATTTAATGACCGAATTACAGGAAAACTTGGAACATTTGCATCGGATGCCAAGATCATTCATATTGATATTGATACAGCGGCGATTTCTAAGAACGTTACGGTTGATGTGCCATTGGTAGGAGATGCAAAAGAAGCCATCGCATTAATGTTGTCTATTGCAGAAAATGAAGAACCATGTAAAGTAGATGAATGGCTGTCAAGAATGAATGAATGGCATGAACAAAAGCCATTAGTAATGGAAGAAAAAGAAAAATTAGTTCCAAAACAGGTTATTGATGCGATCAATGAGTACTTTGATGAACCAATTGTTACAACAGACGTTGGACAGAATCAGATGTGGACGACACAGTTCTTAGAACTATATGGAAGACGACAGATGCTGACATCTGGTGGACTCGGAACGATGGGTTATGGGCTTCCAGCAGCAATTGGTGCAGCAATTGGTAATCCAGGAAGAGAAGTTGTTTGTGTATCTGGAGATGGTGGATTTCAGATGAATTCCCAGGAGATCGCGACAGCTGTGATTCAGGAACTTCCTATTACAATCTGTATTTTAAATAATGGGTATCTTGGAATGGTGAGACAGTGGCAGGATCTCTTTTATGATAAAGCATATGCAGGTACATGTTTAAGAAGAAGAAAGAGTTGTGAACATCATTGTGATGGAGATTTTTCAAAATGTCCGCCATATACACCAGATTTTGTAAAACTTGCTGAAAGTTATGGAGCACAGGGGATCAGAGTCTTTAAGAAAGAAGAAATTATCCCAGCATTTGAGAAAGCAAAGGCGAAAACAGATGGGCCAACGATCATTGAATTTATCATTGAGAATGAAGAACTTGTTATGCCAATGGTGAAACCAAATGGATCTATCACAGATCTGATCATGGAACGTGGAGAAGAATAGTCCAGCGGTGTGATGTCAAGAGATAAATAACACAAAAACATATATTTTTGTATATATCTCATGAAGACAAAAAACATCCACCTAAGCCCTGTCGTTCAAATTTTTAAAAATGAACAGGGCGTAGCTCATCAG
>ENA-OQBT01001251-OQBT01001251.1-human-gut-metagenome-genome-assembly--contig:-NODE-1251-length-10581-cov-3.408073_pt1 | contig 10581 bp, 13 predicted proteins | sample MGYA00242749_ERZ504557 | MGnify/ENA primary metagenome ERZ504557 (study PRJEB26092, sample SAMD00036243) | human gut metagenome | host: Homo sapiens | study: EMG produced TPA metagenomics assembly of... | reverse complement strand
ACGCGCGCAACTGGGCAGGCGACATAAGCGTGCGACCGACTGAGACACGGCCGCGTCACGTCCTCGCCAGAATCGAGCCCGGCCTCGACGGTCTGCAGTGCCTCGGCAGTGTAGAGCTGCGCGGCTATACGGTGAATGAGCATGCTGTTCCTCCGGCATCGCAACGCCAAAAGCCCGCCGGGGCAAGCTCGGCGGGTATGCGGCGGATTTCATTGCCTGTCATGGTAGCGCATGAGATGGACACGCCAGCGCGCGCCGAACAGCTACCCCAAAACGCGCATGCCTGAACGCCCTCGGCACAAAACAGCCTGATCGGACAGCACCAATTACCAGCTTCTACCTGTATTACTTTGCAATTATGGCAATTCCTACTTTACAGTTGTGGTAACTTCTAGTTAGTAATTATGGTTTTTTTGCCTTGCCGATGTGGCAAATCCCAAAGACCTGCCACGCAACCCGGCAGATACCGACAAACTCGGTACGAGACTTTCGAACCAAAAGCATGCCTACGAGCATGCGATGCTAGACACGAAGGGCGTTAAAAATGATTGAGCGAACCATGGCCCAGAAGCTACGCGACATGTCAGAATGGTTTCCCGTCGTCTCGCTTACGGGGCCACGCCAAAGCGGCAAGTCAACTCTCATCAAGGCCGTTTTTCCTGAATATGAATATCTCAACCTCGAGAACCCGGAAGTCCGTCGCGCCGCACTCGATGACCCCGTCGGCTTTATCAGCAGGCGCCCCGATCATCTGATCATCGACGAGGCCCAATATGCACCGGAGCTGTTCAGCATGATTCAGGTCGCCTCCGACGAACGCGGAAAGACGGCCAGTATGTATTGTCCGGCTCGCAAAACTTTTTGCTCATGCACAACATCCAGCAATCGCTTGCCGGGCGCGTCGGCATGCTCAAACTCCTGCCTCTCTCCTACCAGGAGCTCAGCGACACGCAAATCTCGCTTGACACCTACCTGATTCGCGGGGGATACCCGCGCATATACGATGCGGGCATCCCCACCGATATGTTCTACCAAAATTACCTTATGACCTATGTGGAACGCGACGCGGGCGGCCTTCTCGACGTGCGCAACCTGAGCTCCTTTAGAAAAATGATCGGGCTGTGCGCGGCTTGCGTGGGAGGGCTGCTCAACCTATCAAGACTCGCCGCTGATGTGGGAGTCGCCACGGCGACGATCAGCTCGTGGCTTTCGATCCTGCAATCAAGCTATTTGGTGTTCCTGCTTCAACCATATGCTGGAAACATGCGCAAGCGGCTTACCAAAGCGCCAAAATTGTACTTCTACGACACGGGACTACTTTGCCATCTGCTTGGCATTCAAGACGAGCGCAGTCTCATGAACCACCCCCTAAGCGGGGAAATATTCGAAAACCTCGTTGTCTCGGAACGCCAGAAGGCATACCTCAACAGAGGCCTCGAGCCCACGCTTGCCTTTTATCGCGACGACAGCAAACGAGAGATCGACCTTATCGATCTAACAGAGCCGGCTCGCCCACAGGCGTTCGAAATCAAATCGGGCGCTACCTACCGCGACACATTCGCTCGACACCTACGCTCTGTTGGTTCCGAACTTGGCATTCCCGCAAAGGACCGAGCCGTCGTATATCACGGCTCCGAGCGCTACGATACCGAGGGGGCATCGGTTGTGCCGGCAGAAGAGTTCTTGCTTCGGGAGTCATAGCGAGCGCCGTGGTCATCGGCCGCGTCCCGATTTGTACCGCCCGGAGATACGCAAGAGTGGCGGCCTGCCCTTGTAACCTAGCTCACCCGTACGCTGGGGCAAAGGTCTGCCAGCGGGCACTCGTCGCACTTAGGTTTGCGAGCGTCGCAGATCTCGCGGCCAAAGGTGATCCACTGGTGGTTGACCGACTCCCAATACTCGTGCGGCAAAATCTTGAGCAGATCTTGCTCGGTCTTGAGCGGCTCTTTGGCATGCGTCTTGGGCTCAGCATCAGGCGGTGCGCGATGCGGTTGACGTGCGTATCGACCGCGATGCCCTCGACAATGCCAAACCCCACGTTGAGCACGATGTTCGCCGTTTTGCGCCCCACACCCGGTAGCTTGACGAGCTCCTTCATGTCGGCCGGCACCTCGCCGCCGTAATCGGCAACGATCATCTGCGCGGCCTCCACGGCGTGCTTGGCCTTGCTCTTATAAAAGCCGAGTGACTTAATGGTGTCGGCCACATCGGCCACGCTCGCCCCCGCCATGGCCTCGGGCGTGGGCCACTGGGCAAACAGCCGCGGCGTCACCTTGTTGACCTGTACATCGGTCGTCTGCGCCGAGAGCAGCACCGCGATGAGCAGCCTAAAGGGATTCTCGTGGTCCAAAAAGCACTCAACCGGGCCATAGCGACGGTTGAGGCGTTCGCACACCTCAACGGCGCGCTCGCGTTTGGCGGCATTGGTCTCGCGTGGCATAACGACTCCTCGGCTCGGCAGAAACATAACTTCACGGAAACGATTGTCCCACGTACGGGGGCCTTAAGCTCCAAAAATGCGCCGGTCTGGCGGCCCCACAGGCTCGCATACTCGCCGCCTGCCTCGACAAGCTGCGCATGCGTACCGTCCTCGACAATCTCGCCGTCCGCCAGCACCACGATGCGATCGAGCGCCGCCACGGTGGACAGGCGATGCGCCACCACAATGGAGGTGCGACCGCGCATCAGGTTCTCGAGCGCCTCCTGCACCAGCGCCTCGGACTCGCTGTCGAGGCAGACGTCGCCTCGTCGAGCACCAGGATCGGCGCGTCGGTCAGGATAGCGCGGGCGATAGCCACACGCTGACGCTGGCCGCCCGAGAGCTTGACGCCCGCGCTCGCCCACCATGGTGTCAAAGCCACGGGGCAAGCGGTCGATAAACTCGGTCGCATTAGCCAAGCGCGCGGCCTCGCGAATCTGCTCATCAGTGGCGTTGGGACGACCGTAGGCAATGTTTTCGCGAATGGAGCGGTGAAACAGCAGCGCCTCCTGCGGCACGTAGGCAACCTGGCGGCGCAGGCTCTGCTGCGTGCAGCGCGAGACGTTCTGGCCGTCCACGAGCACGCGGCCGCCCTGCACATCGTCCAAGCGCAACAGCAGCTTGGTGAGCGTCGACTTGCCCGAGCCCGATTTACCAACCAGGCCCACGCGCTGGCCCGCCGCCACGTGAAGCGTCAGGTCGTCGAACACGTTCTCGCCCGCCGCGGCGTCACGATATGCAAAGCTCAGGTGCTCAAAATCAATCGCACCTTCGGTCACTTTAAGCTCGGGAGCGTTCTCGTCGTCTGCCACCAGACGCGGCTCGTCCAGCACGCGCGTCATCTCGGCCGCATCACCGAGCGCGCGGTTGATGCGCTGCATCATGGAGCTTACGTAGTTCAGACGCATGGTGAGGTTATAGGTGTAGGTAAAGATCATGACGAGCGAGCCGGCCGAGATGCCAAACCACGCGTTGCCGCCCGCCACGAACACACTCACCACGCCATGGTGATGACGATAAGCCCGAGGTCGTAAAGTTGCGCTGCATCATGCGTGCATCGAGACCGTCTCGGCGTCGCGCGCGGCACGATCGGCGGCGTCGAACAGATCGCGTTCAAAGTCCTCGCGCCCGCAGGTCTTGACGGCCAAGATGTTCGTGACCGCGTCGGAGAGCACGCCCGAGAGCTTGTTCTGGGCGGCGGACGTCGCGGCCGAAAGCGGCATGATGCGCTTGTACATAAGCCAGACAAACGCGATGTAGACGACCATGATGCACACCAGGATCACGGTAAACGTCGGCACCACCGGGGCGAGTGCGGCCACGGTGCAGATGACCGAGGTGATGGTGGGGATGAGCGAATACACCGTCACGTCGACCAGACCGGTGTAGCCGCTCATAAAACGGCTTGTCTGGCTCACAAGCGATCCGCCAAAGCGGCTGGTATGGAATGTCATGGATTGGTTGGAGAGTGTGTCGAAGCACAGGCGCGCCAGGTGATAGTTGCCCGCGATCTCGAGCTTGTAGACGGTGTAGTCCTGCAGCTTGGAGAGGATCTGGCCCACCAGGTTGACGAGCACGAGCGCCAGAATGTAGGGACCGAAGACCTCAAACACCTGGTCACCCGCCACGGGACCGGCTTGAACGCGGTCGACAATGAGGGCCATCACATAGGTATTGGCAAACGTCAGCAAAAAGATGTAGCCCGCCGACGAGAACACCGAGAGAAAGACAATCAGCGGCTGCGTGCGCGTGACGTCCCAAAAACGCTGTAGCGTGCGGCGCACGGTGGAGCGTTTGAGCGGGCTGGTGCTTCTCTGAGACATGGGCTTCCTTTCGCGTCTGATAGGGCGAAACGCCATTGTTGCACATTGAAGCGCACTTCAGGCAAGCGCGATGCGAAAAGCGGTGGGCACCCGCGTTTACGCCGGCGCCCCGCCGTCAGATGCAGCTAGTCCTCGTCTTTTTGGTCTGCGAGCAGCTCCGCGGATGTGAGCCCCAAAATCTCATCGGCTTGGTCGGCATCCTCCAGCGCGTCGATGTCCTTGAGCTTGCGCTCCATGACGTTGGTGCGCGTGGTAATGATGCCCTCGACCGTTTTGCCCGCGGTCTCGATCTGCTGCTGGGCGCGGCGCAGCGCCGCCTGATAGCGCGGCAGCTCGGCCTTGACGGCGGAGAGCACGCGCAGCACGTCGTCGGTGCGTTTTGCAGCCTAACGTCTGGTAGCTCATCTGCAGGCTGTTGAGAATGGCGGCCATGGTGCTGGGACCGGCTACGTTGACGTGATAGTCGCGGCCCAGGGTCTCGATAAGCCCGGGGCGGCTGACGATCTCGCGTACAGCCCCTCAAACGGCACGAACATGATGCCAAAGTTGGTCGTTGCCGGCACACTCAGGTACTTTTCGCAGATGTCCTTGGCCTCGCGTTTCACCATCATATCGAGCGTCTTGCGCGCTGCGGCGACGGCCTCAGCGTCACCAGACTCCTGGGCGTCGAGCAGATGCTCGTACGCGTCGCCCGGAAACTTGGAGTCAATCGGCAGCAGCACGGGGTCGCCCTCGTCCACCGGCAGCCTGACAGCAAACTCAACGCGTTCCGAGGCGCCGGGCTTGGTGGCGACGTTTTCCATATACTGATCGGGCGTGAGGATGTCCGCCAGGATTGCACCCAGCTGCACCTCGCCCAAAATGCCACGCGCCTTGACATTGCCCAGCACGCGCTTAAGGTCGCCCACGCCGGTGGCGATAGACTGCACGTCGCCCAGGCCCTTGTACACGGCCTCGAGCTGGTCGCTCACCTGCTTAAACGATGCCGACAGTCGGTCGTTGAGCGTGCGAGAGAGCTTCTCGTCCACCGTCGCACGCATTTGGTCGAGCTGCACGTTGTTGTCCTTGCGGACTGGCGCCCAGCTGGGCATCGACCGTCTCGCGCACCTTGTCTAGGCGCTGCTCGATGCCTCGCGGTTGGCGCCGAGCTGTTGGGTCGTCTCGCGGCGCAGGTCATCCATACGGTCGCCAGCCTGCGAGAACTCACGCGCGATGGTCAGGTAGCGCTGCTGCTCCACCGCGGCGTCAGTCGTCTGCTGCTGCGCGATGGCGTTTGCCGTGTGGCGGGTTTCGGCCAGCGCGACGTTCAGGGTGTCGAGCGTACTGTTGGCCTGCTCGAGTGCAGTCAGCATCTCTGCCCCGCTATCGCCGCGCTCCCGCAGCTCGGAACGAAGGCCTTTAAGCTGCAAGGCGCAAGCCACAGCAACCCCCACCGCCACCAAGGCAATCACAACAAGCACGATATCAATAGCAGACATAAACTCCGCCCAACAAACCCAATCGATCATCAATCAAAACCGCGATCAATCTTACCCCGCCACACGCACCGGACGCCCGGCCCCTTCTTTGGTGCCGCCCCCCTCCGCATATTCCATAATGCGGCGCGCCGTTTCCCTGCTCACTTTTGAGTCATCACCGGCTAAGTATGCGTAAACGTTTCCCTTATTCAGATTCAAATCGCGGCAGAGACCGTAACGCGTTACGCCCGATTCCCCTAGCGCCCCCAATGTTCTTTTTCGCATCAGGCGTTGATCCTTCTGTCCGCCACCGACTTTTCCTTCACCGCTCTATACGCACGCCAAACGTTGGCATAACGATTAGGGAGCTCACTTTTGGTGCATAGAGACGCCATGCTACCCGCTTGACCGTACAAGGACAAAACGCCTCGGTAATCTTCTTCCATCCACGAGCCCTCGGATAAACCCAGAACGTATTCGGCTTTTCCTTGCGCCAAAGCGAGCAAAAACAGAGGCTCCGCCACGCGCGGCGCAACCGTCATCGCCTGCTCAACCAGTTTTCTAAAACTCAGTGACTGCTGTCCGGACAGCTCTCGGCAATAGCCTTTTAAGAATCCCTCAAAGGTCAGATTCAACCGAGCACCTCCTTTTTGTATTGCCTGTATGCGCAGACCATCTCTTGATAACTCCGCTCCGAAGGCGACGACGCCAGCGCCTCGCCCTCGTCGAATATAAGCCGTTCGAGCAGCCCCCAATCAAGTCGGTCGACGAATGCCTGACTATGAAGATCGACGATGTCGTTCGGACGGTAGGCATAGAGCTTCATTACCGCCAGGTCCTCCAAGGATGGCGTAAAGTACCTGATAAAACGCGCCCCAATATCCAAGGGAATCAAACGATCTTCGTAATTGAATGGCATCTGATTACAATATGCTACCGCCATACCATTCACCTCGGGGTATCGAGCTATGATCTCGCGGAGGCACCTGTCTGCCTCAAACACATCAATGTCATGTGTAACCGACCGATTCGTCACATCGTTTAGCATGAAGGCGCTTCCTCCCACCAATACAACGCTCGGCCTATCGTCTCTTGGACCTATTTCCAGCTCCGCCTCTTCGTCAATGCCCAAAAGAGTCTGCTCTAAATCCTGCTTATACATAGCAAAATCCTATTATTATTCATCATTAATAATACTATTCAATCGCACGGCAGGACCCGCAGGATGCAAGAATTTTACTCGTGGCGATAATCCCTACACCCTAGAAGTCCTAATGTGACAAACGCTAACTCTCCCAGCTGGCGTGGATGGTTGCTGCGACATCGCCTAGGCGCTGGCCGAGAGCCGCCAAGTGTTCAAGCACCTCACTGGGCGAGGCGCCGTTGAGAATGCACGTAAGGGCATATGAGGCCAAGAAGATTGCCGCGAGTCCCAACGGGATCAGCACGATCATCGCCAGCGTACGCAGGCGCTGGCCCCAGCGACGGCGACGCGAACGTCGCTTGTCGAACGCAAGCTCCTGCGCATACGAATCTTGTTGTACGGAATAGTTCTCTGGCGCCGATCCGCCCGCAGGCGAAACCGGGGGCGCAGCGTTTTGCGCACGAGGCTGGACGGCCACCCCTTGCATTTGCATCTCCATAAGCCGTTGCTGCTGGCGTAACATGCGCTCGGCTTGTTGCTGCGGGGTCTCAAGAAACAGATCCATGTTGGCCTCCTCAATCGGAGCATTCGACGCTTACGCCCAGCATCCCGCACCGCCAAGGCCACGGCAACGCAATCCGTAGCAATAGCTGCAAAGTTTCTTGTTGACAAAAGCTGTCGAAAACCTCAACAACTCCCCTACCAGCACTTTCTTTGAGCTTTTTTATCGAATGATCTTTTGCCCTTCCGCCAACCCGCAAACTAACCAAAAGCTGACCAAAAGCTTGACGAAAAGTGTGGAGACAGGGACCCCACACAAAAACGTGCCGCCCAAAAGGGGCGGCACACAAACTTCTAATCAGCTTTTCAGTAACGAGCACGCGACGACCCAAAGCCGGAGCGCAGGGCGGGGGAAATACCTTTGCCTCGCGCGACCCTGCGGAGCCGTGAGCGAGAGGGAAAGGTATTTCCCCCGCCCTGCGCTCCGCAGCAGCCAGCGCCACGCGCTAGTAGTTCACCACTTGCTCCTCAAAGTACGCCTTCGGGTGGTTGCACACCGGGCACACCTCGGGCGCCTCGGCACCAACATGCAGGTGCCCGCAGTTCAGGCACTTCCACACCTTTACGCCCTCGCGCTCAAACACCTCGCCCGACTCAATGCGCTCGACGAGTTTGTTGTAGCGCTCCTCGTGGGCCTTCTCGACGGCGGCGACACCACGGAACTTTGTGGCAATCTCGGCAAAGCCCTCCTCCTCGGCGGTCTTGGCAAACTCGTCATACATCGTGGTCCACTCGTAGTTCTCGCCCGCGGCAGCGTCGCGCAGGTTGTCCAGAGTGCCCGGAACGGCTCCGTCATGCAGATACTTAAACCACAGCTTGGCGTGTTCGGACTCGTTTCCCGCCGTCTCGGCAAAGATGTTCGAGATCTGAACGTAGCCGTCCTTTTTGGCCTTGGATTCATAGTAGCGATACTTGGTGTGTGCCTGGGACTCACCGGCAAAAGCGGTCTCGAGGTTCTTCTTGGTCTGAGAGTTCTCAAAATCCATAGGTGTACTTCCCTTCAACACGTGCCGCCCATAGGCTTTGAGCGGCCCTGTCTTTAGGATGCCCTCAAGCCGTGAATTTAAACCTTACAATCCTGTTCTTCAGATTTGAGCGGGCTACACACTCAACCAACGATCGCCCTCGGAGCGGCAAAAGCCCTCGCGCTCCAGATCGGCAAGAATACTTGCGACCAGCTCGCACTCAACCGGCTCTCGGCCGGCTGCCGTCTCCATCTCGTTAACACCTGCAACAGCTTCATCGAGCGTAATGCCTGCGGGCTGCCCGTCGCGCGCCGCCAGCAACATGCGCACAATGTGGGCGCGCTTTTGGCGACGCGAGCCCTCAAACTTGGACTGACGGCTATAGCCCGCCGATCGCCTGGACGGATTGGGCAGTGTTTTTTTAAGATATGCACCGTAATCCAGCAACGCGTAATACCACGCGCGCGGCGTGTCGGCATCGTCTTGGGGCGCGGCAAAGGCGCAATCTCATCCGCCACCGCACCAGGGCCGCCGGACAGGCAGCTTGAATCAGCGGCACCAGCTCGCGATCGGGAACGGCCGGCACATCGGGAAAGAAATGATGCAAAAAGACCGTGCGCACGTTGGTCTCCAGATACACACCAGGAAGATCGAACGCAAACGAACGGATACCCTGCGCCGTTGCCGGGCCAATACCGGGCAGCGCGACCAGATCATGCGTCTCGCGCGGAAACTCCCCGTCCCAGTCCTCCACAACGCACTGTGCAGCCCTGTGAAGCGCCAGGGCGCGGCGATTGTAGCCCATCCCCTGCCACGCGTCCAAGACATCGGAAGGGGCGGCCTGAGCGAGCGCCTGGACGGTCGGGAAGCGATCGAGCCACTCCGGCATGCGCGCCTCTACGCGCGGCACCTGCGTCTGCTGCAGCATGACCTCGGAGAGCCAGATGATATACGGGTCGCGCGTGCGGCGCCACGGAAGGTCGCGATAACGCAGGACCCTTCCGAACGAATCATCGAACGAAAGGGGTCCTGAATCATAGCAATACTCCTTATGCGGCGCTATTCCTCCGGCAAGCGTACGCGCAGGCAGCGTACTCGGGAAACGCATCGCGATCGGCGAACTTGGGATCGACGGCCGGGAACTGGCGGTGAGCGACGATATCGCCCAGCGAAACGGAATCGAGGTAGTCGCGCATCAACGCCTGGGCTCCGGCCCACAGGGGATGATAGCAGCACGTGCCATGCGCGCACAGTCACCATCGGGCGCGGTGCAATCGTTCATAACCATAGGACTGAACAGCCTCGACGACCTGGCGGATCGTGACATCGTCGGGGCTCACCTTAAGGCGCATGCCGCCATGAACACCACGCAGGCTCTCCACAATGCCGGCCTGAACCAAGCCGTGCTGAATCGAACGGGCAAACGAATACGGAACATTGACCTCTTCGGCAGCGGTGCGAACAGAAAGCAAACGCTCCGGATCCTCGGCAAGCATCGCCAGCATACGAAGGGCGTAATCAGTCTTCCTCGATATGTCCATGTTTCCCCTTTCAAGGAATACGAACAGCTCGAACGAGCTCCGGGGCCGAGCTTGTGTCGAGACGCTAAATGACCGCTAGGACATCCAAATGGTAAATCGGATATCCACTGAGTGCCGCGCTTGGAGCGAAATGCATCGGATGCGGCCTACAGTGCAATTTAGTATAACCTAACCCCCTGCTTCATTGAACAGATGTTGCGCAACAAACCCCCTGTTTGAACACATGCATCAGGCGGCGCTGGCTCACTCGTTGCAAATGCGGTGATTTGAATAAAGAGGCATATAAGATCGATGGCCTATTAAACGCAAAAAGCCACGTCCGAAGACGTGGCTTTAATTGCGTTGGCGGGAAGTACGGGGCTCGAACCCGCGACCTCCGACGTGACAGGCCGGCGCTCTAACCAAACTGAGCTAACTCCCAGGCAGACGTTCGCGTTTGTTTCCGCTCGCGTGCGCTGCGGGGATTAGTATACACAGAAGTCTGTCCGGCGCGCAACAACTTTTTTGAAAAATTTTTCGGTCCCTACGGGAGGGTCTCCGGGGCTGGGGGCGGGGGTTAAGTTTGCTGCTCTACAGTCCTGCGCAAGACGGAAAGCACATTAAGTGCTTTC
>ENA-OQBT01001245-OQBT01001245.1-human-gut-metagenome-genome-assembly--contig:-NODE-1245-length-10677-cov-1.261801_pt1 | contig 10677 bp, 14 predicted proteins | sample MGYA00242749_ERZ504557 | MGnify/ENA primary metagenome ERZ504557 (study PRJEB26092, sample SAMD00036243) | human gut metagenome | host: Homo sapiens | study: EMG produced TPA metagenomics assembly of... | reverse complement strand
CTTGTACTTGTTGTTTTTCATAATATCCTTCAGCTTCATGATGAACCGTCTTGTATTCTGCTTCGTGGTGAATAGTTTCCTGCCACGCTTCCTTATCCACTACCCACTCGCAATTATCCCCATGTACATGCTCTTTTTCACTTGCTACTGTTGATACTTTATCCATCGCAAATACTGTTCCCGTTCCTGCAACAGTCAAAGACATAGCAGCAACCAACGCAACAACAAATTTCTTTCTCATTTGTATCTCCTCCTAAAATTTGCTTCATGAATCTAAAGACAATATTTAAGAACCCGAATTCTATCCCCTCTTCTATCATCCTTAAATTCAGCATATTTTTAACTCGTTCCGAGTTATATTTTTATTCTAACTCGCACCGACTTGAAAGTCAATCCTCAAATTCTTTCTATAATAAAATCAATTTGAGGTGATAACTTTGAATTATGCTGAACGAATGAGAAATTTAAGACAAGATAACGATCTTTCTCAAAAGAAAGTAGCTGATATGCTAGGAGTTGCTCAAACAACTTATTCTCAATATGAATTAGAAAAGCGACCAATGCCTATTGATTATCTGATAGCGTTATGCAAATTTTACAATGTATCTGCTGATATATGCTCGGATTGTCAAATAGAAAGAACCCATAATATTCTGTCAGCGTAACGCTTGCCCCGATGCCCCACCAACCTGTTAGAAGCCGTTGCTCGGGGCATCCTGCAAGACACTGTTTTTTGAATGTAAACAAACAAGGAAATTTGCTATTTATTCATGCCTTTCAACAGTTCCTGCATGATTTTCATACCCGCTTGTAGACCAAGCGCAGTATAAACTTCGGAAACCTCACTTGCCATTTCATTTGCTGAATCTATCAGTTTCTGAAACTGTTTTGTTCCATTGTTCTCTTAATACCTCTTCATTTTTACTATAACTTTCTTCTAACTTTTTGTTATAATCTAATTCTGTCTGTTTTGCCTCGATCGCGGATCCATAGAGCAAATATTCTGTAATACCTTGTATAGTTGCACGTCTTAAAATTTCTTTTGTAATGTCCATTGTAAATCCACCTCCATATTTATAACTAACTTTTCTTTGTGAATACCACTATCTTTTATAGAAAAAACTGTTTATCTAATTTGGGGTAGTGGAATAAATGGTTCTTAAAAACTCCCATATTTTTTTGAAAGCTTGCTTCCTCTCCTATACTGTTTTCCAAAACTTTTTCTTCATTGTTCTTTTTTACATCCGCCGACTAAAATACTGCAATTTTAGACGTAATCTTTTTACCGGCAAATCTCTTTCATCCAATGCCTGTGTAATCAATAATCTATTTTCCATAATAGAACTTTCTCCTACAAATATATTTGTATTATCTGTAATCAAAAAGTTGTTCCTTGTTTGATATTAGGATACCATTTTCACTCTGAAACCGACATCAATCCATAGTTGGAACAAATTCAATTTCCATAAATTTTCTCGACAGTTAGATTTTTTATTTCCAGTTGCAGCATGATTTGAAAAATACGTTTCCGTATGATATTTTCATTGATTACTTTCCTACCTACTCAAAAATGTATTTTTTAATAAGAACAGAGAGGCGCTTTGGGTAATGAAAGCAATTGGTAAATCGTGCTGATGACAAAATCATACTATCGTCTACCTGGCGGTTTGATTAGATATGCCTGAACACCTATATTCTAGAAAATGTTTTTTCGCAAACGGGAATTTCGACTTTTTAGGGTTTTGCAGAATAAGTTTCGAGAATTTGGATTAAAATTTGGGGATCGAACTCCATTCTCAGAGAACGTGCAGCGCGACAATGAAATCGATCAATAGCTAAGAGAATGGTATGGGAAACCGGTGGAAAGTTTCGTAATTTTGGATAATCTAAATGAAAAACACTTACGACCACACGAGGAAGTGATAAGAATATCCACCAAGACCAGTTTATTACAAAAAACATGTGGACTTAGCGTTGAAACTATTGAAAAGTTTCTCACAAGACAATCATCGGATTCCCATAGACAATCAATATCCACGGATATGAACACAAAACTACAGCAACCTACTCAAAAGATTGTAGAAATTTGAATCTAACAGGTAATGTGTACGGATATGAACCTACAAACTACATAGTTCCTTTGGGTTCCGTACGGATTATGAATTCATACGCAAATCTACTATGAGGACGATCATAAAAGAAACAAAACAGAAAAAATAGAAAAATAGCACATATCGTTGCAAACAAGAAAACGGCTACACCGCCCATGTTTACTGGGCTTGTAGCCGCATTTTCATTTTTCAACTGTCAAAGATGGGATAGTATCAAAAACTACCCCTTTTTTACAAATAATTTTTTAGTTACCTTTGATCTCTAGAGAAATCTGTCATTGAAAAATTGTTAATTATCCCTCTGGGCCTAAACTAAACAGAATTCGTCTTCAATTTCTTCACTACACTCATGAAACTGAGAACAATAGACTCTGTTAGGTCGCGTAGACGCGTCTAGTACGTCTTCCAACCGTCTAACATAAACTTGATTTTCAGCCATGTATTTAACCCGAAAAGAATCAATCTCTTCTTGGCTTGGGACTCTCAAAGATTCTATTAAAAACCAAGTATTTGCAGCTATATTCTCATATTTCTTCACGCTCCATAAAAAACTATCCTTTGGAATGCACTGGCTTGAATCTTCCTTTTTCAGACTGTATTTCAAGGATTTGATAACATCGGCAACAACATACCGCCTGCAGTTTGTTTCTTCGAAAAAAGAAATCAACTTTTTGATCTCCCGGAGTTTACTTTCCTCAAAAATAACCCCTGTTGAATAATAAACCCGGCCAGATAACTTCAGTTTTTTAAAATGCTGATTGATGATATCCCGAGGGACATCTCCACCATAATTCACCACTCTTAATGCAACCGCTTCTGTTCGCACACTAAATTCCTCCTTTTTGAATGTAGTTTTTAAAACAACTCATCTGACAAAGCCGACATCGCTGACATTACTGACATTACTGGCTTTGCTGGCTTTTATTATATACATCAACAATCTGTTTGTCAATACTTTTCGAAATTTTTTCATTTTTAATCTATGACAAACAATCTTTTCTTAACAAAAATACCGGATTGCAAAGCAATCCGGTATCTTCTACTCCCTCTTCATTTCCCTCAAATACTTCTCAACTTCCTCATCTTTACACTTCTGCAAAACATAACTTCTCGCATATCTTAAGTATCTCCTCAGTTCCTCTTGCTGCCCTCTCGGAAGAAAAGAATACCACGAAGGTAATACAATGTCATCTCCTTTCTCCCTGTTACATTTCTCACAAATGCCGACATAATTTCCTTCTTCATTTACAGTCATTCCACACGATTTCGGAATAAAATGATCCTTTGTAATCTTCCCACCACATCCGCATCTTGCACAAATGTACTCTCCTTTTTCATTCTTCACAAAAAACATCTATCCTTCCTCCCAGGGATATCTTATATCAGACATGTGATCATCTCATATGACAGTCCCTCTAATTCTTTTTCATGTTCTCCAAGTGTTATCCACCAAGTACGTTTCCACCACCCCTTCCGAAAAATGTTCTTTGGGATAATCCTATCGTTTTCTTCCGTCTTTATCTCTCCCACTCTCTTCTTTCTTCCTTTTATGAGGTGAATCGAATTCCTCCCACACTAAACATGTATTCCAGCCATTTCTTTCCTATGCCCATATTCTATCTTTTCCACAGACACCTTGTAGTTTGTATTTCCTGATTAGAAAATACTTTGTTTTAAACCGGATAAAGCGAACTGCTATTTCTTCATCCACGAATGTCTTCTCCATCCAGTGGCTTTCACCCCCTCTAATAATCTTATCCATTTCTCCACCTACTCCTGTTTTTGAAACATCCCTTTCATTTCATACTGATTGAGCGGAATGATTTTTTCATATAGAACCGTATGCTTCATGTCTATTTCTTCATTCATATGATAATGTCCACAAAACCAATGTTGATACTGCAATTTTCCCTCTATTTCCTCCAAATACCCTGTCAGAATATCTGGAAAATAACTTCTGCCATAAGTTCCACCACCATAATACCTTTCTTCTATTTTATCTTGAATCCGATTGGATACACAGTGCGTAATCACATAGTCTACTTTATAATCGACTTTTTCCAGATTCTCCTTTCCCTCTTTCATCTCTTCCTCTGTGGGAAGTTCCGCTTCCCACCATGAAATATTTTTCACCCGATATGGAAGGTAGGATCGATTTGCCCGCTGTCTCTTCACCATAAATTCCGGATCATCCAAATCTAAAATTCCTCCTTGAATATCATGACTTGCAGCTCCTCCAAATGTGAAAAATCTCTTTCCTTCTATCTCAAAGACCTGCCCTCGCTCAAGTAGGATTACTTTATCCCTGACAATATGTCTAGCCATTCCTCCATGCCAAAGTTCCTTTGGATACTCTTTTATCATATCATAATTCTCATGGTTTCCACTTACCCACAGGGTTGTGTATGTTCTTTGCTCAAAAAATTTTAAATTATATTGAAAGGTCCTATCTTTCGCCCACAACAGACCGAAATCTCCACACACAATCATATAATCGCCTTCTTCCAAATGATAAGGCATCTGTTTTCTTGAAAAAACGCCTAAAATTTGCATGGGTATCCCCTGTAATATAAATCATTGTTGTCACCTCTCCACTGCTAACCTGTACTATTTTTTACCCCTAATATTTCAATCTTCTTATCATGCACATAAATGCCAACTTCAAGTTCTGAATAGAGTAATGGAGCATAGCCTTCTCTCTCAAGATAGTCATATAGTTCTGTTAATCACTCCTCAAAATATTGCCCATAAACTTCCTCCCCATAGTGACTCATAGACTCATCTTAATATGTCACTCTAGTTCTTCTTGTGACTTACATCAAGCATATCAAATTTTTCTGATTTCCACATTCAATCACAAACTGGACACTAAAAAATGGTTTATACACTTTAAAAATATTTAAAAATATTTTTCCTATCCCCTTGACAAAAAATACCCTATATGCTACACAATCTAATACTCCAACTACCAATTGGAACAACCATAAAAATATTTTTTATTACTCTCTTCGAGTTTTTCTCCCACCCGTATACTATAAGTGTGATCACAACAGAACTACTAACATATTGTTTTCAAATAAGGAGGATTTAAAATGACACCAGCAAAATACATGACAAAAAAGGAGAAAAAGCTCTATCGAAGATATTTATCAGAATTACATATAACAAACTTGTATCAACTCACAAAATTACTCATCGATATATTATCGTGCAAAAAAGATACCGAGAACTATATCACTGTCAACGAATACTTCAAAGAAACCGTCGACCAACTTTTGCATATGCTTTGCAGCCTAAAGAAGGGTTTGTAATGGGAAACGATTCTTCCTATTCAAAAAAAGGACTTGTTTCATTATGCACATATGCAATGGCTACACTAGATATGGCTATTCCTGCTGCACGCAGCAGTATTTTATATTTATTGGATACGGTCGAAGACTTTCTTGGAGAACAGCATTATCAAACTTTAAAAAGAAACTTATATAATTTCTCAAAACTGATTTCAGAAAATGAATTTTCTTCTGCAGAAAATATCGACACTGGAAAAGACTCCGATGTCAAAATGGAAAATGATGATGAAGTCTTTACTCCTTATTCCCTATTTCCTGCAGAAGATTTAGAAGACTTCTTATCTGATGATCCTGAAGAGGAAGATGACTTGTACTGGGATAAGGAAGAAGCGGATGGTCTGAATTGGAATTGGGATGAGGAAGAAGATGATGATATCAATAATGATTGTGAAGGTGATTTGATGACGACTTTTGTACCTTTTAATTATCCTCAGATAGAATATGATAAAAAACTGGGGAAAATATTTACGGTTCTCTATGTGAGGAAAATAATCTTTCTGCTTGTGCAATTGAACGACTGTTTAATATCAGCAATCAGTCTGTTTATAATTGGTTTTCCGGGAAGTCTCTTCCTTCTCTGGATAATTTGCTTGCCTTATCTTCACTCCTAATGTGCACATGGAAGAGTTACTTGTTTATTCCGTATAATTTCTTGAGCATAAAAGTATAAAAATTTTTTCTACCTTAAATAAAATACAAAAGGTTCTACTCTGATAAAATAAAAATCATAGAAGAACCTTTTATTATAGCAAAACAAAAGGATCCACTATATCTAGTGCAGAACCTTCCGTAAATCTGAGAAAACGTAAGACAAATATTATATATCTTCCAGCAAACAAAAAAGACGAAAAACCCTTTCATTTTAAAGGTCTTCCGCCAATTCTAAAAGTGACTCCAAGGGGAATCGAACCCCTGATTCCAGCGTGAGAGGCTAGCGTCTTAACCGCTTGACCATGGAGCCATTTGTTTGGTACTTGTATAGTATAGAACACTTTTTTGGATTATGCAAGTCTTTTTTTCAATTTTTTTCAAATTTTTTAAACTTTTTTGTTTTTCTATTTTTTGCTTCTATACTTGAACAATTCTTATCTATCGCCCAAACCTTCCCTTTATAGATTTCACCAGCAGAAACCAGGCGCGTTTCGCCCCTCGGCTTCTGCTGCTGATTTTTCCTACATTCCTCCGGCAAACATGGACATATATCCCTGCACAAAGATAAACAAGATTACCGCCGGAAGAACAAATGTAAGGTACAACTTCATCGGACGGCCACCCGAATTTGATTCCGGTTCCGGTATTGGCTTCTTTCAGGAAATGATCCCATCCCCACCCATATTTTGTCACACAGAATAACAGATAGATCAAAGATCCGAGTGGAAGTAGGTTGTTGCTGACAAGGAAATCCTCAAAATCCATAATATTCTTTCCAAGGATCTGTATTCCAGACCAATCTGTCAGACCAAGTACACACGGAAGTCCTAACAGGATCAAAAGTGCACCATTTATGAGCAGAGATTTCTGTAAGGACCACCCCCACATTTCTCTTGCAAATGTGATAATGTTCTGGAACACTGCGATAATCGTAGAAAATGCCGCAAATGTCATGAACAGGAAGAACAGACTTCCCCACACTCTTCCGCCTGCCATCTCGTTAAATACGTTCGGCAATGTAACAAATACAAGTCCCGGACCTTCTCCTGGATTGATTCCAAATGCAAAACATGCTGGAAAAATAATCAGGCCAGAAACAATCGCCACTGTTGTGTCAAGTAAACCAACACTGATGGCCTCTCCAGTCAGTGCTCGTTCTTTCCCGATATAGCTTCCGAAAATTGACAGTGCCCCGATTCCAATGCTCAGTGTAAAAAATGCCTGTCCCATGGCTGCAAAAATCACAGTACCGATCCCTGCCTCTTTCATCTTACCGAAGTCCGGTACAAGATAAAAACGGAGACCGTCCATTGCGTTTGGAAGTGTTAGTGACTTCACCGCCAACACCGCCATAATTACAAACAGCGTAGACATCATGATCTTTGTGATTCCCTCCACGCCTTTCTGAAGTCCAAGCGAACACACACACAATCCTGCTATTGAAATTAATAACATCCAGAAGATCATCGCATTTCGATCAGATGTAAATGTAGCAAATACCTGCTCAACTTCCTTTGGCTTCAGTCCTGTAAATTTTCCTTTGAGCATCTTGAAGAAATACGCAAGCATCCATCCACCGATGGTTGTATAAAACATCATCAACAAATAATTACCTGCCATTCCAAAATAACGATAGCAATGCCATTTTGTCCCTTTTGGCTCTAATTTATTGAAGGAAGTAGCAATACTTCTCTGGCTCGCCCTCCCTACTGAAAACTCTGCAACAACAATCGGCAGACCAAGTATAAATAAGAAAAACAAATATACAAGTACAAATGCTCCCCCTCCATATTTTCCCGTAATATATGGAAATCTCCATACATTACCAAGACCGATTGCACAACCGGCTGAAATCAATACAAACCCCAACCGGGATGAAAATTTTTCTCTCTTTTCCATTAATCCTCTTCAATTCCTTCCTCTAATTGTAACGTATCTGGTTCCTTCATCAGAGATTTGACTTTATCGATAGGCACCATAATCTTTAATTTCTGTCTTTGGTTCTCAATCATCACTTCATCATGTTCCCTCCGAACTCACCATCCAGTGTCCACGGAATCTCTTCCAGAGACTCCAGTTTCAAGCTGTTTGCCTTAAATGTATACATATGTTTTGTATCAATCTGTTCGATCAGAATCGCTGCGATGATCTCCTGCAATGCTAACGGATTCTTCGGCGTCTTAATCAGAGTCACTTCAAACTCTCCGTCATCAAATACAATACTCTTTCCAACCATATTTCGGAATCCGCCGATCGACCTAGAATTTGTTACCATCCCAAAGATAAATTCATCTTCGATCACCTGATCATCATGCGTCACTTTAATCCGGTAGACGGCACATTATAAAGGCGCTTCATTCCTTCCAGCACATATGCAAGATGTCCGAGAACATTTTTCACTTCCTGCTTTGTCTGATAGGAAACATCTGTAAAAAAGCCCGAATGCTGCGATATACACAAAAAAATCGTGGTTAAATTTCCCGATATCACACGGAAAGACAATTCCATTCACTGCCGTATCTGCAGCCTTTAACATATCTTTTGGAATATGTAAACTTCTGGCAAAATCATTCGTCGTACCAGTCGGGATATAACCGATTGGAATCTGTTCTTTTCTCTTCATCATCCCGGTTACGACTTCATCAAGCGTGCCATCTCCACCGCTGCACACAACTAAGTCATATTCTTCCTTAAAGTGACGCACTTTGTGATATCCATCCCGGTACTTCTGTGTCGGATAAACGGTCACTTCGTATCCTGCTTTCACAAAAATATCAAGTACATCTGACAGTTTTGGCTTGATCAGTCCCTTCCCTGCGTTCGGATTATAAATAAATAATAATTTCTTCATCGCGTTCTCCTTTCTACTATTTTTATAGGATAAAAAGAGCATATCACATGCTCTTTTTCCTACCTCTTTTACTTTACATTATTTAAAAACAATTCAATACCCTGTGCTGCCTTTTCTTCGTCCTCACCCTCAGTAACTACTGTCAGCTCTTCTCCGCTGTGAACGTTCAGGCTCATCATTCCCATAATGCTTTTGGCATTAATTCTTTTTCCTTGATCTCAATATAGATTTGGCTTGCATATTGACTTGCTTCCTGAACAAGCAGAGCAATTGGTCTTGCTCTAGTCCATTGTCAAGTTGAATTGTTACTGGTTTCCTAATCATTGTGTACCTCCTTGTTCGCTCTTACCTTCTCAGCGATCTCACTTAACTTTCTTAGCCGATGATTCACACCCGACTTCCCGACTGGCGGTGTCAGTGCGTCACCTAGTTCCTTCAATGTTGCTTCCGGATAGGCGATTCTCGCAAGAGCAACCTCTCTTAATCCGTCTGCTAATTTTTCAAAACCGATCTCATCTCTGATATATACAATATCTTCCAGCTGTTTGACTGCTGCGGAAACGGTTTTATTAATATTGGCAGTTTCACAATTTACCTTTCTATTCACGGTGTTTCTCATATCTTTTAAAATACGAATATTTTCAAACTCCATCAGTGCAACATGTGCCTCCATGATATTTAGCATATCTGAAATCTGATCTGCCTCCTTGAGGTAGACAACATAGGATTTCTTTCTAAGCACGATCTTGGCACTCATATGCAGACTGTTCATAATATACTGTAATTGCTTCGCCTTGTCTTCAGTCGCACATACCACTTCAAAGTGGTAAGATTTGTAAGGATCACTGATTGAACCTGATGCAAGGAACACTCCCCTTAGAAACGCTCTCCGACAGCATAGCTGACGAATCACCACATTCTTTACAATGGAAAGTTCCTCTCTAATTTCACCCGTATCATCCAATAACTTCACTGCCTGAAGCACTCTCACTGCCTCTTCGTGCCTTGCAATGATAACGGAATAAAAAACACTTCCTTTTTTAAGGTTCTTTCGAATAGAAGTTTCAGTACATATATTAAATGTTTTTTTGATTAATGTAAAGTACTTTCTTGCAACAGTTATATTTTCTGTATGTACCGTCACCCGGTATCTATCCGAACTGGAGATGGAAATTCTCCCGCAGATACTTATGATCGCCGCAAGTTCTGCAATTTGACAATGTCTTGCACTGCTCATATGCGTGGACAGTTCTTCTTTTACTTTTGCTGAAAATGACATTTTTTCCATTTATTTTACTTTTCCCTATGAATCTCTTTCAATATCCCGGTGTTCTACCTTTACTCCATATCTGTCATCCTGCTTCAAAAACTGATACAGTTCATTTGCCAGTGTAACAGATCGGTGCTTTCCCCCGGTACATCCAATTGCAATGACAAGCTGATTCTTTCCCTCTATAATGTAGTTTGGAATCAGAAAGGTAACCATATCTTTTAACTTCTCTAAAAATTCCTGTGCTTTTGGTTCCTTCATCACATACTCACTGACCGGACTGTCATTTCCACTCATCGGCCGGAGCTCTTCTATATAATATGGATTCGGAAGGAAACGCACATTGAATACCAGATCTGCATCATTAGGAATTCCATACTTAAATCCGAACGACAATACTGTAATATACAGATTTTTAAACTCTTTATTCTCTACAAAAATTTT